>Ga0209282_1000537_pt1 | contig 18325 bp, 8 predicted proteins | sample Mtrugardesep15_FD_187529 | JGI IMG/M metagenome (GOLD analysis project Ga0209282, IMG submission 187529) | Root nodule microbial communities of legume samples collected from California, USA - M. trunc garden sep15 (SPAdes) (version 2) | ecosystem: Host-associated > Plants > Roots > Nodule...
ATCAATATAATTATTTTTTTAAAAGAAAACAATCAATATAGATATGTTGTAACATTTGTGAAACTAAATAAATACATGGCAGTAGTGGTGGAACATGCGGGTGGATTACTTATGGTCCAAATCATGCTTTTCCTAGGATTTTTTTTCCAGCATGATATGCCTTGATTCGGGGCTTTTTTTCATTGGTTTGAGTATCCTGCTCTTTACTCAAACAGTTTCGCTCATTCTCAAAATAAATGTCGAAAATGCTCCGACGCGAGTTAATTTGTGCAGCGTGATTTAACTCACGCTAGTGCAAATCTCATTTACTCTCAGCATGAGTTAACTCACGCTAGTGCAAATCTCAACGTGAGTTAATTCACGCTAGTGTAAATCCAGTATAAATCTCTACGTGAGTTAACTCACGCAAATTTAACACTAGCGTGAGTTAACGTGCATAAGAGCATTTTGGTCACTTACTTTAGAAATGAGCAAATTCATTTGGGTAAAGAGCATAATTCTATATGTCTCCAATACTCTCTCTTCTTTCTCTAATTCAGTCCAATTCTTCAACTTATTCGACTACATATTTACAAATAATAATACAATATAACTTCTTTTTTTCTTATTTTTTAGAGTATTTGTAATTTTTGACACATACTTGTCGTATAAAATAGTAAAGCTGTAACAAAAAAACATTATAATTATTCTCTCAAATCATAAAATAAAACAAACATTATAAAGTTTTTTTTTGTTCTTTAAAAAAATAAAATTCCATTTTTTTTTATTAAGGGTCTATCTTTATTATGAGAGTCGGGCCTCCAAGTTCACATAGACAATCATGCCTCTGTTACTCAAGTAGGTCCATTCCGTCAAAATTAAATTCGAAATATAAGTATAGATGATTCATCATAACATCCTTAATTATATCTCTATTACTCAAGTAAGTCCCTTTCGTCAAAATTTAACCCAAAATATTTAAGGTGAATGAACATTGTAGATAGTCTTCTGTCTATCAAATACCTCATTATATTTTTAGACTTAAATGCACTTTTGATCATTTTATTTATAATGCACTTTTAATCCTTTTATTTACATATTTTTTAACCTAGTCTCCCATTTTTTGAAACCAATATTTTAATCCTCTATTAAGAAAATCAACAATTTTCTTGGTCCCCATCATCTAAAGTGATGTGGCTCTCTCATTGATGACATGCATCAATCTTGTAACTTATTGTTAATTATTAGTTCAAACAAAAGTACCAAAAATATGATTAATCGTTACATTTTAAACTGCACTCAACTTACGATAGTCGTGTCTTTCAAAAAAAAACTTACGATAGTCGTATGTCAAGCAAACGAGTGAAAGAAAGGGGGGAGAAAATTAGCAAAATTTAGACGGTTGTGCCTCGTGCTACCTCAAATGAAAAGCATTATACAAAGTAGTTTTTTTTGTTCATTCCACGTTACATATATTTTCAACTCGGAAAATCAAAAGCCAATATGAAAAAGGGAAAAAAAACAAGACAAGATAAACTAGCAATAGCAGAAAAGGTGGGAAGAAAAAAGTACGAAAGCATATATACTATAAGCTTAAGAAGAAAGACACACATTTATAGTATACAAGTATGAAGTAAAAAAATTAAAAATAAAAATGGTCAATTACTTGGATTAGACAAACCAACAATTTCGGCTTATGATTCGTTACTTCCATCTCTTAACATAACCATTTGTCCTTCCTTGACATTAACAAAAAAACATTAATTCCCACAAAACCATGCCACAAGCTATTCTTACCTTGCTCAATGAGTTACACGTAAATTCCCTTCCTCAAAAAGTTGTCACCATTTTTATTTTTAGACAAAACCAAATGTTGTCTTTTTTTCTTTGCTCAATAACCACAAAACAACATACTCTGCCATGCTCAACTCAACAAACTGCCGTTTGTTGTTTCTTTTGTTTCTCTTGTTCTTGATTTCAGTTCCATCTTTTCAACACAAATGTTTAGCTTCAGCCGAGTCTTCTGTTCATGGAAAGACGTTCAAGAGACCTGATCCTTTACGACATTTCAAAGACTATAATGGAGAGTTTGATGTTCGAAACAAACATTACTTAGCTGTGAGTAACTTTCCAAATTCAAGTCTCTATTTCCGAAGTATTACTCCATGCGTCCCATAATAATCGTTGCATTTGCATGTTTCACATCGGTTAATAAAAAAATTATAAATCATTTCTAAACATGCTTCTCATATTTTCTTTCTACTACATGATCTTTTAGACGATCAAATTATGTTATATTAGCTACAATTGCAAAAGAGTGGTACATTTTATAAATCTTCAATAGATTAATACATAAAATGCACTATAATATGTTAATGGAATGGATTTGATCTATTTAAGACAAGACAAGTGACAATAATTTTGTGGAGACATAGAATTGAAAAATTGAGATTGATTGAGTATTGGTTTCTGATCCTTTTCAGTCTGCGGCATTTACAGGAGTTCATGGATATGCATTTGCTGGAGTTTGGTTGTTTTTTGGGGTGGCTTTGGGTATTTTCATGATAGTAAGGTGTTTATGTGGTGGGTCTCTTTCATTACCATGCTTGGATCATTACTATCTCCATATTTTCGTGCTCCTTCTCTTGCTTACATCTCTTGCCATGTAAGTCCCTATTTTCCTACACTACATACCAGTAATAGCAATAAATAAAAGTAAATGAATATAACCACACCGACATGTGTCTGACACCAGACACGCCTTTAATATGAAGCATTAGTGCTATATTGATTTAAATTGGCACTAGTGAGAATCGAAGATGAGACCTCGAGGTGGAGCACACTCTCAGGTCTCAAGCCAATACCACCAGGCCAACTCAAATGGGTTAGTGTAAGCACTTACTAATTAAATGTATAAGATGCTCTTATAATTAAAAATAGCATAAGTAAACTTCATGATAGATAATACATATGTATGAAATGTTGTAAAAGTTTCAATGTTATTGGATGAAAATGAAATTGAAGCAATTATGTATTTATAACAGAGTTGCCTCAAGTTTTGTACTTGCCACAAGTCAGAAAACCATAAGGAGGACAGAAAAACTGAAAGACACAGTGGTTGGTATAGGAGAAGAAGCTCTTGGGGCCATAAACAGAGTGATGAGAACAACTAAACAGATGCAGTATCTTCTTCTTCCTTATAATCCACAAATATGCGCGAGTTTGAATTCCACAACCGGAGATCTAAGAACAAACTCACGTGTGATTCGTCGTTTTATCGACAAAAGTGAACAATCATTCAACAAAGCCATTGATACTCTGTATGCATTAAACTTGATTTCCCTTTAAATAAACTAATTCTGTTTCTTGGTTTTTGATTTTGTTTAAGTTATTGATTTGATGTTCTTAATGTGTCACAGGCATACGGCACATATAGTTGTTCTAACGGTCAACTTGGTAACACTGGTTGCAGCACTAGGTAAGCATATTAATCCAAAAGAACCATAAAAACTTTACCATTATTAATATTTGGTTAATTTCCTTTAACAGTTAGTGAAATTAAAATCATTGATTTGATTTAACTAATGGTTTGGTTACTTTGTTGTTGAGTCAGTTATAATGCTACTACATTGGCGTCCTGGATTCATAATGTAAGATAAAGTGCTATTGAAGTTCTTTTATTTATTTTTTAAAAATACAACCACTCTATCTTCTTGGGAATGAAATATAAGTAAAAATAATTCAAAACGTCAAACGTATTAGGTCTAAATTTTTGGACCAGATACATTTGACTTTTTTTTTAATATTTTTGCTTATATTTCATTTTAAGGAGTATTAAATAATAAGAGTTGGTGTTTTTTTTTCCTTCTGTTTTTGTTATGATTAATTTATATTTTGAATTTGTTTAATTTCAGCCTAATCCTATGCCTTTGGATCCTAACAAGCCTTTGCTGGTTCTTGACTGGTTTTGATTATTTCCTTCACACGTGAGTAAATAAACTATTCCATTTTAAAATGATCGATTAAATTTGAAACATATATACTAAATACATCAATTATTTAAAAATTTGAACAAATAATATTTGTTTGTAATAGTAATCGAAGAGAGTATTAGAAACTGAGATTGTAGTAATCAAACTCTCTTATCATTGTGGATGCAGTTTTGCAAATGATGCATGCTCTGCATTTGAGGACTTTGAGAAAAACCCACAGAACAGTAGTTTGGGTTCGATGTTACCATGCGTTAATGACTCATTCTCTGGAAAATTGATAGCTCAAATTGGTAGCACCATCCACACTTTCATTGTTGAGGTACAAAATTTTATTGTCATTCACTTTATCACAAGAAAATGCATACAAATTGTTTGATAGTTTCTGATATAATGGTTTCTTTGTGTCTCAGTTGAATTCTGACGTATCACTCATGTATCAGCTGCTAGGAATAGGCGAAGAAAATGAAGTATTAATTGGAGTCGTGAAAATTTGTAACCCTTTCTCAGGAGCACCAAACTACACCTACATTCCACACAATTGCCCTCGTGATGCCATTCGGATCGGAGATTTGCCAAAAGTAAATCACGAAACTCTCTCACTTAATGAATAGTCTTTTAAGATTCGACTTTTCTCATAGGCTTAAGTCATACCTACGGTCTACCGGTGCTTTTCTTCAGAGTTGAGTTACGTAAAGGGTGGCCTATAGACTTTATTAAGGTTCACCATTATACAAGTGAAGCTGGAAACGACTACAATCCTATGTAGAGAGAGTGAAAGTCGTTGTGGTCATCGCATCGGCTCTTAAGGGTAGCAATGTTACAAGTTTCATGTTGAGTAGAAAAGAAAGTTCACTATGACACTTAAATTATGAGGTTCTCTCATCTAATAGACTAAATTTTTTAGTCGAGCTCTCCTGGTGAACTTAAGCCGTAACAAATTCTCAAACAATATAATTTAATTTAATCCCATATTTTATTTGAAATGCAACTATATAGATATTTAATTCATGTATTTATACCTTATAGGTTCTTGTAAGGTTCACATGCCACCAAGATGATACAAAAGAGGAATGCAGAAAAAATGGGAGATTTCTTCCACAGACCTCATACAACATGGCTCATGCATATAGTAGATCAATCCAGGACATGCTTGATATATATCCAGACTTGCAAAAACTATCAAAATGTACCATTGTGAAGAACAAAGCTGCTGAAATTGTGTCGCATCAATGCAAACCAATAAGAAAATCAACTAAATTATTGTGGGCATCTATGATGTCTCTTTCCATTATTATGGTAGTATTGGTATTCACCTGGGTGGTAGAGACTCTTCGATGTTGGAATAAACCCCGTTCTACAAATACATGTTTTAGGACTCATACATCTAGATAGAAAATTTTACTTGTAAAGAAATTTTAAGGCACAAAATTAAAGGCAGCGATAGTAATTAGATAGGGGTGTGATACATTTTTTTGGGTTAGTTTTTTCATTTCTCAAGTATAACGAATAACTCCATGCATGTCGTAAGACAATTGGTTTGCGAATAATATGTAAAAATTTCAAATAATATGTTTTGAAGTGTGAATATATATTACATGTTTGTGGGGTGTATTTATTTTTAATAATGGAAATAATACAACAAACAAGAAAAAGAGATATATTTTTTGGACAAACACTACGAGAATTTAGTTTACATAGTCGCAAACTATGAAATTTATGGTCAAGCAATAGGAGCACATAGATGCATTTTTTGAAACCTTGTTCAACGTTAAACGCAATTTGAGAGTCAAAGTTACTTACAATATTTGTGAACAAAAATGATACTCTTAACACAAAAAACGAACATCAAACTCCTAATGAAATGTGGTCAGATTCACTTTTTCGACTCTTTTATATTTTTTCCTTCCTCGGGACCATTCACACAATAAATGATATGGCCTACATGTATTTTTACGGTGTTGTTTTTTTATGTTGATTTTGGTTGTTAGCATAACACAGCTCATTTGCAAAACTATATGGTCAAGGCTAACTTAAAACCGTGTGCAACGGCAATACGGCATGAAGCTTTGCATTAATCACTAGACTACTTCAAAAAAAAATAACCTCAAAAATTCTAAAACGAGAGAGGAAAAAACACTTAACAGTACATTTTTAATAGATATTGAACTATATTTACAAAGATACACAATCATTATGCTATGCTTGAACTCAAGGAAAATCTTCAAGGTAGTGATTACATGTGGCCTTCAAATTAGTAGTTGTTACCACAACAATGTTTTTGAACGTGGAATACACAACAAAAATATTATAGAATAATTTTTTAATTTTAAAAAAATTAACAAACAAGAAATAAACCAAATTTTAAAATAGTTTTATTTATCTTTTTAAATACATAATAAAATGTAGTTCTTTCTTGTTTATCTCACACATACATATATAGGACACTCACTTATCAATTAGATATATATTCATGGGGTGTCTGGTGGTGGGTATATTACCGGAGAGTCCGGCGGCGGCGGAGGTGGTGGTGGAACTAGAATACATGCCCCACAATAAGTTTGTTTGACACAGTTGGGAACGACAATAACACCGATAAGACATCTACAACAATATATGCAGTCTAAATCTATTTTACAGGAGCTAGGACAATTTTCCTGACAAATTGTATCTTTTTGAGCAAATACAAGATTATCACGGATTCCATCTCCTTCAGATTCTACATGTATACCTGCGCACACAAACAATGTAAACACATAAGAATACATTTATGTATGCAATATGTTAAATAAAGATTTGAAGGGTTATTTGGTTGAAGTCAAAAAATCACAATGCCATACATTAAAAATTCTCAGTTTTATAAGTGAATCTAAACCAATTGCAAAACAAAGAAAAGAAAAATATATCTTTTTCTAATGGAAAAGAAAAGAAAAAGATCTTAAACCTGATGCAATGATGGAAAAAATCATCAAGAATGGCAAGTTGAGAGCGTAATTCCTTTTGGTGCCCATTTTGTTCATAAAATGTATATCTAGACACATGCTTATATAGGATACAGGTGAAATCGCATTGTCCAATAACAATTTTTTATTGATAAATAAAAACATAAATATGATATCTATTAATTAGCTGTATTCAATTTCCAAATTCAATGTTTGAAACAAACATTACTTAGTTGGGAATGGGATTTCTCCATTAGTAAACGTGTGACACAATGAAAAATGTTAGTCGTTTAATTAAAATAAATGGTCAAAATATGTTATTGTGTAAAACTAAGTTTAAATTTGAACTGTTCGATTACAATTCAACAGACAAAGTTTGTTACAGTTTGAATTTACGTGTAAATTCTACAACAATGAATCGAGGTTATCCACTTAGTTGTGAATCACAATGCCATAAATAAATAAAAAGTTACTATCTCAATAGAAAATGAAGGCAAGTTGGTGTTGCCTTGGGATCTTGGAGTGCGTTTCTCGTTAAGGTTTCGAAGAGTTTTTCACCGATATCAATTTGGATGGACTAATTTAATTTATTAAAAAAAATGAAGGCAAACATCATTTCCATTAGATTCATGAACTCATCACTTGCTACCTATGTAACTTGTTTATGAAACAGTTGTTTCGGAGAGTTAGTGAAATGTCGTTCATTGTTAGTAGCTTTAGAAACTAGTTGAGAAATAGTTGTTGAAGAGAGATATAAAAATAGCTTGGAGATAGGAGAATGATCGGAGGATAATGAGAGAGATGATGAAAATTGAAAGGGATCGTATGTTAATGAAAATGTGAATAAAAAATAGCAAAAAATATGCATTTGAATTTTGATTATATTAAAATAGACCGCTATACTATTTTTTTCAAAGTATGTTAGATTACTTTTTTGCTAGATTATTAGAAATAAAATAAAAAATTATTAAGGGAGTAAAGTGTAGATGTTAATATAAGAGATGAGGGAAATATGGTTTAAGCTTCTCTCACAGGAGGAGAGTGATTTTTTTTTTTTAATATGTTTTGAATAAGAGTAGAGGAAATTATATATTTTAACATAAGAGGTGAGAGAAGTGTAATTCAAACAAGAAAAATGTAATTTACTCTTGTTATTTTTATCTTTGAAGAAGCATCTAATTTTTTATTTAATTTATCAATTCTGATTTTGTATCTTTTTGTTTTTTGAAATTTATTGTATTTTGTTTTTTTAATTACATAATTAATGACATGTCATTCATTTATACAACTCCATTCTAAAACATCATTTGATTCCATTCCACATTCAAAACTGTGATTAAGCCTCAATATAATAAAAGAAAGTATATTTAAAAACATATACTTTATGTCATTTTAAATTTACGAGATACTTCAACGAATAATAATCATATTTTTTTATAAAAAAAAAAAATCAGCAAATGCGGTGCAGATGGAAAACCCTATACAACCCTAAATATTTTAAAACGAAAATAAAAAATAATACAAAATATTGAAGGAAATATACCTAACTCAGTTAAAGCACTTAATCAGCCCAAATGTGTATACAAGCAATCCAAATACAACAAAAGTGGTTGAAAAGAAACATAAGCAAATGCACACACATCACACACATTATCTAGTGAATCCACATACGAGTGCAAAACCATACAATAAAAATTGTTCTATGATTCTTTTTATCTTGGGTTGGCGAATGAACTGATTGTTAACATGGACTGATTAACATGACAACAATCCCCTACGATAAATCACAACAAACGATAAAGATTTTTTTGAGCATGAACAATCTGAAATCAATCACGAAAACTAATACGGATATTAAGACAATACTGACGCGTTGGAGGCAAACCTGAATTCTTGAAACCTGTAAGTTTCGACCTATCTAAAGCAATCAGGGAATCTAAGAAAAGAGAGTGCTCACCATCAACGACAATAACAATTTGAAATGAACCAATCCGTCCACCCACAAGGAGGGTGACATATCTAAAACACCCAGTCTCAAGGTCCATTTCACAACCGCAACCAACCAAGTTGAGAGCGGTGTTCTGCCTCAATCTCAAGCTCCTAAACATAAATAGCTTCAAACAAAGGCACAACGAGAGCCCAAATCCAATAAAAATTTATGAAAAAACTCAATAACATATATTTCCAATGTTCCTTTTAAAAACCTCATCAACACCTACCTCTCTCTATCTCTTGTAACAAACAATTGTTAAATTACAATTGCAAAGTAAAATAAAATTTATTTCAACTTCACATAATCAAAATTTAATCGTGTTCTTCGCTTAAGGAAAATTTAACTTCCCTCCAACTCTTTTAATCGAAATTGATTTTATCATGAAACTATTATCGTAGGAAACCGAATTTACTTTTATGAAATTTTAGATATGTACGTAGCAAAAATCAAACTTTGTTAAAAAAAAATAACAAACTAGTTTTAAATTTTATTAAAAATGAGTAAGTAGGACTAATTGAGAAATAATATAATTCCTTAAAAAAAGGAAATAATATAATTGATAAATTATATCTTTAAACTATTTGAACTAGTTAAGTAAAAACAAAAAGTATATTCAAACGACTTCTAAAAGAAACACACGAATTCCTTAAAAAAAATGAAGAAATTAATAAGCTAAGTTATAACTTAATTTTACCGAAAAAAGAAAGAAAATAAAAACTTAAGAAAAACCACAATAAGTTTTACCGAAAAAGAAATTAAAAAAAAACTTAAGAAAACCACAATAACTTTTTTGTAACCTCGTTCTCCTTGGATTGAAATTACAATTATGAATTAATGATATGAAAAATGTGCTTAATATATAAGAAAAGCAAGTCGTCTCATCATGATTAGTTACCCCATAAATAAACGGTTCTTTAATTAAAAGAGTAATGTTTTACCCCCACAAGATTTGAATGAATAATGTTTAGTTGATGCATCATGATCACCGTTTGCCACATGAATGTATTTAAATGTTGAGGTGTCGTATATTGTCCTAATTTTATTGGACAAACAACGGTAAAAATATTGATACGAGTAATCTTATCTCAAACAAGCAAAAACACAACACAACACAAAGATAAGTCTAACTAAGCGAGAAAAAGCAAGCAACAACCACCAACACAACACAAAGGAATTAGAATTGATTACACTCTACACATGTACTATTTTTATGTTCTAGATATGTCACAGTAAAAAAGTAAAAAAACCAAATTTGGTTCCAAATCAATGTCATCACTCTGAAACCCAGTTCCAGATCCAAACGTCACTTGAACCTAACAACTACCCAAAATAACCACACCCAACAACATAGTACCCAAAATAACCTTATTTCGGTGCCAGGGTGTCCTTAGCATTGAAAAAACATCACCAAAACCGCATGTCTGGAACTTCTGTTCATTCCTCAGTTCTGGTTGTACCAAGTAAGTGAGTTAAACTCTATCACTTTTAGGGTTTCTTTATTTTTTTTTACCTACTTTCAAGCTTTGTTAATTGTTGCTTAATGGATCTGATTCTTGTTTTTTGTTTTGTTTTTGTGGTACAATATGATTCTTGATAATTATCATCGTTATTATTATGATTTATTTATTTACTAAGTAGGGTGATGATAATATAATGCATTGAATTGCTTATAATAAACATGGAAAAGAGGTGGCAACTTTTGTAACAAATCATGTAATGAAACTGAAAAGGGAATAATCTCAATTAGGCAAAAATTAATTGTTGTCATTTCATTTGCAGTTTTCTTTGACTGGATTCGTTTTATAGTAATGAGTGATGAATGATGAAATTTTCTACCATGTAGGTTAGATGTATGTGACTTTTACCTATTTGGTCATATTGTTCAGGATTTGATAGGTCGTTGCATTTTATAAATTGCAGCATTTTCTTGAAGATTAAAAGGAAGAGAAAATGAGGATCAGGAACAAATGCAAGAAACAAACGACTTTACACTGTGATGCTGCAGGGAGCAGATGTTCGACGTCTGTTTTTGTATTGAGCTTGTTAGGATGTTTGCTTTTGTTTCAATTATTATATTCCTATGTTCATCATGCGGACAGACATGGTGGTGGAGAGCCGAGGTTGTTGGTGAGTAATCATCCGCAATTTCGTGAACTTCAAGAAGTGGAAGAGGAAAGCCTTCATGTTCCACCGCCGAAGGGGAAGAGGTCTCCTCGAGCAGTAAAGCGGAGACCGAAACGGACAACTACACTGATCGATGAATTCTTGGATGAAAATTCCCAAATGAGACACGTGTTTTTTCCTGGTCGTAAAAGAGCTATAGATCCGATTCAGGCTGTTGAGGATGATAAGTATCATTACTACCCGGGGAGAATGTGGTTGGATACTGATGGTCATCCTATTCAAGCCCACGGAGGGGGCATTCTGTATGATAAAAATTCAAGGACATACTATTGGTATGGTGAATATAAAGATGGGATCACCTACCATGCTCACAAGAAAGGAGCCGCTCGGGTAATTCCATTTTTATAGAACTTTTGTTTTCGTTGCTAGTAATTATTGCCCTTATAACTTTACGGTTTTATGTAGCTTCATTTTTACATAAATAATAATGCTATTCAATACGAGGGAGTAAATCATGAAACTCGCGATTGGCAACGTGACTATCACAGATATTTTTTTTTTTAAACATGTCAGTTTTTTTTTTAATATCAGAAAAATACAATATTGGTCTTTTTACGGAAAACGTGGATGATGGTTAGTGTTATTCGTGACTTTCGTGAATCTTTACTCCATACCAAGAGTATTTCACTTTTGTTTTCGTGTAGTATATGTTCTTATCAGTTTAATATCTTTTTTAATATCAGAAAAATGCAATATTGGTCTTTTTATGGAAAACGTGGATGATGGTTAGCGTTATTCGTGACTTTCGTGAATCTTTACTCTGCACTAAGAGTATTTCCCTTTTGTTTCCGTGTAGTATCTGTTCTTATCAGTTTAATATCTGATATGTGGACCAACGGTCCACACGATATTAAACTTATATCTTGACGGGGAGAGTCCACCACAATAGTTTGCTATTGGGTCTCTCGCGCGTCAATTTTGCGTTGCACTATAGCAATATCCTTGCGCCCCCACAAAAAAAGTGGCTAGTTCGCATCATTTTATGCTGGTGCAATGTTCACACAGTTGCATCTTCTGGTATTTTTGAAAAGGATAATTAATAATACCTCCATTCCAGGAAGAATTCGCTTGCTTAGAGATGCACATTCGACTCTCATATCTTCTAGTTGCGTACTTATAGATGCATGTATCTTGCGATAGATTATTGTTTAAGGTGCTGTGTGCTTCATTCCCATTTTAACAAAAACTTGCATAGCTATTAAGTTCAAAACATTTTTGCTTTGTGTTTAGATTATAGCTTATTCTGGGGAAATAATTGCCTCTTCATGCAGCTTTCTGAGAAGAGAGAGCTTTAGCTATAAAAAACCAGCATGTATTTCACATACATAAGCTTTTCTAAGAACATCCTTAGCATTGCCATTAATAGGTGAAGTCTTTGGCAAAAATTTGGTTTGTGTCATTGGTCTCACTTTGCTCTTCATATGCTAAAGTTGGCTTAAATTATCGTTCTCTTGTTAGTCAATGAAAATGGGATATATAGTGATCTTCAAATTAAACTGGTGGAGATATTAGCAAAGTTAAGGTAGTGTTTGGCCAGTGTTGTTAAATAACCAGTACAGCACTTCTATGTTGCTATTACTTATCGGGATTTGGAGCAACCGCGACAAAAGACGTTAAGCTATTGTGTTTCCGCTACCACTGCAATAGTGGTGGCTTTTTGCATATTGATAGCGGTTATTGCTTAAACAGCGAAAGTTTCAGTCTTTTTTATGCTTTTTCCCCTAATGATGACATTAAAAATATCATTTGAGCTGCATATGACATTTTTAAAAACATTAAAAGTAAAATAATGCTGAGTCGGTGATGAAATGGGGTCTCATATAACCTCCTAAACCCCAAGACCTAGGTAACCTCTCATCACTAAACTGCCTCTGCCTCTCCGTCTTCTCTCTTCACTTCATACTTCATCTCCTTCAAGACAATGATTCTGAGGATTCAATTGAAGAAGTCGAAGAATATACCTCGCTATCTTAAAAAATGAGGACAATGATTATGTTGGAGAAGAGAAGAATAATTAGATCTTTTTATCTTTTATCACTAGTTAGAACTACATTAGTTGTTGTGAGCTATTGAGATTTTGAGTTATGTCAGTCACTTTTTTTAATTTCTGTTAATGCATTATTTTATATACAATTATTTATATCAACTGCTTTGCGGCTTTCTCTATTCGCCTTCTATGCTATTTCTCATAGCGGAATTTTCGGCGATCCGTTATTTTCGGCAATTCATGATTAATAACACTACAGTTGGCACATGGACAGAACTAAATGGGACATCCTGTAATTTTTTTTTTCCTTGTCCCGTTCTATACTACTTTTAATATTCACTCGTCTATCAACCATTCTCTTCTTAAATGTCTTTTTAGTTTGGATCTAATGCAAATACTTACATAGAGAATCTTCGTTTTGAAAACGGAAAAACAAATGCAAAAATAAAATTGTGCTACAACAGAAATTGAGTAGGTTCAAAGCCTTTTCTTATTACTTAACAAGAAGCTCTTATTTCCATTGGCTATTTGTTCAAGACTCTGAGAAATCGATTGATTATAAGTATTAGAATATGGAATATTCTTAGTCAACTCCTATTTAACTTAAGTTCTAATTACTGAACAAGAAGTTCTTATTTCTAATAGACCTAATCATATTTACAATATTGCCTACTGTTGAGTTCTTAGACGACTCAGAAATTTTCATGGCTCTGTATTCATAACAAAGAAAGAAAAACATGCTATTTTTTTCACATTCCATATGGTCTTCCATTAGCTCACGTAATGGCAAGATTTGAAGTTATTGCACAACTCAATTTATTTTGAACTGGACTTGAGATTTGCCATGCTAATTGATAGGTACATCTCGTCAACTAACTAGTTCACAAGAGAGTGGGCCGCCATCTTATCTTTTTCATTTGTCACTTCATCTTTCTATTAGCAAGAGCAAAGATTGTATGCTAGTGAGTTTGTGTGTAGAATTTTGTTATTCCAAGTAGATAGATATCAATATGGGTTCTTCTCTTAGTACACCAATAGGTGTTTTATTTTTATGTCTTCTTTTTCCTTTTCCTTGCGCTACTTTATGAATATGAAGTAAACCAGTTTCTCCTTAAATCAACATGATCTTTCATCTACTTGTATTATTTGAAATAACTATTTTTCATACTTGTATTATTATTTGTTTTTCAACCAACCTTGAATATTCACTTTGATGCATAATTTTGACCTAATGGTTCTTTCTTTATCATCCAGGTTGACATTATTGGAGTTGGCTGTTATTCATCCAAGGATTTGTGGACCTGGAAACACGAGGGGATCGTATTGGCAGCAGAGGAAACAAATGAAACCCATGATCTGCACAAATCTAACGTGCTCGAGAGGCCAAAAGTGATTTACAATGAGAAGACTGAAAAGTATGTGATGTGGATGCATATTGATGACGCTAACTACACCAAAGCATCTGTTGGCGTAGCAATCAGTGATGCACCTGATGGTCCTTTCAATTATCTCGGTAGCCAAAGGCCGCACGGACTCGAAAGCAGGGATATGACAGTTTTCAAAGACGATGATGGCGTTGCATATATAGTCTACTCCTCCGAAGACAACAGTGAGCTGCACATCGGACCCTTAACCCAAGATTATCTCAATGTGACATCTGTCATGAGAAGGATTCTCGTGGGACAACACCGAGAAGCACCGGCTCTATTCAAGCATCAGGGTACATACTACATGATTACATCGGGTTGTACAGGGTGGGCCCCAAATGAGGCACTAGCGCATGCAGCAGAGTCAATCATGGGGCCGTGGGAAACAATGGGAAATCCATGCATGGGAGGGAACAAAATGTTTAGACTCACAACATTCTTTGCTCAAAGTACTTTTGTGCTTCCAATTCCTGGTTTCCCTGGAGTGTTCATCTTCATGGCGGATCGATGGAATCCAGCTGACTTAAGAGACTCGAGATATGTATGGTTACCTTTGATAGTGGCGGGACCGGCAGACGAACCTTTGGAGTATAGTTTTGGATTCCCATGGTGGTCAAGAGTTTCTATCTATTGGCATAGAAAATGGAGATTGCCTCAAGGGTGGAACCCCTTTCAAATAATGTAGGTGGTTGTGTTATGTACATTCATTCAAAGTCATCATATACAAAAATACCTGGGTATATATGTGTTGTGTATCAAGCACATTGTGCATTACTCACAAACAAATATAGAAGCATGGAATTTCAATAATGTTCAGCAGTCTTGATAGTTGACATCTCTTAAATTTTTTAAGGCAATTCGAGGGAGCTAATGTATGTATATTGAGAAAAGATTATTCACTTAATCATTGGAGTTTTGGTAATAATCTAGCATTGTTGATGATTAGCTGTGCTTGGTGTGCAGATTTAGTTATATGTAAAATGATCCATTTGTGTCTATGTACTTCATGGTTTTTCTTATTGTTTCATCGGAAACCACTGATTCACTGCTGCTCAGGAATTGCTACGGGAACTGATCCTCAGCAGTGTAAATTTTCTGCTCGAGTGGACCAAACAAAATTGAAGGGTCAGGATCACCATCACTGGACACTCGAGTGAAAAACGCACTGGGGAGGTTCCGAACCTGCTCGGGAGGATCCGTTTCAGAATTGCTACACTTGCATGAAGGTGGTAGCAGAATGGAGAGGTCCATTTCATGTATGTTTGATGCGTAGCACATAAAAAGTAATGGTTGAGTTGAAATATTTTGCTATCCATTATTTTGTTAAAATTAAATATGATTTGCCTTATGCTCATTTGATTGAGAGAATTGCAATCACATCCCTCCAAAGATTTCATCGCTTTGTCCTTCCTCCTCAGTAGGCAGTCCTGAGCAGCAACTGCTGACCAGACTGAGCCCAAATGACCTATTTATTGTCATACTCTACTTACTTCTCATGCGTTCTACAATATTTTGTATTGTATAATTCAAAAGCGTAAAATACACTAAAAAAACCTTCATTTTTTGAGGTTTAGATCCACGTAGTTCTAATGGTGCAAACAGTGATAATGCTATGCATCCTGTTGTTGAAAGGAGTTTAGATCCAAGTAGTTCTAATTGTGCAAACATATATATATGTTGAGGATATGGATATGCCAGCTAGCACCCCCGCTCACAAGTCTCAAATGGAGGCAGCATACACTATCACAGGAACTTCATCTGCAGTTATGAAGAGTGTATCCAAAGAGGCAAATAATCCTAGTACTGCTGCATTGAAGAGTGTAAGCATATTAAGAACTCAATGGGGAGACTTAGTTGATGAAGAGACAGATGAGTGCTGATCAAGAGCAGAACCTTGAAGGAGGTATTGAGGAGGGGAGTTTATTTACTCTTTTTATGTCACGAAGGCAGAAGAAGTCTAACAAGAAGAAACATGCTAATAAGCTAAATGATACAATGGTCCAAAGCACAAGTAGCGAGCATATACAAACTCCTTCCAAGAAGGGTGTCATCAAAAGCAATCCAAAATATTCGTAGAAGAATATCCAAAGCCTATAAAAAATGAAATTGTTGTTGTTGCTGTTATAGGCTAGAATACTGATATGCTTCTGGTATATCAGTATTGATATGGAATGAGCTTGTATATGCTCTTGTGTACATGGGTACAGGCCCCAAAATCCTGATTTTTAGTGTTTTTTTGCCTTATCAAAACAAAACAAAAACCTTCATTTTTTTAGATTTTAGAATCCGAAAATAAGGCGCGTAAGAGGGTGAGAAAAGAAACTCAACATTTATAAATTAAGGCATCTCAGGTGGGTTATGATATTGTTTCCATTATTTTTGAAATGTATTATTTCTAAGTGTCATTCCAACTTCTTTCTATATCAATTATTAGCAGTTTAAAATTAACATCAACTTTAGAAAATAAAAACTGAAAACGTTTTAAGAAAGTAGGGTTAATTAAGTAAATAGTCCCTATAAATATTCAGAATTTTGTATTTAGTCCCTACAAAATAAAATCACACTTTTTAGTCCCTATAAAATTTTCCATCAGCATTTTTAGTCCCTATAAAAAATTTCCATTAGCATTTTTAGTCCCTGTCAAAAATTCTCATCAATATTTTTGGTCCCTAAAATGCTTAAGAAAAATGTCATAGGACTAAAAAATGTGATTTTATTTTGTATAGACTAAAAACAAAACTGTGAATATTTATAAGGACTAAAAACTTATTTAACGCAAGAAAGCACACCATAAAACCATACTTTGTATGATAACTCAGTTTTATAATACTCCCTTAGTTCATGTTTGATTCTTGAAGTTTTTTACTTTTGTTCCATAGTTCTATTAGTCTATTAGGAAACCAAGATGTAATTAATGATATTTTTTTTCTTTATACCCTTAAAAAGTAAAAGAGAATGCATTAAATAAATTTTACTTTTGATTATTGAATTAAGGTTAAAAGAGTCTAACCATCTTATTCGGCTCTAGCGATTAATAAATTCCACTAAATGAAGAACTGTTCAAGAGAACACGAGTCCAATTTATGAATGGAACAACTATCGATCAAATTTTACTTACTTTTCGTCTGAATTGAACTCCAAATTATCATAAGTCATTTTCTCCTGAGAATAAGAGGGTTAACACACAAAAAAGTTTAAAAGAGTCTAAACATATCAACCTTTACTATTTTTTAAATTTGTGTGTTTGAGTCCTAAACCTTATTTCGCTTATGAGTCATGTGAAATATTTCAAAAATAATATAAATGAAAAATATAATGGTAATTTTAACAAATTAACCTTATGAAGTAATATTAGTGCATTTCATGATTAAAAAAAATACAAAGTGTAAAACATTAACTTGGGAGAATGTACAATTGGAAGAGATAAAAAAAATAATTAATTTTACATATAAAACTAAAAGTGACACTCATTTTAAAACAATTTTTAATAAATGTACCACTCATTTCATTACGCAGCAAAAATAGTTATTTAAAAAATATTAAATTTTACAAAATCACATTCAACTTTAGTTAAAACAATCCCAAAAAAAAAAACTTTAGTTAAAACAATTATTTTTTAGTTCTCATAAAATATTTTCAATGAAAGTAATCTTATTTGAGATTAAAATGTGGATATATTCTACTTGGGAATTAAACTAATCTAAATAATTCCTAAATAAATGTGTAGAAATATAAATATACTATTTTTCTCCAAAATTAAAGTTAGTAAATATATAACACCTTTTTTAATATATATATATATATATATATATATATATATATAT
>Ga0209282_1000538_pt1 | contig 18295 bp, 16 predicted proteins | sample Mtrugardesep15_FD_187529 | JGI IMG/M metagenome (GOLD analysis project Ga0209282, IMG submission 187529) | Root nodule microbial communities of legume samples collected from California, USA - M. trunc garden sep15 (SPAdes) (version 2) | ecosystem: Host-associated > Plants > Roots > Nodule...
TCTTATGAATTAAATCCATTGAAATCCTTAATAGTCTTTTAAAATCATCAAAATCCTACAAAGTCTTTTAAAATCCTCAAGACTTTTTTAACCAAAAATTGTCCTTTAAAATCCTAATTCAATACACTCTCCTAAGTTTCTCCATCTTCTTCTTCATTCGGATGTTGATAATGATGATTATGATCTTGTTGTACAACACTTGCATCGAGCCCCCAAATTGCCTAATACCATATTAAGTTGTAAAACCCTAGTGGTTCTAAACCTTAGTTGGTTTCATGTAACAGGCTTTTCTTTTTCTTCTGTTGGATTTGAATTTCCCTCCCTCAAAACGCTTCATTTGTATCGCATTGGATTCCATGGTGCAGAAAAGCTTTTGTTGCTTGTTGCTGGATGTCCTGTTCTTCAGGATTTCAAGGCACATGATGTATTCGGGTTCGTGAAGGACGGGGATGAGGAGACACAATATCAAGTGTTTCATAACTTAAGCTTAAGCGAGTTGATTAGAGCAGAAATAATTAACATTTATTGTGATTTTCCTATGAAGTCGCTTTTTAATTCGAAGTTTCTAAGAATACAACTATGGGAGGTTCGTTTGATTATTAATATGATATATGATTCATTTGTATTTTGTTTTAGTGAATTTTGTTCTGATTTCTGATTTTGTCTTTCCACATAATTTAGATGTATGTTCCTTATGATTTGCCTACCTTCAATAATTTGACTCACTTAGTGATCGACTATTATAAGGACATTTTTATAAAAGTGCTCTACCACTGCCCTAAACTTCAAAATCTCGAGCTTTATCAGGTCTGTTAAGTTTAAGAATTGTATTTAGTTTATCTTTCCTTATTATGTTTCTTGTTTAAAATATAAAAAAATTGAGTACACATTTATGTTTAATTTTGTTCTATGAATTATTAACAGAAGACACAAACTTATTTGGATGAGAACATTGAAGGAGAAGAACAAGATAGTTGGGTGAATCCAGAATCTGCTCCAGAATTCCTTTCATTATATCTTAGAACTTGCACTATTCGTGACTTCGCTTTTGTAAAGCTACAACATGACATTATGTTAGCAAGATATATTCTAAATAATGCAAAAGTTTTACAAACCATGACAATATGGAGTGACAAAGAACAAACTGAAATAGAAAGGGAATTATCCTCATGTCCAAGGGCATCCGCAACATGTCAACTTTCAGTTTATTGATAAAATATAAGATATGTAAGTAGTAGCTCTCTTTCATGTCTGTTGTTTGTTTCATTATACAATGTAAGTACCAATTATGCAAATCTTTGACAGTCAATTTTAACATAGGGTTAGTGAAGTATGAATATGTAAAATACTTTTCAATTTTGTTTGTGAGTCCTTGCTGTATATTCTTTTTATTTTATTTTTTATGCATGTGTGTGTATTTTAAGTAAGAGAAAAATGGAGTTATGTATGGTTGTACTTTCATTAAAATACTTTCATTCAAACATATTCAGTTGTTAGTGGCTTTGTCAAGTACAATTTTGTAGGGTGTTTTATATATTCATCTATCCATTATACCACATACTTTTCTTAATTATTAGCATATTTGTTTGAGATCTTATCAAGTTCAGCTATTTTATATTTTTCAGGCTCCCGGTTTAGGCAGGCGTTCATCATCATCTAGTCAGGATCCTCGGAATCTTGGACATGGAGCTACTAATGGTCGTTGAGCTTGTCCTAATTCTAGTCTTCATCAATGAAGTATATTTAACATATGTTAATTGAGCAAACAGGAGAACTCATGCCTCAATAAATCATAAAATGTTTAAAAGACAGAGTTATTATATGTTTTCATTTGAGTTTTTCTTATTCTATTTGGCATTAATGTTGAAACAGTTTTTCTTATTCACTTGGACAATACATTGGTTTGGCTAAGAGAAGTTTATGTCCATTATGAAAGCAGTTTTAAACGTGTGGTGCAAGTCATGATTAAAGTTGAGATTCTTGCACTAGAAACACCTGAGTCACTAGCCTACCTCCACGCATCAAATGTCATATATACACCGTGATATCGATGTTAAATCCAACAACATTATCCCCGATGAAAAACTTCATGGCGTTGCTTGTTGATTTTGGCATCTCAAGGCTGTTTCCACCTGGTTATGTTGATTCTGTGTATTATCAATGTTGCAAAACAAAAGTGATAGTAATAGCTTTGGTATAGTCTTAAGTGAGTGTTCACCAAAAAATGTGATGGATATTGGCAGGCATTGCAACGATGTGAACTTAGCTAATAAATATTCATGTGTGGCTGAATTTGCATTTAGATGTTTGCAGCAATTTCCTCGTACGAAAGTCACTTTGATGCTTCTAAGTAAGCAATGTTTTTAAAATTTAAGTTAATGAAACGAGAGACATTTTCGGTCGGTTAAAAATTCACAAAATTCTCAATTTGCTTTGCTACACAGTACGGGTACGGGTTCAATGTCTTGAATTCGCTTAATTCGCAATTCACATAGTTACTTTTTTTTTGTTTCAATGTTTAAAATGTATAATTTCCAATATAAATTTTTTACTTTAAACTTCTAAACAAATTCCTTAAAAGCGCTTGTTAGCATTCCTCTTGACATAATCAATGAGTCGGTTAATAAATATAAAATTGTTATGCAAAGTATGAGCAACCATGTCCGCTTGTCCTGACCCGGAGACGATAGAACTTGCACTAAAGTAGTTGAGGATCCCTAAAGCAGTTATCTCTTTGATGTACCAAGTTTGTCTCTCTTAAAAGCTTTCTCAAAAATTGATAAATTAAGCTTTATACAGAGTTACCTCCTTTTACTGAACTTTATCCACAAATCCGTCCCACGATTTTTCCATTAGCTCCCTCCGAAACGCCGAACCAAAATTGTGCCACGATTAAGCAGAATCACCAACATCAATTTAGAGCCAAATAGCAACATTGACCAAACCTCTCCATGATTGCAATCCCCCTAATCTAGAATACATGAATTATTGTGAGATGTAATTTGAATGTTGTTGATGCTAAGCCAAATTGCTTACCATGTGTTAAAGTGGCGGACTACAACCTCGGAAGAGAAGGAAATGAGGAAGTGTGGGTTGCCGTCAAGCACCGAAAATCATGATGTGTGAAAGATTATGTTGTATGTCTATCATCATCGTCATCATCATATCCCCCAATAAAAAAGCACGTTGCATTTTTTGAATCTTCTTCAAACAAGCTCTAGGTAACGTCATTGTCATCATTAGGTAAGTAGGCACGACCTACAAATGATAAATGCCATGTTTTCCAATTAGCATGCTTACTTTTAACTTGCTCAATAAGATACTGACCAGTGTTCTCAAAATCGAGTATAAAGTTGTAAAATTGTTCGATTTTAAGTTTTTAGATGTGAATTTAATGTCAATTTGGTGGTGATATCGTTTTTAGTGAAATCGGAGGTTGCAACTATTTTTTGCGATTTAACTCGTGGTGAAATTGGTAAAATCAAGGTAAAATTGAGTTAATTTATTTTGATTTTACTCGATTTTGAAGTTCTTTTTTTATAATATTATCAACATATTACAATCTTATTTTTTTTGGATGTTTTCATGATTTTGAGGGATAAATTATATTTTATGGCACAAGTACATTGATCATGACACTTAATTACTCTTTACTGCCTTCATTAGCTTGACCAAATAAAAGTAAATCATCTCTTTTTCTTGCTCTTCACGCGTTCGAATTACCCATATCCGTTGCCTCAAAGATTAAATGGGAAAGCTTATCCATGCTCATAACAAACAAATAAGGAGAGATAGCTTTCTTGTTTCTATTTATACGGTACTTCTTCAAATAATTTGTTTTCTTGTTTCTATTTTTCACTTTAAATCAGCCCTTTTACCCTAATATCGTTGTTGGCTTCCTCTAACCTCTAAACTCTAAACTCACTCCATCCTCTCTTTCGACAATGGCGCCTTCGGAAGACAGGATCAGCTGTCTATCAAATGATGTCCTCTTCCATATTCTCTCTTTCATCCCAACCAAAGACGCTGTTATCACCGGAGTTCTTTCAAAGAGGTGGACTAATCTATGGCGCTTTATTCCTGTTCTCGACTTCTCCGATACCAAATTGAAAGGCCGTCAATCCTTTTTCCTATTTAATCAGTTTGTCGACTCCGTTTTGGCTTCTCGAGACATAGCTGGTAATCGTTCCATCAACAGTTTCATCCTTCGCATTGATTATACTGACAATTATCATATCAAATCTCTTAGCATTCAAAATCTCACAACATGGGTCGACCTTGTTGTTCAACGCAAAGTTAAGAATTTCCATCTTCTTCTTCATTTGGATGTTGATAATTATGATGATGATCTTGTTATAACACACAGACTTATAGCCCCCAAATTGCCCAATACCATATTTAGTTGTAAAACCCTAGTGGTTCTAAACCTTAGTTGGTTCAATGTAGAAGGCTTTTCTTTTTCTTCTGTTGAATTTAAATTTCCCTTGCTGAAAACCCTTCATTTGAACCGCGTTAATTTCGTTGATGAACGAGATTTTTTGTTGCTTCTTGCTGGGTGTCCAGTTCTTGAGGATTTCAAGGCACACAATGTGCTCACGTACAATGAGAGGACAGAACATCAAGTGTTTCATAGCTTACGCTTAAGCAAGTTGATTAGGGCAGATATTATTGAATTTAACGGTGAATTTCCAATGAAAGCACTTTTTAATTCGGAGTTTCTAAGATTACAGCTATGGGAGGTTCGTTTGATGATAAATACGATATATGATTCATTTGTATTTTGTTTTAGTGAATTTCATTTTGATTTCTGATTTTTTTTTCTTTCTACTTAATTTAGATGTATACTCCTTATGATTTTCCTACCTACAATAATTTGACTCACTTGGTGATCAACTATTATTTGGATATGTTTTTAAAAGTTCTCTACCACTGTCCTAAACTTCAAAATCTGGAGCTTTATCAGGTTTGTTAAGTTTAAAAATTGTATTGTATTTAGTTTATCTTTCCTTTATTATAACTTTATGGTTCCTTTTAAAATTAAAAGAAAAATGGAGTGCCATTATGTTTTATTTTGTTTTGTGAATTATAAACAGAAGACACAAACTAATTGGGATGAGTACATTGAAGGAGGAGAAGCACAAGAAAGCTGGGTGGAACCAAAATCCTCCCCACAATTCCTTTCATTATATCTTAGAACTTGCACTATTCGTGACTTCGCTTTTGTAGACCTACAACATGACATTATGTTAGCAAGATATATTCTGAATAATGCAAACTCTTTACAAACCATGACAATATGGAGTGACAAAGAACAAACTGAAATAGAAAGGGAATTATCCTCATGTCCAAGGGCATCCGCAACATGTCAACTTTCAGTTTATCGATAAAATATAAGATATGTAAGTAGTATCTCTCTTTCATATCCGTTGTTTGTTTCATTAGCTTCTACCATAAAATTGTTGACTTTGATGGTTTGTGCTATGAAGGTCATTGACAATGTAAGTATTTATGCAAAACTTTGACAGTCGATTAGAGTTAATGAAGTTAGAATATGTAAAATAATTTTTGCAGCTGCTGATTTTTAGTCCTTTTTTTTTTGTTTTGCTAGAAGACTCTTCCTCATCTTTTAGTTAGGCCGTAGTTTTCTACTTCACATTTTGATGTTAGTGGCTTTGTCAAGTGCAATTTTGTAGATTTTAGATACAAGGTGAAATTCACAGTGTGACAAGGAGCTAAAAGTAATTGAAAAGTAAGGAAAGATAAGATATTCTCCCCATTTGGATAATAGTGTAGGAATCTTGAAAATAACACAGGTTGAATCGTAGTTACTATCAGTGGCAATATCTCTACAGCTTCTAAGTTGTACTTTTGATTTGAACGGAGGAGGGTGGGATTGTGAATGTTCGAAGGGTGTTTTATATTCTCATCTTACCATTAGCAGAATTTTCTTAATTATTAGCATTTCAGTTTGAGATCATTTTATCAAGTTCAACTATTTTATATTTTTCAGGTTCCGTATTTAGGCAAGCGTTCATCATCATCTCGTCACGATCCTCAAATCTAGGGCATGGAGCTTGTCTTAATTGTAGTCTTTATCAATGAAGAATGAATACTACTTAGGTTTGTTTTGTGTGTGAAATCAAGTGATACTTAGATATGTATCATATGTTAATGCTGTACTTGCAATATGTTTGCAGAAGCAAAGAAACATGGCTACTGAAATGTGGTTGGATAATATTTCTTTTGGTAGCTTGGTTGTATTAACCAAAGATTTTGACAATATATTGTTGTGTATCGTTATTTTAGTGCAGTATATTTCTGATCCTTTTACATAAGCAAAATTATATTACTTAATTGTGTTATCGATTTGGCTAAAACATTTTTAGATGATATTAAAAATGATCTACCTTCCATCATTGGCGTTAGAGGTTTGGATCTTTCTTTGGGACCAATGGTAATATTTGTACTTTACGAAATTTGTTTATGTTTGAACCAGCCATAGTTAATGACATTTGTTATTTGCATATAAAACTATTTCACCATATGCAGTGGAGATTTAATTGCAAAATCAAATTTTCATTCAAACTAAACATCTTGACTTTTTCACTCAGATCAAACAACTTTTAGATTCCAAAAATATGTAGTTGAGTTAACTTCTAAATCTATGATTACGATTTTTTTATTTTTTAACAAATCTGCAAAATATTTGTTTGACAACCGTTTGCGAAATATTTGTTACTTACACAATTTTTTGTCCCCTTTTTTTCTTTCTGTGACATGGGATCAATGGTAATATATGTATGTAGGGAATTTAGCTCTGTTTGCTTATTCCAATGGTATTATCTGTTACCACTCTTATCTTGAGCCAATTTGACAGAGTTACTCTCTTGCAGATTGGAATGAGATACTCTTACTACATCCTCCCAAATTTTCACATTATGACTCTCTTTTTTGTTAGGAAACAATGATAAATACCACTTGATCCCATGTTCGAACCTATATGAAGGTGTGTCGTCTAACAAATAATATTGACATTGTCAGTTGAATATAGAGTATAAAAATAATAAGTATATGAAATTCATCATTATGAAATTTCATCATTATAATAGTATTATAATGATGAATTTCATATACTTATTATTTGTATGGGCATTGCTATTTTTAGCGAGAAGCAATTTCACGAGCCTTCGTGAATTCAAGGCCAGCGCTAGATTTTGTTTGGCATTAATCAAGGATGGTTGGAAAAAAAGATGACATCATGCTACAGTATCAAGATACACAATACAAAGGTGGTCGTGATAACTTCGCTTGAAATTTTGTCGGGATCTACAACATTTTCCATAATCATAATGGACCGTTGATATTATTATGCATTCATTCACAACAAATTGTGTGTTACAATGTCACAAATAATCTTCATAAAAACATCAACAGTTAACTTTTTAATTGATGGCTGAGATTATTTACTTTATCAGCTAAAATAAATCACCATTGGCCACTTCGTTAGGCTGTAGGGAAAAGAGGGATAGGAAATGATTCACACGAAAAAACAGAAAGAAGAAAACAAATATGATAAAAATAAAAATAAAACAACAACAACAACAAAATGATTGGTTTTTGATTATTTATTTTTTAAGCTAAGATGGGTGCACCTAAAACATATATTAATAAAAAAGGAAAACAAAGTATGGAAAATGAAATATCAACTCTTGAGTTGAAAACGTAAACCTGGTAGATTAATCCCTTTGCTACCTTGAGTCAGTTGTTTTTGTTGTGTCAACATGTTCTCTATCTTCCATCATTGACATTTGACCTTAGAGGTTCCATTTCTTTGTCCTTTTATTTTCTCATGTCAGTACCAGGATGAATTGGTGAATATTGTTACTGTCTTGTTCAAATGGTAATGCCAGGCTTTTGATTCTCACAATTATATGGATGAAATTATAATAAATCGTGAATGAGATAGAATAAAATCCCTTAAAAATTAGAAATGGACGAAGATGGAGAAGGATACTATCGTTAATGGTGAATTTAAGAGATGAAATATGGCATGGAATGAGTGTTATTAGTGTCTAGGTTACATTTGTGACTTTGAACAGATAATTTAAGGGTGGGTGAAACAATGTTACTGCTCAACCCAACCATTCAAAATAATTGAGGATGGTGTAACACTTTCGTTAGAAAAAGACAGCAAATGAAGACAATAGTATGCACAAAACTGGATAATCTATGACTCTTACAGCCACATTTCATCTCCATTCCGTTGCATTTCATTTTGATTTTCCGGGCATTTTCTTCTCACATGTCTTGCGGAACATTGGTGGGAGACAGTTTTTCAATTGAAGCAGGTTTGTTGCTGAGGTTGTTTTTTGTCTTATTCAGTGGATACTCCCACATTTGAATCTTATGTTTTGTTTTGTTGTGATAGTACCGTTCCTTTTGTCTCACGTGTGTTTCTTTGTTGAAATCTCACTATTACCCTCTTTGTAGTGTATAAATAGTTGGGTGTTCTGGTTTCCTGTTTTTTGTTATTGTTTTTGAAATTGATAACTGTTTTCATTCATTGTCTTCTGTTGGACCTGGAAGGGAGGGGTGGCGCTTTAAGGTGATGCGGGAGGTTCCTGCGTTTCTGAACCCTGAGCAGCCAAACTCTTTGGAGATGGTGCTTATAGATGAGAAGGTGTGTTTAATTTGATTTCTATGTTTGTTGTTCATAGGTTTTTGAACTGGGGTTCATTGGGTTTGTTCAAGTCATTATCATTTTTTGTATTTGATTTTATGCTCATAATATGTTTGTGGAATTGTCTCAGGATAAGAAACTAATGTTGAATCTACACAAATAATTTTTGCAAGTTTTTCATTTGCATTGCTGAATCCTTTGTTTTTATTTGGTTAGTATTTTTAAGCTCCTCAAACTTTACATATGACAAGTGGAGCAGTTCCTAAAAGCATTCAAGTTGAAGAATAGCTACAAATGAAAACTTATTATATCTTTATTTTCATTTGTAGTGGTTTTGTCAACTTATGAATTTATAGCTACAAATGAAAATTGGAGAAGGAAGGTTTGGGTTGTTATGCCATAGAACCTCTTATTATTTGTTTAAGTCATTGTTTTGAAGTTAAAAAGTTGTCTCAATGTTTCATTGTTTATTTAAGTTAGTAGAACTTTGACTTTTTACTTAACATCAATTTTGTTTGACACAATCAAATATGTAAATGACACAAAAATATGAAAGATGACTTTTACAATTGTTGATCTTAATAAAGGAACAGGCTTAAGTTCACCTGTCTTCCTTTTTTCTTTTTCTTTTTAGTATGAAAAGCTTCTCACCATTTTTTTGCATGTATAAAATGACATGTCTGTTTCCTCATACAAACAAAAATAAAATTCCAATTATGAATTTCAGAGGTCTTTTACACTTCTCCTTGAGTTAGTACCGCATATACTTTTTAGCATTAAAATTTATTGATCCCTTTGTTTTGAAGCAGACAACCAAACTCAAGAGCTTTGCAAACAAGTGTGATGAAGTATTATAACTAGCTTATTTGATAAACACTTTAAAGTGATGACTTCAGCTTATTTGATTTATCTATTTATTTATAATTTATAACTAGCATTGAATTTCATGGAGACTTATTATATCTTTATTTTCATTTTCTACCTTCTAGATAATGAGTTTGAATAACATGAGATAGAATTCGAGGTTGGGATTAGTAAAAATCAAAGGGAATTCACAGATTTTATTCTCTGCCCGTTTGTGTTGAGAGACTTAATTTTGGCAAAACTAATCCACGTCATGTATTTTGAATTTCATATTTGTTAGTGTAAATAAGTGATAAAATAATGCTGCTTTTCATATTTTGAATTTTAATAACTCTTTCAAAAGAGAATAGCCAAATTGTTTACTGTTGAAACACCAATTTAGTGAGTTCGGTTTTCACTCAATTGTTTAACTTGGTTTTGTCAGATTCAATTGCCTTTTTTTCTGCAAAAATATGTTGTTGCAGATAAGGCATTTGTGCAGAATGTGATGAATATAACTAGGCTCTTGATCAATCCTGACATTCCAGAGGCTCTTCAATTGAAGAATGGGTATGTTTTTTTATTGTATATCTATATAACTTTGGAATTTTTCTGATGTAAATGTCATTGTATATCAATTGTTGTGACATGTGTGCTATATTTATGGGTGGGCTTTGATGTAGTTGAGACATCCAAGACTGTTCCCATACTTGGTCCCCATTGCTCAGCTGACTGGTATACCTGACGATGGAACTTTTATTGTATGTGCAACTGTTCCCTTAGAGTATTACTTTGTTAAAAGCAGGTTACTTTTTCAATAGGATTTTAAAGAAGTTTTTGAACTTACATATCTGACCCTTTTGAATCTAGGAAGCTGTATTAGTTAGTTTAAATCTCCATGCCTTTTTACAACTTCGAAAATTGAACTCTTTTAACCGTGTAAAGTCTTCCTTAGTTTAAAGCTTCATTTATTTTTAAAGAGGGTTTTAAAGAGAAGAAGAAACTAACTAATATAGAAGATGAGGTTAAATTTGACACAAGTTTAAAGATTGATGAGACATTTACGTGTAGTAACTGCAATCAAGAAACGTCTATGGAGAAGCACCTTATGCTTGATAAAGCAACTTCAGCTACAACATTTAATTTTAAAAGGTTTACAAGAGGTGGATATACTGTCAAATAAATTTACAGTCGTGTTAGTTTCTCTAAGGATTTGGATTTTGACTCATTTTTTATGTAATACCTACTTCTCATACATTATCTATATGCAGTTATTGAGCATATTACATTTATGTAATACCTACTTCTCATACATTATTTATATGCAGTTATTGAGCATATTACATATATGATATACACCTAATTCATGATATTACTGTTGCTCTGTACATTCTACTCCAGAAATGACATTTGATGGATGATGACTCTTTGGTAAAATATAATGGAAAACTCTTTTTATAGCTTAGCTTAACCCCATTTCATAATTATATTTATATAGGTTATGTTTGAAAATTCAAAGTTATGGTATATCCAGTATTGATTCTTTCATATACTCATTCTTTCTTCACTCTAGAAATGTTCAGCAAGCCGTTCATGATAGTCTATTTGCTTCACCAACAAAAGCATTGAATAGCAAGCTTTCAATTATATTTAATTGAAATTCGTAATTTAGCTTTGTTTTCGTGGATCAATTGACATTTTAGATTAAACTGGACAGTGCAATGTCCAAATATAAAAGAAGGAAAAAACAAATTAAATTGATGTATCATCCATTCCTAAGGACAAATGTATCGTGTAAATGTTGGCATTCTCTTTTTAACTATTGGACATATTTGCAGTAGCACACCTAAAGGATATAAAAAAAAGAAAGAAAAAGAGAAATTTTGAGTAGCCGTGTTAAACCAAATTATTTGACCCTATTATATGAGTACTTATTTTCTTGTGTTTTGATCATGAACGGCTATTAAGAAACATTTACTAATCATAATGATTGAATTGATTTACTCACTTACTAATGAGACCAAACATATTATTTAACTAATAAAAATGAACATGCAGAAGAATTTTTTTGTTGATTTATTCGTATGAAATAGAGAATTGATGCAAGAATATTTTGTAGATGATTTTAAAGTTTTAGTGTTCTTAGCTTGTGTTTGTGTGGTGTGCACATTGTTAGGTGTCGTCAACTGTAACGCACGTAATATTCATTTCTATACAAATTGTCGTGTAGATTGTCGACGTCGTGTAGTCGAATGTCAACCGTTTTCCACCCGTTCGTCGCACGTGCACGACACTAGTATATCACATATAACTTGGTTAGAACGTTCAAATTCTCCACATAAACCTCAAGGATACAACTTTCACCCCTCCAAACTGGTGAAAACAAAAACATCAAAATTTCATAATGTGGAGGAAAAGAAAAGGAATTACTTTAAAAAACAAAATAATACACAAGAAATAATTAAAATCAAGAAAAAGAAGAGAATCCTCGACTCCAAAATAAAAATCTAGAAGGCACTGAAAGGAACAGCAGCAACCTGCAAGAATAAAAGTAATAGCCATCATACGTAAGATGTTTGATTGAACACAAGCTATATTTGAATAAAAAGCAACAATTTAGACAAGGTTGTTGGGGATCGTCCTACCAACCTGATAATGGCGGTAATCATCTGCCATGCCAAACATCTCCACATAAACTATATAACATGACATTTCTTCAAAAAATACTTGATAGGTAAAACAAAGAATTGGATAAAATTTTCAATTTGCTCTTTCATTGCATGGTCAGCTCATTGTGGAAAATGCTGATAATGCATGTGCGTGTGCTGGTGAAAGGTTGCTCAGAAGGGGTTGCATTTGTTGCCCGTATAATGAAATTAGATGACAAAAAGCTCTGCCTACTAGAGCTTTGACTTCAGATGTCTCAATAGGTGATGCCGCCACTTCAGCAAAAATATTAACTAATTCAGGGATAAGAGAATGGATCTGCAATACATTTAAAAATGGACAAACATAATTAGGTAGGATAATGTTACTGCAGAGGGAACAACAAAACAAAGAAAGAATCTCAAAATTTCAAAAAAGAAACAATTACCAGTGGATTGGATGAGAATACAAGAGTAGAGACGCAACTATAGACAGCCATAGACTCCTCATGGTCTTCTTTCAATGGAAGAACTCTCATGAAAACAGGAAGAACCTGTAAAACGGAACCAAGATATATGTAGACAACATCCAATGAGAAAACATTTAGCCATAACTATAAACAACAAAATTAGAAGTGCAACATGCTATAAGTTCATAAATTCATATTTAATTGAGCAAGAAGTGTTACAAATTAAGCAGGAAATCACCTGATTTAAAGGAATAGACTCCGGGTGCACCATAATCATCCTTGCCACAGCACCAGCTGCATTATCCCTCACCGCATCATCAGGCTCAGACTCACCAAACAGGGGATGAAGCCCACGTAATATATTGTCATAATATCTAAGTATTGGATTGAAGAAAATACAAGATATACTAGTACAGGATTCAACCATAAAAACTGCATACATCAACTAATATTGATTGACATAAATTATCATACAAGCACACTCCATCCATTCAAAAAATATAAGCACACTCCATAAGCTAACCTAAAATAATAGAAAGATTAGTGTACATCAATCAAATGGATAGCACGAAAAGGATACTTCAAAGCTGAATCGCCACCATTTTTGCAAAACTCTCCAACACAAAATGCAGCATTTCTTCTATTGGTTGCCTCAGGTGACGCTAATTCTTTAAGCACCAAAGGCATCACACGCTGAGAAAATAATATCAGATTTTACAAAACAATTACAATTCTCAAAATGCTAATACTGATAAAATAAATTTAGAAAATCCAAAATAAGAAACAGAATTACATCCACATAGACTGCAATTGGAAAACCCATGTTCTGAGCAATTTCCGCAAGGCAGGCAACAACCATGGTCTTATCTTCAGGGGGACGGAAAGCTTTCTGCATTTCAAAGTAAAAACATTAGTTTATGATTTAACTTTATGTTCTATCTTCTAACTGTAAAACATTTTGGTTGCCAACTTACTGCAAATTTCATCAAATGATCAAATAGTTGTTCAAAAATTGGAGCAAATTGAGCACCCATGGACTTTGCAAATGCAGGGAGGAGATCAGAAACTGCATCCATAAGTACTTCATCGTGTGCACTATCATCTTCATCAATTTCACTGTCCGATTCTTGCAGCTGACAAGCAGATTGCTCCTGGAGCAACAATGAAGTTGCATGAACAAGCTTGGGCAAGTCTGGTATCAGAAAATCTCACGTTAGCATTAGCTCGGCAAAAATAACATTAGACGGTATAGGTCAAATAATTCTATGCTTACATGGCTCAAGAGTTGCATAGCCATAATCTCGAATGATGTCAGCCACATTAGTGCAAGCCTGAGCAACCACTTCCTTGTCATCATCATCAACCATAGTCTTGATGAAAATATTCATCACAGTATCTGTTGAATCAATCATACTCGATAGCTAAAATCATGACAATAACACAATAACATAAATATTTTTCCAGACTCGGTTAATGTTCTCACCAAGAATTTCTTTTGCTTTGGCAGCCCCGTCCTGAAAAGTAAGGGTGGTGTCAATTTTGACTTTAGTAAGAAAAAGGCTTGAAACCAAAGAGCAAACATTTAAATTCAGAGAAACACACGTTGTCGTATACTATTATGCGGTAGCCCTCTAAACGAGAGGTGTGTTTATGATAACATATCACACTTTTTTCTAGATTTCTAGTTGGCATTTAGCTGTACAGTAGTCTAGTTGCTTCCAAAAGCTTCTACACTTGCTAGTCAGCTCCCAGAAGCTTCTACAATTGCTAGTCAGCAATTCTGGTATAGTTAGTTAGCTTCCAGAAGCTTCTACAATTGCTAGTCAGCTATACTAGCATAGTTAGCATTAGTTAATTATTTGCATTTATCTATTAGAATCATCAATTTCAGATCAAATTTACAACAAGCAACTCTTAGATTCTGTCTAAACTTCTCTCTTACTTTCTATCATTTTCTTTTACTTTCTCACATGCTGTATCTGTAATATAATGTTAAAACTCTATACTTATGTATGGAAAAATAAATAAAATAAAATCAAAGGGACCAAGAAACAATGGTAATTAACAAATGTCCATTTTTTAAAAAGGAAAAGGTGAAATGATAAAAGAAGGAAGGGAGCATTGATTTACATTTTGGCTTTGGAAGATTGCATGGGCTGCAGTTAAAGCATCTGCAGTTAAAATCAAACACACGTCAGCATTTAGTGATTATATTATAAGTAAAACTGAGGTATTTGAGAACACATATAACATAGAAATATGTGAATATATGAATCGTCATGAATTAAAAGGTAAAGTATAATGTAGAATGGACAGTTTGCTTCCACTGATTATCTTTTCCTTCTTTTCTTCGTTGATTTTGAATGGATATTAGATATGGCATGGTTTGAATGTAAGGTGTAATGTGTTTGTATGGGATTCTTGGGTCTGCATTACTAATTACTAATAAGAACAATTTTAAACATGGTAAAATGCACTTTATGCTGAGACAACCACAAACAATTACTTTTGAAAAGTTCAAGATTCCTGCCATGCATTAAAAGCATGAAACAGGCTAGGAAACAAGAGTAGGTAAAACAAATAAACGCAATTTTGAAAAATAAACAAAATTAAGAAAGTAATTTTCACCTACGTTTTAAAGCAGTGATTGCCTGAAGTCTGACATCTCCATGAAAATAACCACAGTGTTTGACCAAGATTCTTAGTGTCTCCTCCAAATAGCTTAACATGATTTAAGAAATCAAATATACCTTCTAGTGCTGATTATATGTCATGAAATGAATGACTAGAAAAGAAAGCAAAAAGTAATCCAGGCAAAGGATACGGAGCATAAGAGATGGTTGTATGCTGTGCAAATAAGCCAAGGGCTTGGGTTGCAGCTGCCTTTTCATCCAACACTCCAGTTCTAATACTTATATTACGAACCCTTGGCTCGTCATGAGCTTCATCGTCTGATGAAACACCTTCAAATCCATTGGCAATATCATCATCACACTCATCAATGTCAATCGCAGAACCATCATCAAGATTGCAGGAAGAAAATGCAAGAGGCACGACATGAGGAAGATACTGTTTACCAATACAAAATTTCACTAGTAAGAGGAAGCATGATTTTGTAGTTACATTAAGTCAATAAAAACAGACCTGTGCAAAACTGTCACCCAAAATCTCGGCAACGTTGCTGAAGAATCCATGTGTGTACTCCCGAAGCTCGCTATACTCCAAACCAAACCCCTAAAATAACAAAAGAAAATCAAATTATTCCAGGAAGAAGGTCAAATGCAAAATCAGCAACAGAAGTGTGAAGGTAATTACAGAAATCGCAGCTTCTATATAAGGAGGTAATATTGGTTCCATTCTCGTTTTCCCTACAGACATTGCAACCATTCCTACTAGTTCCGTTGCTCTTGCACGTGAACGGAGATCCTCGTCATTAGTTAGCACCATGAAGTTTTTCATCAACTCTAAAACCCTTTCAGCATAAGGAATGAAAGCTTGCTCTGCAGCAGAAGCAATAGAACCAATGGCAGACTGCAAGAAGGTTCAGGAGGAAAGTATAGATTTAAATATCAAACTATTTACCCAATAGATGTTTCATCATGATTATGACAATCTTTATAGGATACAGAATCCTACCATGCATGTTTCTTTTAAAATACGAGAACTGTTTTGGAGAGCTGCTAACAGCCTTCCCATCAAAGGATCTAGAAAAGGAAGAATTTCTTCACCCATGTTCTCACAAAAAGCAGCCAAAGCATAGTATGACTTTTCCTGCACAAATTAAATGAAATGATCATACAGCGTGCAGACATTTTTTTTTATATACTAGCAGATAATCTATTATCCTATTGTATTGATAAACCATTATCTTCTCCAATGTATACCTTTACTTCATCAGATGCATCCTCAAGAGCATTTAAAATGCAGGGAAGGACGCTCTCATAATGGGACACAATTTCAGGCTGTAAGTACTCAGCAAATTGACCCAAAGCAAAGGAAGCCGCTCCTCTAACCATTTGTTCTGGATCCCTGAGAGCTCCCAGGACAATTTGGAGAATAGGCTCCAGCTTTTTTTTCATTTGTTCCAAACAACCTTCAGAAATGACACCCAATGCAGTAACAGATGCTTCTCGAAACTTTGGGTTTGCATTTTGACAGCTTACAGAAGCAAATTCAAAAACAGGTGGGAAAACATGTTTTGGAATGTTCAAAGCCATCGTATCGATAACTTCTGCAGCAGCTCGATCAGGTGCAAGATCATCATCTTCGTTTTCATTGGTTGATTCAGCAAGCAAAGGGCATAAAACATGTAAGATAGGGATGATCAGCTTATGCTTTTTCAAAATACTGGACTTGTACTTTGCCAGCCATGAAATAATCTGAATTGCCTGTTAGATAAAGCCAGTAACAACAAACTAGTGAGCAAAACAAATATGAAAGCAAGAGTATAAAAAGTCATAACGATATACTTTATGACCCTAACCAACCTGATGGCGTGTGTTAGGCTCCAAAATTTGAGTTGAGCAAACCTCAAGAGAGAACTGTACTATGGATTTGACTGAATCTCCAAGAAGAGGGGCAGGAGATTCAATCAACTCATCGAAAATTTCAAAAGCAATTATGGCAACATCTTCTTCTCCTGAGGCAAGGCACTGTCTTGATACATTTAAGATACTTGGAATAAACTCACGAAACTTAATCTGTGTATTTATGATAAAATTTAAGTTAGTAAAACTTGAATAAAATACACAATATGCAGCAGAGAAGTAAACATAATATAAGAAGCAATACACTGAAAAGTTGATAACAAGCCTCTAACTGGTTTCATTGTAGCTTTACATGAATGCAATGTACATCAGAACATCAATGTTGAATTATTAATACTACCTATGATGTATAACATCATGAGGAAAAAATTATTGCTGGATGAAAATTCATTTCAGACAACATGCGTTGTTCTTTTGAAAAACCACTAAAGCTCACACAAAAAAAAAAAAGAAGCAAAATACAGAGCAGTGAGCACAACATTTTGTCACTATGGCCCTGTATTGACACCAATGAAGTAACTTAAATTCCTAAAAATGATGATAAACATTTTGTCACTAAAACCCTGTCTTGGCACCAATGAAGTAACATAAATTCCTAAAAATGCTGATTATCCAAGAAATCACTCATAATGAGAAAATTTCCTGCTATACTTCTTATGTCAACATATTTCTAGGCGCCCTATGATAATTCCACAGCTAGCATGAGCTTAACAAAAAAGAAACTTTTAGAAGATCTATGAAAGATGAAGGAGTATTTGCTGCTTTAAATTTAATGCAAACTTGTTTGGTATAGTTGGAATTATTATACATTGTTTATTTTTCTTATTCTCCTTTTATTATACATTGTTTATTTTTCTTATTCTCCTTCCTTTTACTCCCTCCATTTCAAAATGAGTGTCTCTTTATCAAAATAAATTTGTTTCAAAATGAATGTCATGTTCACTTTTCAATACAAACTTTTACAATTATGCCCTCTAATTAATGATGTGTGCACTATTTTCAAAGTAATATACTCCTATTCTACTTTTATGGGAACACACCAATAGTTATTAAGGGTAGTTTAGTAAAAGGATTTTATCTTTAGACAACTTTATTGCATTTCTTAATATG
>Ga0209282_1000539_pt1 | contig 18290 bp, 14 predicted proteins | sample Mtrugardesep15_FD_187529 | JGI IMG/M metagenome (GOLD analysis project Ga0209282, IMG submission 187529) | Root nodule microbial communities of legume samples collected from California, USA - M. trunc garden sep15 (SPAdes) (version 2) | ecosystem: Host-associated > Plants > Roots > Nodule...
CACCGGCATCGGCTCGCTCGCCGCGGGCGGCGTGGCCGACCTGTGCATCTTCGATCCCGCCATCGAGTGGCAGGTGCAGCCCGATGCACTCAGGAGCCAGGGCAAGCACACACCGTTCGCGGGCTATCCGCTGCAGGGCCGCGCGCGCCACACCCTGGTCGCCGGCCGTATCGTCCACGGCTGATTGCAAAGAGGGCCCGCATCTCGATGGTTCATTCACTGAAGGCTTGCTGGCGCCTGCTGCATGCGGTGGGGCACGCGCTTGGCGGCTGGTGGACCATCCGCTTCACGTTTCCGCGGCTTACATCGCTGGAGCGCAGCCTGCGCGTGCAGCAGTGGTCCCGGCGCCTGCTCGAGATCATGGGCGTCTCGCTCGAAGTGCAGGGCACGCCTCCCGCGGAGGGGCCGGTTCTGCTTATCTGCAATCACCTCTCGTGGCTCGACATCACCGCCATCCATGCTGCGTGCCACGTACGCTTTGTCTCCAAGGCGGGTGTCAGGCACTGGCCGCTCATCGGCACACTCGCCACCGGTGCGGGCTCGCTCTATATCGAGCGTGAGCGCCGGCGCGATGCCATGCGGGTGGTGCACCACATGACCGAGGCGCTGCAGGGCGGGGACCGCATCGGCGTGTTCCCCGAAGGCACCACCAGCGACGGGACCGGGCTGCTGCCCTTTCACGCCAACCTGCTGCAAGCTGCCATTTCTTCCGGCGCCCCCGTACAGCCCGCCGCGTTGCGCTTTGCAGACGCGACCACCCGCGAAACCAGCCGGGCCCCACGCTACATCGACGACGACAACCTGCTGACCTCGCTCTGGAACACGCTGCGCGCGCCGCCGCTCCTGGCCATCGTGCGCTTTGGCGAGCCGCAACCGTCGATCGGCCGGGAACGCCGTGCCTGGGCCCAGGCGCTGCGCGAGGACGTGCAGCAGCTGCGCCGCGAGACGCATTTTTGATTCGGCGGCACGCCGGGCGGCCGCGCACAAAAAAAGCGCTCCCGAGGGAGCGCTTAACGACGCACGAATGCGCCGTGAGGAGGAAACAGCGTCTGGTTTTCTTGTCGTTCTTCTTCAAAGAATGCCGAAGACCTTCAGGCCGATGATCACGACCAGCGGCACTCCGCAGAGCCAGAGGATGATGCTTTTCATGATCGGGGTCTCCGTTGAGTGGATAGGCCTCTACATTGGCGACGCCCGCCGCCGCCGCTTGCGGGAGAAACCAGTCCGTGCGCGTGGGCGGGTGCCTACAGTTTCTTTGGGCCTTGGCCGTTGCCTCCGCGGCGGGGCCGGCGAATCCGGATGCAGCAGCATCCAGGGGGCCAAAGTGTTGGAAACTGCGGTATTTGGTAAGCGCCGGTCAGAAAAGGCGCTCATCAGTAAGTCGTAAGCGTGCCAGCAACACTACTTACCACGGGGGTGTGGAACCACACCGGCATTCGGCGCCCATAATCCGCCTGCGGCACGCCAGAGCCGCCTCCAGCCCAAGGCTCCGGGTCGATCGAAGCGGGCCAGCCATCTTGCTTTTCTGGCTTTTACGGGACGACATCATGAGCGTGATGCAGATGTTTCTACCGGCTTCCGAACCTGCGCGCAGCGAGGCCCTGGCGCAGTTCCTGAAAACACACCACATACCGCGCCGTCTTGTCCGAGGCCTCGGGCATAAAGACCTGGGCGAGCAGACCGGACCTGCCGCACTGGTCGGTCCGATGCAACGCCAGCAACAAGCGTCGCAGGACGCGAAGACGCAGGCCGCGCCGGAAAGTTGAGATGCTTGGCCGGTTTCGTGACCGGCAAGATGCTTCATGAGCGTGAGGGTGCAGGCGCAGGGCCGCACGACGACCTCAAGATCAACTACCGCAACACCCGGCAGATTTTGCAGACGGCGAGCGCGATGGCGATCGCACTTCTGCGGCCCCAAGCGAACACGGCCGGCTATCGCCCGCTTTGCTAGACTTCCGCGGGTCATGACTCGCCTGCTCCTCATCGTGCTGATGCTTATGCTGCCAGTCCAGTGGAGCTGGGCTGCGGGCGCGAGCGTCTGCACCCACGAGAAAACGACTGAAGCGGCGCACTTCGGCCATCATGAACATGCTCATCAAGGTGCTGCTGCCATAGATGACGCAGGCGACGATGGGCAGGCCGGCTCGCTCGCAGCCCATCCGGACTGTGGCGTGTGCCACAGCATGAACTCGGCGTTCGTACCTGTGTTCGACAGCACCACGCAGCCTTGGGCAAACCGCAGCTTCTACGAGCCCTATGCCTCCGCGGTCCCTGGCCGCTTTGTCGACGCGCTTCTCAGACCGCCTTTGACCCTCGTCAGCTGACAGGCTGACGAGGCGGTTACTACTTCGGCGCCCATAGCGCGCCGACCCTCGTCGGGTTTTTTTGAATCGGCGGGCCTGCGGTCCGCCTCGCGACGAGAGATCACATGAAGAAGAATCGCTGGGATATTCCCAGTGCGTTGTTGGCTGCCGCTCTAGGTTGCGGCGTTCCAGCACAAGCGCAGCAGCTGCCGGCTGGCGGCGAGACTTTCAGGCAAGGCTTCGAAGCGGCATGGGCCCGACAGCCCGAGCAGCGTGCAGCCGCATTGCGCCGCGACGCCGCCGCCGCCGGCGAGGTGGCAGCACGGCGTTGGAGCCCTGAGCCACCTTCGCTGGACCTGACGGCCAAGAGTGACCGTACAACGGACAACACCGGCGCTCGCGAGTACGAGGCGACTGTGGCGGTGCCGCTGTGGCTGCCGCGGGAAAGGTCGCGCTCGCAGGCCGCTGCGTACGCCGAATCCGAGGCTTTCGAGGCTCGCCTGCTCGCGGCAAAGTGGCGCCTTGCCGCAGAGGTTCGCACGGCTCACTGGGCGTACCAGCGGGCCCGCCTCGACAGTTCGCTGGCCCTCCAGCGTCTGGACAACGCGCGGCGGCTTGCCGCCGACGTAGCGCGACGGGTTCGAGCCGGCGATCTGGCGCGTTCCGATGCGCATCAGGCCGACGGTGCGGTTGCGACGGCCGAGAGCGCAGCCGCCGAGGCGGCTGTCGCGCTGTCGCGCGCGGCCCAAGCGTGGACTTCATTGACCGGCAAGCCTGCGCTGGTCCGAGAAGACGTTGCGCCTGAGTCGATTCCCCCGGCGACGGCACAAGCGGCTGCGCATCCGGCCTTGCGAGAGCTCACGGCCCGCGCAGATCTTGCACGTCGACAAGCGGAACTGGCTGGGGCGCAGACCCGTGCCAATCCTGAACTCAGGCTCGGGGTATCGAGAGAACGCGCGGAGGCCCGCGAACGCTATGCCCAAGCGCTCGTCGTCGGTGTGCGCATCCCGCTCGGCACCCACAACCGCAGCGACGCCAAGATCGCGACCGCTGCCGCCGAGCAGCTCGAGGCGGAAACCCAACTCGCGCTGGAGCAGGAGCGCATCGAGTCCGAAGTCCAGGCCGCCAGGGACCGTGTCGTCGTGCTTCAGGGCGCCGTAGACGCGGCCGAACGCCGCAGCCGCCTCGCCGCCGAGTCGCGCGGATTCTTCGAGAAATCGTTCCGCCTCGGCGAATCGGACCTGCCAACGCGCCTGCGCGTGGAACTCGAAGCGACCGATGCGCAGCGCCAAGCCACCCGCTATCGCATCGATCTTGCGGAGGCGATCTCCCAGCTTCGCCAATCACTCGGCTTGCTGCCTGAGTAACGAAAGAACAGAACAGTGAAACAAGCAAATATCCTTCTGGGATGGAGCCTGCTGGCTCTCCTGTGGGCCATGCCGGTGCAGGCCGCCGACGAGCACGGCCACGACCATGACGCACCGGCCGCCTCCACCGGCCCAGCCCTTCCGCGCTTCTCCGCCGTCTCGGACGCCTTCGAACTGGTCGGCGTGGTCAACGGCAAGCAGCTGACCGTGTACCTCGACCGCTTCCAGGACAACGCCCCCGTAAGAGACGCGAAGGTCGACCTGGAGATCGGCGGCGAGAAGCTCGCGCTCGAACGGCACGCCGATGGCGAGTACGCCGGCACGCTCGCTGGGGAACTCAAGCCTGGCGTCATCGCCGTGACCGCCGCCATCGTGGCGGGCGGCGAATCCGACATCGTTGCGGGAGAACTGGACCTGCACGAGCAGACCGTCGCGCACGAGGCGCATGCGCGCAGCTGGCGGCAGTATGCGGCGTGGGCTGCCGGAGCGCTGGTTGTTCTTGGCGCGGTTGCCTGGGCCATGCGGCGTCGCGCTAACGCTCGGGACGTGCGTCTCGGAGGTGCAGCATGATCGCGAAGCTCCTTTTCGCCGCCGTCGTCGGCTTCGCCGCATCAGCCTGGGCCGCGGACGAACATGGGCACGAACATGGGCACGAGCATGGCGGGCCTGCGCCCGCGGCAAGCTCGAACGGCCCGAGCCGGCAACCGGACGGCAGCGTCTTCCTGCCGAAACCAGCCCAGCGTCAGCTGTCCGTCCGGACGGCGGTCGCCAAAACCGAGGAGCTCGCCCGTACAGTCGAACTCGCCGGCAAAGTGTCCATGGACCCGAATGCCGGAGGCAAGGTGCAAGCCACATCGCCCGGGCGCATCGAACCCGGCTCGCGAGGCCTGCCCACCGTCGGGCAGTCGGTCCGCAAAGGCGAGGTCCTCGCGTATGTCGTTCCATCCACGGCTCCCCTGGAGCGCTCGGTTCAGTCCGCTCAACTCGCCGAACTGAGCGCCTCCAGAGCCCTCGCCGAGAAGCGCCTGGCGCGGCTCAAGGAACTCTCCGACACCATCCCGCAAAAAGAGATCGAAGCTGCGCAGGCCGAAGTGGCAAGTCTTGGTGCGCGCGCCAATGCAGTGAACACGGGCCTGATCGGACGCGATGCGCTCGTGGCGCCGGTGTCTGGAGTCATCGCGTCGTCCCATGTGGTCGCCGGCCAGGTTGTCGACGCGCGAGAGCTCATCTATGACATCGTCGATCCCACCCGGCTGAGCATCGAGGCGCTTTCTTTCGATGCGAGCCTGGGCTCTGACGTTGGAGGCGCAACGCTTGCCATCGGGAATGAACGGGTGCAGCTGCGTTTTCTCGGCGCGGCGCGCACGTTGCGCGAACAGGCGCTGCCCTTGAGCTTCACCGCGCAAGGCGAGGTGCTGTCCAAGCTTGCGGTGGGCCAGCCCGTCAAGGTCTTCGTGCAGACGAAGTCGAAGGTCCAGGGCATCGCAGTGCCGGCGGCATCGCTCATGAAAAATCCGTCGAACCAGACCATCGTCTGGGTCAAGACGGCGCCCGAGAAATTCGAGCCTCGGGTCGTGAGCGTGGAGCCGCTCGACGGCGTCAACGTGGCGGTGACCAAAGGCTTGGAACCGGGCGACCGTGTCGCGACACAGGGCGCCACCCTCATCAACCAAGTCCGCTGACGGGAGCCACAGATGTTCAAGTGGCTACTGAATAGCAGCCTGTCCAACCGGCTGCTGGTGCTGATTGCCAGCGTCGTATTGATGGCCTACGGCGCCTGGACGCTGGCCCGCACGCCAGTCGATGTATTTCCAGACCTCAACAAACCGACGGTCACGATCATGACGGAGGCCGGCGGCATGGCCGCCGAAGAGGTGGAGCAGCTCATCACGTTCCCGCTGGAGACGACGATGAACGGCTTGCCCGGCGTCGAGACGGTTCGCTCGGTGTCTTCGTCGGGGCTGTCGTTCCTCTACGTGACCTTCGGCTGGGACACGGAGATCTTCAAGGCCCGCCAGATGGTGTCGGAGCGACTTTCGTCGATGGAGGAAGGTCTGGCCGAGGGCGTGGTACCGCGCATGGGGCCGATCAGCTCCATCATGGGCGAGATCATGCAGGCTGCCATCCCGGTCGATCCTGCCAAGATCTCGCCGATGGCGGTGCGCGAGTACGCTGACTGGGTGCTTCGGCCCCGGCTGATGGCCATCCCGGGCATCGCGCAGGTCATCCCGATCGGCGGGGAAGTCCGGCAGTTTCAGGTCCAGCCCAACACGGTCCGGATGTCGGAGCTCGGCATCACCCACGAGCAGCTTGAAGCGGCACTGAAGGGGTTCTCATCGAACACCTCCGGCGGCTTCCTGGAGCTGAATGGCCGCGAGTATCTGATCCGGCACCTGGGGCGAACATCCCTGCTGGACGATCTCAAGAATCTGGCGCTGGGTGCGAGAAACGGCCAGCCCATCCTGCTGCGCCAAATCGCCGAAGTGACCTTCGCTGCTGCACTCAAGCGCGGGGACGCTGGTTTCGAGGGCAAACCCGCCGTCATCCTGGGCATCCAGAAGCAGCCGACGGCGGACACCGTCTCGCTCACCAAATCCGTCGAAGCGGCCATGGAGGGCATGAAGGCCTCCCTGCCGGCCGGCATGGAGGCACCGCGGGTGACGTTCCGACAAGCCAGCTTCATCGAGGCCTCCATCGACAACCTCAAGTGGAAACTCGTCGGAGCGTCGGTGTTCGTCGCGGTGATCCTGTTCCTGTTCCTGGGTACCTTGCGCCCGACCATCATCGCGCTGACGGCCATCCCGGTGTCCATCCTGATCGCGGCGCTGGTGTTCAGATACTTCGGCCTGTCCATCAATACGATGACGCTCGGCGGCTTGGCCGTCGCGGTCGGCGGTCTCGTCGACGATGCCGTGGTCGGACTGGAGAACTCCATCCGGCGTCTGAGGGAAGACCGCGCGAAGCACCCACAACATCGCCTGAACCCGCTGGAGGCCGTTGCGCTGGCCACGATGGAGGTCCGTTCCTCCATCCTGTACGCGACCATCATCATCGTGCTGGTCTTCGTGCCGCTGTTCGCGTTGCCCGGCATGGAGGGACGACTGTTCGCACCGCTGGGTGTTGCGTTCATCGTCTCCACGCTGGCCAGCCTCGTTGTGTCGGTGACCGTCACTCCGGTGCTGTCGTACTACCTGCTGCCAGGCATGAAGTCGCTGGACCACGGCGACACAAAGCTCCTGGCTTGGCTGAAGGCCCGCTATGCGAACGGCCTGCAGAAGGTGCTGGACCGGCCCAAGCGCGCCATCGCAGGCGGTGGTATCGCAGTCCTGGTGGCGCTTGTCGCCGTGCCGTTCTTCCCGACCACGTTCCTGCCCCCATTCAACGAGGGAACGCTGCTCGTGGGCCTGCGCTTGAACCCGGGCGTGACGCTGGCCGAGACTGCAGCGCTCGCGCGCCAGGCCGAGGTGCTGATCAAGCAGGTGCCCGAGGTCACCCACGTCGGTCGGCGTAGCGGGCGTGCGGAGCTCGACGAACATGCCGAGGGCGTGCATGTCAGCGAACTCGATGTGGGGCTGAAGCCGACCGGTGAACTCAGGAGGCCCATGGCGGATATCTCGGCCGACATCCGGGCCCGACTGACAAACCTGCCGGCTGCCGTGTCCATCGGCCAGCCGATCTCCCACCGGATCGACCACATGCTCTCTGGCGTCCGGTCGCAGATCGCCATCAAGATATTCGGTGAAGACCTGGACACGCTGCGTGGCCAGGCGGATGTGCTGCGTGGCCGGCTAGCGGCCATCCCGGGGATCGCCGACCTGGAGATCGAAAAGCAGGTTCTCGCGCCCCAGATCAAGGTCCGCATCGACTACGCAGCTGCTGCTCAATATGGAGTTCCGGCACCTCAGATCCTCAGTGCGCTCCAGGGCTTGGTCGAAGGCGAGAAGGTGACGCAGATCGTCGAGGGCAGCCGTCGCTTCGCCCTCGTCGTGAAGCTGCCGGAGTCCGCGCGATCCGCCGAAGGGCTGCAGCACATCCTCATCGAGACGCCAGCCGGACGCGCGCCGCTGTCCAAGCTGGCTTCCGTCGAGGAAGGCGACGGGCCGAACCAGATCAGCAGGGACGACGGCAAGCGGCGCATCGTGCTGTCGGCCAACGCACAGGGAAGAGCCCTGTCCGACATCGTCACCGACATGCGGCGAGTCGTCGCCGAAACGAAGCTGCCAGAAGGCTACTTCGTGACGCTTGGCGGTCAGTTCCAAGCGCAGGAGGAGGCGTCGCGGCTCGTCGGGCTTCTTTCGCTGGTGTCCCTGACGCTCATGTTCGTCGTGCTGTACAGCCGGTACCAGTCGACCAAGCTGTCGTTGCTGATCATGGCCAATATTCCGCTTGCCCTGGTGGGCGCCGATATAGGTCTTTGGCTCGCCGGCCAGCCACTATCGATCGCGGCGCTCGTCGGCTTCATCACCCTGGCAGGCATCTCGGTGCGCAACGGCATCCTGAAAGTCAGCCACTACGTGAACCTGATGCGGTTCGAGGGGGAAAACTTCGATCAGAAGATGATTGTTCGAGGTTCGCTCGAACGTCTGGCACCGGTGCTGATGACCGCACTTGTGACCGCTTTTGCGCTCGCGCCGCTGCTGTTTGAAGCCGAGCAGCCCGGCACCGAGGTGCTGCACCCCGTGGCAGTCGTGATCTTTGCCGGTCTCATCAGTTCGACGCTGCTCGACACATTTCTCACACCGGCGATGTTCTGGCTCTTCGGCCGCAACGCAGCGGAGCGGCTGGCCGAGGCGAGAGGCAAAGACGCACTGTGAAGTGCCTTGTTTTTACCAACCGAGAAAAGGAACTCCCTATGAAAACATTTTCATTCATGGCTGCTCTGGCGCTTGCCGCGGCCGGCACTGCCCATGCGGCGGGCGACCACAAGCATGACGACCACGTGCCGCGCCATGGCGGCGTGGTCGTACCCGGAAAGGCCGCCGACTTCGAGTTGGTAGCCAAGCCTGACGCGCTGCAGCTTTACGTCAGCGACCACGGCAAGCCTATGGATCTTTCCAAAGCCTCGGCGAAGGTCACTCTGCTGGCCGGAGCCGACAAGACCGATGTGGAGCTCAAACCTGCCGGGGACAAGCTGGAAGGCAAGGGCAGCTTCAAGGTGCCTGCCGGAACCAAGGCGGTAGCCGTCGTGACCAACGCGGGCAAGACGCTCGGCACGGCGCGTTTCACACTGAAGTGACCTGCTTCCGTCGGACCTCATCCGTCTGGGCGCCCCATAGCCGTCAGCGCGGCGGCTGGGGGCCGCGTTCGCGCATCCTGAATCAACCCACTTCCTCACCAAGACGCTGTCACACGTGAGCACCGAAATGAGCCTGCACATGCTGGCATTCAACCTGAAGCGGGTGATCTCGATTCCTGGGTATTGCCAGAACGATGAACGCGGTCAGGCTGGTCGGGGCGTGAGCCTCTTTAACAGTCCTTTGCAGACTGCCCAGCGACGCTCAATCGAACCAACCGCGCGTTTATCAAATGGGCCACTGGATGACTCGGTGGCGACGATCATGCTCACATAGGCGCGCACCCGGCATACTCGCCAGTCACGGATGCCGACGCGCAAGCCCTTCTCGATGCACCCACAGGGCCGCAGCGGAAAGCTGTGCGTCGCGATTGAATCGATACCCATACTTGAAGTCGCAAATCGGCCATGAGGGGTCGTTCGCGATCCGTCCGAAAGCGGACGCTTCCGCTGCGCACGCCAAGCCGCATCATCTCTCGCCACCGCGCTTGCTCATTGAACCGTAGGGCTGCGCTGGATGCTCCTAGCTGTCAGCCGAATCGCTAGCCACTGCAACCGCCCGACAACGATAGCAACAACACAGAGAATTCGATCCCGTGCGTCGCGATTGAAGATGGCGATAGCATGTATGTCGTTTCTTAAATGACAAATTGGCATGTATGACAGGCTTTGACGATCGGGTGACAAACGGGATCAGCGTGCTGTCCGCGATCGTCGACAGCGGCACGTTTGCGGCGGCTGGCGACATACTGAACATGTCGCAATCCGGCGTCAGCCGGTCGATTGCGCGGCTTGAGGCGCGGCTGGGTATTCGGCTGCTCGAACGCACCACGCGATCTGTCAGCCTCACCGACGAGGGCAGGCGCTTCTACGAGCAGGTGATGCCCCTTTTGGCCGGCCTGGAAGAGGCTGCGGCCTCCGCCGCCCAAGGCGCGGCCGCCGTTCGCGGGCGCCTGAGGGTCAATCTTGATCCGTATTTCTCTCGGCTGATCCTGGGGCCAAGGCTGGGCGCATTCCTCGAGAGCTACCCGCAGTTGCGCCTCGAACTGATCACAACGGATCGCCTGGGCGACCTTGTGGCCGATGGTTTCGATCTGGCCGTGCGCTTCGGAAATCCTCGCCCGTCGACACTGGTCGCACGCAAGCTGCTGGACACCCGGATGGTGACCATCGCAGCGCCCGCCTACCTCAAGCGCTACGGCCATCCCAAAGACCCACGCGAACTCGAGAAGGGCCATCACGTCTGCATTCAGTTCCGTGATCCGGAGTCCGGGCGTCCCTATCCATGGGAGTTTCACAAACGTCGCAAGAAGCTGGTGCTCGAAACCAGCGGCTCGTTGACGGTCAATGATGCCGGAACGCTGTACAGCGTGTGTCTCGCCGGTCACGGGATGGCCCAAGTCATGGACCTGGGCGTCGGGCCGATGATTGCCGATGGACGATTGGTCGAGGTGTTTCCAGACTGGCCCGATGAGCGGTTTCCGTTGTATGCGCTGCACCCGTCACGCCATCATGTGCCCGCGAAGACGCGCGCGTTTCTGGACTTCATCGTCGCGCTGCTGCATTAGCCTCCAGCTTCAATGATGATCCTGTGTCATTAATGAAATGACACCCATGTCATTGAAGTAACAAGCTCGTTCTCCGAGACTTCTTGCATCGCGGCTCAGTGCCGCCTTCCCAAGGAGTCTCGAATGTTCGCCATTACAGGAATTACAGGTCAGGTCGGGGGTACCGTCGCAAGGGCACTCATCGACAATGGACAGCGGGTACGAGCAGTCGTGCGCAATGCTGAAAAGGGCGCGGCATGGGCGCGCAAAGGATGTGAGGTCGCAGTCGCGGACCTGTACGATGCCGCCGCACTGAAGAAGGCCTTCGCCGGCGTGCAAGGGGTTTTCTTCCTGCTGCCGCCGGTGTTTGATCCGTCGCCCGACTTTAACGAAGCGCGTCGTGTGATCGCCGCCGTCCGTGAGGCGCTCGAAGTCGCGCAGCCCTCCAAGGTTGTCTCCCTGTCGACGATAGGCGCTCAAGCGCTGCAGCCAAACCTGCTGCAGCAGCACCAGTTGCAGGAGAAAAGCCTGGGAACCTTGCCGCTGCCCATCACCTTCTTGCGCGCCGCCTGGTTCATGGAGAACGCGACATGGGATGTCGCACCGGCCCGCACGACCGGCGTGATCCCGAGCTTTCTCTACCCGTTGGACAAGCCGGTGCCGATGGTCGCCACCGAGGACATCGGGTGCGTGGCGGCCGAGTTGCTCCAGGAAACCTGGCAAGGCAGGCGCGTCGTCGAATTGGAGGGCGCGCGCTTGTCACCCAATGACATCGCCGCGGCCTTTGGGCGCGTGCTCGAACGCGAGGTACGGACGGAAGCGGTGCCGCGCGCCACCTGGGAGGCGCTGTTCAAGTCGCAGGGGATGAAGAACCCGGTGCCACGCGCCCAGATGCTGGATGGCTTCAATGAAGGGTGGATCGACTTCGAGGGTGACGCATCCAGCACGCGCAAAGGCACCGTGTCCCTGGATACGGTTCTGCAAACCCTGATCGCGCGCGCCTGACAGGAGTCATGAACATGAACCAAGACTTCAGTAGGCGCAATCTGCTCAAAGGTGCTGCCACGTTGATGACCGTCCCCGCGCTCGCCCAGTTGGCGAGCGCCCCAGTTATGGCGGCGACGGCACGTACCCCGAGCCCGGTGGCCAAATACCCTCGCAGTGGCGCCTTCAACTCGATCGATCGAATGCTTCAGCGTGCTGTTGACGGGAGGCAAGTCGCTGGCGTCGTTGCCGTGGGTGCGACTGACAAAGGCATCGTCTACGAAGGGTCGTTCGGCAAGCGCGACGCGGCGCACGGTCCAGCCATGTCGCTCGACACCGTCTTCTGGCTGCTGTCAATGACGAAGGCGGTAACGGCAATCGCCTGCATGCAACTCGTCGAACAGGGCAAGCTGCAACTTGACGATCCCGTGGGCAAACTGATGCCGGAACTGGCGTCGCCCAAGGTTCTGGAAGGCTTCGATGCGTCTGGGGCACCCACGCTGCGGCCCGCCAGGCGGCCAATCACCTTGCGCCACCTGCTGACCCACACCTCGGGCCTTACCTATAGCAACTGGAGCGACAAGCTGCCCCAGTACGAGAAGTTCACGGGTTTGCCCGATATCGCCGAAAGCAAGAACGGCGCATTCGCCGCCCCGCTCGAGTTCGACCCGGGTGATCGCTGGCAGTACGGTACGGGCATGGACGCCGTGGGAAAGATCGTCGAGGCCGTCAGCGATCAATCTCTCGAGGTCTACTTCCGCGAGAACATCTTCGCGCCGCTCGGCATGATCGATACCGGCTTCTTGATCAGCAGTGCGCAGAAGCGTCGCGTGGCGACGACGTACATCCGCCAGTCGGACGGCTCGCTCACGTCGATGCCGTTCGAAATGCCGCAGCGCCCGGAGTTCTTCTCGGGCGGGGGTGGCCTGTTCGGCACGCCGCGCGACTACATGGCCCTTCTGCAGATGCTGCTGAGCGGCGGTACTTTCCGTGGCGCCCGCATCCTGAAGCCACAGACGGTGGCCATGATGCGCCAGAACCAGATCGGCGATCTGAACGTGACCCCGCTGAAGACATCCGCGGCAGCGTGGTCGAACGACGCCGACCTGTTCCCCGGCATGCCGCAGAAGTGGGGCCTGTCGTTCGACATCAACACGCAGCCCGGGCCCAACGGTCGCAGCGCAGGCAGTTACGCGTGGGCCGGGCTGCTCAACTGCTACTTCTGGGTCGACCCCGTCAAGAAAGTGACCGGTGCGGTATTCACGCAACTGCTGCCGTTCTACGACGCGCGCATGGTCGAACTTTTCGGTGCTTTTGAGCGCGGCCTCTACACCGGCTTGGCAAGCGCCTGAGCTCCTTACATCAACGAGCAAGAAATAGATGCAATCCTTGACCATTCACGGCCTCTCCATTCCTCGGCTGGAACTGGGCACCTTCCGCATGCGCGGCAGGCCTGCCAGCAGGCCGTCGAGAGCGATGTCGCGCTGGGATACCGGCACACAACGGTTGAGAACTAGACAGGCTGCAGTCGGCCAAAAGCATCGGTGATCGGGCGGGCTGATTGACCCGCAGAGTTCTCTTCCTAGACTCGTAAGCCCCCTACGAAGGAGAGCTTGAATGACCTACTTCACCGGAATCGATGTGTCCTTGAGATCCGTCTCGATCTGCGTCGTGGACGACCGCGGCGAGGTCTGTCGAGAAGCCAAGGTCGCGGCGCATGTTGATGTCATCGTCGAGTGGCTACGCGCCTTCAGTCCTGAGTTGAAGTCCGTCGGCTTCGAGGCCGGCGCGCTGAGCCAGTACCTGACCTATGGCCTGCAGGCCGCGCGCTTCGAAGTGATCTGCCTGGAAGCGCGGCAGGTCAAGAACACCCTGGACGCCATGCGCAACAAGACCGACCGCAACGACGCGCGCGGCATCGCGCAGATTTTGCGCACCGGCTGGTACAGCCGCGTACACATCAAGAGCCTGCACAGCCACCGTGTGCGCGCGCTGCTCGCCAGCCGCAAGGCGATCCTGGCGAAGTGCGTCGACCTCGAGAACGAACTGAGGGGACTACTACGTGTGTTCGGCATCCGCTTGGCCCCGCGTGTGGGCCATGGTTCCTTCGACGCCCAGGTGCGCCAGACCTTCGCAGATGACGAGATGCTGTCCTGCGCGCTCGTGCCGCTGCTGGACGCCAGGACCGTGCTCTACAAGACCTACCTGAAGCTGGACAACGCGGTCAAGGCGCTGACCAAGGCAGACCCGCTGTGCGTGCGGCTCATGTCCATCCCGGGTGTGGGACCCGTGACGGCACTCACCTTCAAGTCCGCCGTGGATGATCCCGCTCGGTTCAAGTCGTCGCGCAATGTCGCGGCCCACTTCGGACTGACACCCAAACGCTACCAGTCCGGAGAGATGGACAACCCTGGTCACATCTCGCGAGCTGGCGATGCCGATGTGCGCTCGGCGCTCTATGTGGCAGCGCACTCGCTGCTCACGCGCAACGCGCAGTGGTCGTCGCTGAAGGCTTGGGGAATGCGCCTGGCCAAAACACGAGGCCATCGACGTGCGGTGATCGCAGTGGCGCGCAAGCTGGCCGTCATCCTGCACCGCATGTGGGTGGATGGCACCGAGTTCCGATGGGGTTCACAGGAGCCTGTTGCCGTGAAGGCCTGAGCGGTTCCGGCCGGACCGATGTGCCGATAGATCGAAACGAAAGGGATCAAGAATTGGGCGTTCAGGTGTAGACGATGGTCCGGATGAAGCCGTAAATGTCTGCTGCGCTGCAAAGCGCGTCCAAAAGCGTGGCTCTCCGCTCCGTCTGACCAATGCGTGCAGCGCCGACCTTCGGGCCGGGACCGACTGCGTAGAGAAGCGTGAACTGCACCGAGACGTTCTGTTCGACGAAACCAAATACCGAGATACTCTGCACTTGACAAACTGGCCCGATCAGAGAAGCGGGCGTTCGCCGGCGGCGAATACGGCGAGAAGCTGCGCAGGCCGGCCTACTGGGCCGCGTTCGTGCTCTACGGGGGCTGAGCCGGAGCCCGCGCTACTTCGTGAGCGCGAAGAACTGCGGCCCGCTGGCTCCGGCCGCGTGCGCGATTTGCAGAGCGAGCGCGCCAGTGGTCTGGTCGATCGTGAAGATCGAGATCGTGCTGTCGCCTTGGTTCGCCGTGTAGGCGAACCGGCCTGTGCGATCAACGGTCACGGAGTTGGGCGTGTTGGCTCCGATGGAGAACGGCTGGCCCGGCACCGCTGTCAGCGCGCCGGTTCGTGGGTTGATGGCGTAGGCCGAGACGTTGTGGGAGTTCCTGTTCGCAACGTACACGAAGCGTCCGCTCGGATCGATGGCCATGCCAAAGGGCGTGTTGCCGGAGGGCACCGAGCCGATCGAAGTCAACGCGCCCGTGGTCTGGTCGATGGAATAAGCGAACAGGATGCCGGGGTTGATGCCGGTGCTCACGTAAGCGAAACGGCCGCTGGGCTCGACCGCGACGTCGACTAAGCCGCCGACCGGCAGCGCCACCGAGACGGGTGGCGAGATCGGAACGCCGGTGCCCTGATCCAGGCGGAACACCTCGATGGACGCGGCATTGGGCACGAACGCGAATCGCCCCTCGGGATCGAAACCCAGCTTGCGGCTGTTGCCGCCGGCCACGGCGACGGCCGTGCTGCCGTCGAGGTCGCCGGTGCTGGCGTCGATATTGAGCCGATGGATCTGCCCATCGCCGATTACGTAGGCAAAACGGCCCTTGGGTTCGACGCCGACAAAAACCGGGCTCGTGCCGACGCCGGTGGTGAGATTGAGGTTCTGCGACAGCGTACCGGCGGGATCGATGGTGTACTGGGTGACGCCTTTGGTACCGACGTAGACGCTGGCGTAGAGCTTTTTCCCCGAGGGATGCGCTGTCACGTGCTGGGGTGTGCCTACCAGGGGGTACGTGGTGGCTGCCGACAAACTGCCACCCGGAGAAACGGTGTATGCAGTCAGATTGTTCGATCGCTCGTTGGCCGCAAAGCCGAAACGATCGGCTCCGGCCTCCGAGCAATTGACTGTCACCGAATTCACCGCCGCCCCCGCCACCGTCCCAAAGGCCTGTTTCGCAACGCAGACCTGCAGCGCCGTGGGCTGCGTCTTCACGGTCACGCCGTAGTCGGCACCGTCGTCCAGCGAAGTGGCGAAGCTGAAGCTACCGTCGGCGCCGACCGCCAGGTCGTCGCCCGCGTTGTTCTGCAGCACCAGCCCGCTGCCCGCCAGGCCGGCGACAGTGCCGCCGACGGTGAACTTTTGCGCAGCCGGAGGCGGCGGAGGCGGAGGAGGGGAAGGGGGAGGTGGTGGCGGCGGCGGTGCGTCGCCTCCGCCGCCGTTGGCCGGAGGAAAGGGCACGAATGAAAAGCCGCCGCCTCCTCCGCCTCCGCCGCACGATGCAAGCATCAAGGGCACGGCGATGAACAGGGCGAGACTCAGGCGGGTGCGAGGGGGCAGCGGCGGCATTTTTTGCTTTAGGAAACAAAATGTGGCCGCGATGTTATCGGGACACACTTCCATTTGCACGTCCCGCGATTGAGTTGCTTGCGCACAAGCTGCAGCCAGCTACCTTTCCCAGATGCGTTGCGCGATCGGAGTGAGCGGCTGCTTTGGGCCCGCACGAGACATTCCGGGCGCTCCAAAGCAGCCGCACGGCGAGTTGCAATTACCGCTCGCTCGACAGTCCACGGCTACCCAAGGGAGATGCCCTTGCTCACCATGCATTTGTTGAACGCGTAAAAAGCCGGCATCTCGCCTTGATAGCGCACGCGGCCGGAAATGGGGGTTTAGTGGGTATCGAAGCCTTTGGTCATCGAGCCATCTGAAAATACTGGGAGTGGCAGCAACGCGGTCGTACATGCCCGTTGCTGCCGCGGCTCCCGCAAATCGACGATCACTGTGTCGCCGCCGGCTTCCGCGGCCTGGTATCGGCCGTTGGGCGAGGTGAATGCGTAGCCCGCCACTTGCCCGGACAGATGTGCGATCAGTGCAACGGGCGGATGAAGCCTGGTCATGAAGAAGAGACGAGAAAGGCGTGAGCATGACGCGCGCTGCCGTCTGATAAGCTGCCGGCGCTTCTCTCCCCCGACTGTTCCTTCCACCCGTCCTTGCGAACGCATTGCGCATGTCGTCCGAAGAAACCCTGCGCCGCTGGCGCCTGATCCTCGGCCGCTATGCGGCGCAACCCCTGTCGCAAACGCGGTTCTCGGCGGGCGACTGGAGGCTCGACCAGGCCCTCGAATATCTCTACGGCCGTGAATACGAAGGCCGCGGCCTGGCCAGGCCCAGTGGCGGGCCGGGTTCGCTCGACCCGAGCCAGTTGCGCGCGGTCGACTGGCTCAACCGCTCGCGGAGTCTCTTTCCGCAAGAGGTGTTCGAGCGCATGCAGACGCAGGCGATCGATCGCTACCAGCTGACCGACTTGCTCTCCGATCCGGCGGTGCTGCGCTCGCTCGACGCCACGCCTGGCCTTGCCAAGGCGCTGCTGGGCATGCGCGGGCGGCTGTCGGGCCAGATGCGCGACGCGGTGCGCGAGGTGATCCAGAAAACCGTCGACGAGATCACGCGCAAGCTCAGGAACGACTTCGTCAACGCGCTGGTGGGCCGGCGCAACCGCATGCGGCGCTCGCACTTCAAGAGCGCGCAGAACTTCGATGCGCGCGCCACCATTGTGGCCAACCTGAAGCACTACGACGTGGAGCGCAAGCAACTCGTCATCGAGCATCCGCGCTTCAATGCGCGCGTGAAGCGCAACCTGCCCTGGGACGTGGTGCTTTGCGTCGACCAGAGCGGCTCGATGATGGATTCGGTGATCTACAGCGCCGTCATCGCCGGCATCATGAGCTCGCTGCCCGCGGTGCGCGTGAAGCTGGTGGTGTTCGACACCAGCGTGGTCGATCTCACGCACCTGGCGCACGATCCGGTGGAGGTGCTGCTCACGGTGCAGCTCGGCGGCGGCACAGACATTGGCCGTGCGGTGGCGTATTGCGAGTCGCTGGTGGGCAACCCGCAACGCACGGTGTTTGCGCTCATCAGCGACTTCATGGAAGGCGCCGCGCCCGGGCCGCTCCTGGCCGCGGTGCAGCGCATGGCACAGTCGCGCGTCAAGCTGCTCGGGCTGGCCGCGCTCGACGAATCGGCCAACCCCGTGTACGACCGGCAAATGGCGCAGCGCCTCGCAGACAAGGGCATGCATGTGGCGGCTCTCACGCCCACGCATTTTGCGCAGTGGCTCGCGGAAGTGATGAACTGATGGCCTGGTACGACGGCTATCGCGCCTACGACGACGACACCCTGGCCACGCTTGCCAACCCGGGTTTGCTCCGGCGCGCCGCAAAGGACGTGGAGGCGGGCAAGGTTGCGTGGGCGGAGCAGGGCACCGAGGGGGGCGTGGTGGCGGCCGACGGCCAGCGCGTGCAGCTCGATGCACGCGGCCCACAGCAGGCGCGCTGCGACTGCCCGGCACCGGGCATCTGCAAGCACATACTCGGCGCGGCGCTGTGGCTGCGCGCGTTGGAGCCGGCCGTGTCGGCCAGCGCAGCCGGCGCGCCCTCGGCCGGGCAGCAAGAAACGCAGGCGCCGGCGGTTGCCGACCCGCTCGCGGAAATCCTCGCGCTCGATGCCGCGGCGCTTTTCAAGACCGCTGGCGTGGCGGCTGTACGGCGCGCCGCAGCCGCCGCCAGCAGTGTCGTCGAATGGCGGGTGCAGGGCGGCGCGCTCGTCATGGACTTGCCCGAGCTCGGCGCCTCGTGCCGCTGGGTGGCGGGCGCGGGCTATGCG
>Ga0209282_1000541_pt1 | contig 18283 bp, 9 predicted proteins | sample Mtrugardesep15_FD_187529 | JGI IMG/M metagenome (GOLD analysis project Ga0209282, IMG submission 187529) | Root nodule microbial communities of legume samples collected from California, USA - M. trunc garden sep15 (SPAdes) (version 2) | ecosystem: Host-associated > Plants > Roots > Nodule...
AAAAAAAAAAAATAATGATGATATTAATATCTATTTTTTAACTTTAAATAAAAGAACACTATATTTTGACCAAAAAAAAAGTATTAAACAACCAATTGTGTAAAAAAAATACTGATATTATTAATCTCTAATTTTTTATTTTAAATAAAAGAACACTATATTTTGATAAAAAAAATGTTATATTAATATTGTCAAATAAGATAATAAATTAGGGATTTGCGATTTTTAATTTAATGGATTTAGAATGATATTTAGGGATTTGAAATTCAAGTTGGGGATATTGATTTTTGGTTCAGGGACTAAAGTGATCATTTTCTACTTTCACTTTAGTCTCTGTGACACACTTAACAGAATTATTTAACGTCAATGACTAAAGTGATAACGGAAGTGCAGAGTCAGAGACTATTTTTATTTACTTATGAGTCAGGGACCTATGTGACAACAAGGTGCAGAGCCAGAGACTAAAGTGATCATTTGCTCATTGATTTAATTGGAAGTTCTTGAAAAGATGATCAATAGTTTTCTCAAAATCACGTTTAGGACAAAAATATCTATCATTATGTCTTTACGAATACTTACTCCGTTGCTAATTATAAGTAAATTTAACATTTTAGATTCATTCAATTAATTATGTACGTGGTTCATATTGTGCACCACATACATCATTAATTGAATAAACTTAAAAAGTGAAATTTATTTATAATTAAGTAAGTTTTTTCATTGTTGAAAAACTAATTTTCAAAATGTGTCAAGTCAAATGAAAATACTTTCAAAGTTTTGACCAAACTTCAAAATTACTTGTTGTTTAGAAATTTGAGGCAATTCAAACTCTTCCCACATACTATAAGCACTTTTAGCATATAAAATACCTTCTTGTGAAGGTCAAATCATTGTGTCCATTTGATTTGAATTTGAGAGGGGTGTTTGTTGGTTTTGAGAGGCTTCAAAAGGTAGAAAAGCTCCATTGATCAAATTATCATGTTAAATGAGTGGAGACATTTACGACAAGTTGAAGTTTCGAGGTTTGGACTTTGAAGACCAAGCCTTATAACCTTGTTAGAGAGTGCGTTGTTAGCTTATACTTTATAAATATCCTTATCTAAATTATAGTTTCAATATCTGTATTACATTTTTTCTAGTTTAAATTTAAAATAAGATAATATTTAAAATATATTTTTAAATTTAAACTTGAAATTAAGATAATATGTACCAAAAATAATTAAAGTGGTTATGAGAAGATTTCTTGTTTTGAAATACTTTAATATATTTTGGTGTGAACAGAGTTGGATATTGGAACCATTACCTCGGGTCTATGAACCACAAATATGGACACAAACACCAAATCCGATACATGCCAATACAATTAATAATTTAAAAAAATCACATAATTTAATATAATTACAAATATTGATATCATATTAATGTAGAACGACACACCAAAACTTGCCTAATCCAGAGTATCAGTAATTCATAGCATCGTGTTAAGAGAGTTCCAAGACACTGCGGTGAACTTTGTTTGTTCTAATCTTCTTTTACTTTAAAGCAGGAAAAGCATGCAACTCACTCACACTCTAACTTCTTCACATTGTGCCTCGTCTTGTTTTACTTACTCAACACGTCACTACTATAACCACTTTTCTTCTTCTTATTCTTATATGAAATTAAAATTAAAACGCACAGAATTTCTGAGAATCACAGAAAAAAACATGTCAACCAACATGGAGTCCAACGTTGGTGAAAATGCTACACCAGAAGAACCTTCTTCAGTTCCAAAATTTGAAAACTTGAAGAAAGTTTCAATCATACCTTTAATTTTCTTAATCTTCTATGAGGTATCAGGTGGACCATTTGGTGTGGAAGACACAGTAAGAGCAGCAGGTCCATTGTTGTCTCTTGTTGGTTTCTTGGTTTTTCCACTCATTTGGAGTGTTCCTGAAGCATTAATAACTGCTGAAATGGGTACAATGTTTCCTGAAAATGGTGGTTATGTTGTTTGGGTTTCATCTGCATTAGGTCCTTTTTGGGGTTTTCAACTTGGTTGGATGAAATGGCTTAGTGGTGTAATTGACAATGCTTTATATCCAGTTTTGTTTTTAGATTATCTTAAATCAGCTATTCCAATTATTGGTAGTGGTTTTCCAAGGATAATTGCTGTTTTAGTTTTAACTTTGATTCTTACTTATATGAATTATAGAGGCTTAACAATTGTGGGTTGGGCTGCAATTTTATTGGGAATTTTTTCATTGAGTCCTTTTGTTGTTATGGGGTTAATTTCAATTCCTAGAATTAAACCAAAAAGGTGGAAGATGATGGATTTGAAGAGTGTTCAATGGGGTTTATATTTGAATACATTGTTTTGGAATTTGAATTATTGGGATTCAGTCAGTACTCTTGCAGGAGAAGTGAATAATCCTGGTAAAACTCTTCCAAAAGCACTTCTTTATGCTGTTATTTTGGTTGTTTTGGGATATTTTTTACCTCTTTTAGTTGGAACTGGTGCTGTTGAAGTTAATAGAGAGTTATGGAGTGATGGTTACTTTTCAGAAGTTGGTAAAGTTATTGGAGGTGTTTGGTTAAGAACATGGGTTCAAGTTGCATCAGCTTTATCAAATATGGGAATGTTTGTAGCTGAGATGAGTAGTGACTCATTTCAGCTTCTAGGTATGGCTGAAAGAGGTATGCTTCCTGAATTCTTTGCTAAAAGGTCAAGTTATGGAACACCTCTTATTGGTATTTTGTTCTCAGCTTCTGGTGTGGTTTTGCTTTCTTGGTTGAGTTTTCAAGAAATTGTAGCAGCTGAAAATTTCTTGTACTGTTTTGGTATGCTTATGGAGTTTGTTGCATTTGTTAAGTTGAGGATAAAGTTTCCAAATCTATCAAGACCTTATAAAATACCAGTTGGGAAAATTGGAGCAGTGTTGATGTGTATAGTCCCAACAGTACTAATATTTGTGGTTTTAGCTCTTGCTACTTTGAAGGTCTTTCTCATAAGTATCTCAGCTGTTATATTTGGACTTTTATTGCAGCCTTGTTTGAAATATATGGAGAGAAAAAGATGGGTTAGGTTCTCTGTTAATCCTGATCTTCCAGATATTTATGCTGCATAGAAAACTTGCTGTATAATAATACATTGCAAAATGTGAATGCAACTATTATTAATATTGAACCTTCATGAAAGTACACCACATATTGTGGATGTTAGTATCAGCTTTTTACAATAAGCAAATTGTGACTCCAAATCCATTAATTTTCACCATGTCTTTTTTTTTTTTGGGAAATTTTTACCATGTCTTCTTGTGTGTTATCTCCTGTGTATATATATCCATTTTCCGGCATAGCCTGTCTTGTTAGGCCTATGGTCCAAATAAAAAAAAATTATGTGACGAGAAATCTTAAGCTCAACTACTTCATTAAAATAAGCCACAGTTGAATTATTTTTGGATTTAGTACTTTTTATATTGTTTTTAATTAATCAAGAAAAGACATAAACAACTAGGATTTGGGTTCTTACCTCTGAATGATAGGACCTATAAAGGTTTTGTATTGTGATGTTTTCTTTTTTGATGATTAATTTTGTCTTTTTCTTTCCTAATTAATCATTACCATGTTCTCATGGAAAATAAAATGATTCTAATCTAAATTCTCTAGGTGTTAACTAGTGATGACACATCAATAAAACCAAGTTGCTAACTAAAGATGAATATATTAATATGCAAGTTGTATTTTGGTTAAGCCCTATTGATGAAAAATTCAACAACCTGTGATAAGGATTATATCATTGAATATGTCGAAAATTCCACGTGGCAAACATCCAAAAGTAAAGATAAGGAACAATGAAATAAAGATACCATGTTCCATGTCTTGTTATAATATCATACCACAAGAATTTCAAAGTTCTAATACTTTTGGTAACAGTTTGGACATTCCAAAGTTTCTTGTTGCAAAGGAATCTCCGTCTTGTTACCTTTTAAATTGAAACTCAAAACACACAAGTTCCTTCCTGATCCTCACACAGAGAAGAAAAAGAAACAAAATGAGTAGCCAGAAAATCACACAACCACCAAACCAAAAAACACTTCAAGAGTTTTTTGTGCAAGAAAAGCCTCTTTTTTCAACACCATCTTCTCCTACTTCAGGAAATGAAGAAATTCTCTCTACTGTTTCTTATTGCACCTTTGTTTTCACCTTCACTGACCCTTCAGAATCCCCTGCACAAAGAGACTCCAAAAGACTTCAACTTTTAAGGCTAATTGCTACAATGAAATCCTCCAAAAAACCAGTTCATGAGAAAGTTTTAGGACCTTTAGTATCAATGATCAAAGCCAATCTTTTCAGGCCACTTCCTCCACCTGCAAATCCTTCAGCTATATCAGAATTTCTTGATGAAGAAGATCCTATTTCCATACTTTCACCTTTATGGTCACATCTACAAATAGTTTATGAAATCCTTCTTAGGCTTGTCAATAGCACAGACACCAAAATACTTAGAAATTATATGGATCATTCTTTCCTTCTTAATCTGTTATCGCTTTTCCAATCCGAAGATCCGAGGGAACGCGAAAGCTTGAAAAATGTATACCACAAGATATATTCTAAGTTCGTTTGCGACCGTTCTGCGATGAGGAAATCGATGACAGATGTTTTGTTGAACTATGTTTTTGAGACGGAAAAGCATTATGGTATTGCAGACTTGCTTGAGATATGGGGAACTATTGTTAATGGATTTACCGTGCCACTCAAGGAAGAACACAAGTTGTTTCTTATGAGAGTGTTGATTCCTTTACATAAGACTAAAGGCATGCAAGTTTATCACAGACAACTTGCTTATTGTATATCACAGTTTGTGCAGAAGGAGCCTATGCTTGGAGGTGTTGTTGTTAGGGGAATTTTGAGGTATTGGCCTGTCAGTAATTGTCAGAAAGAAATTTTGTTGATTGGTGAGTTGGAAGATCTTGTGGAGAATTTGGATCCCGATCAATATCGAAAGTTGGCCTTGCCTATATGTACTCAGATTACAAAATGCATCAACAGTTGGAATTCTCAGGTAAGAAAATCTCTTTGTGGCTTCCAAAATGTTTTCTCATGAAAATATGAGATTAACTGATATGCACTGTAATTGTAAAAAGCATGCATCAAATCACATCTCAACACATAGATAATTGTGGAGATATTTTAGGAATTAACATTAACTGTTTAGCATAATGATGAGATGTGATTGGATGCACGTGAAAAATATTTTTACACTGACAATGAAATTTGTTTATGAACGTGTGGTTTCAGGTAGCTGAGAGGGCACTATATGTATGGAACAACGAGCAGTTCTACAAAATGGCAACAACAGGAACGGTAGAAGTACTTCCAGTGATAGTACAAGGTGTGGAGAAGAACCTGAAGTTGCATTGGAGCAAGAGTGTAAGGCAGCTAACAGAAAGTGTGAAGGTGGTGGTGGAAGATATTGATCCTGATCTATATGCAAAAGCTCAAATGGATATGAAAGCTAAAGAATCAGTGGCACATCAAGAAGATATGAATAGAAAAAAGAGATGGGAAAGAATTGAATTGGCAGCTTCTAAGAATCAATTTGTCAATCCACAACGATACATATGTGTTTCCCACTGAATATTAATAATTTAATGTATGCAACTTATACTTTTCCTGCCAATCCAACCTTCTTAATCATAAGCAATGTTTAGAAGGAGATACTTACACAAGTATTTATAACTAAGCATGAATTCAAATAAATGATAATTAAGTTCTTCCAATATACAGATTCTACTGCTATGAACTATTTTTATAAGTGGTCTACTATAAATCGATACTTAAAAACCCTGAAACTCAATTTAACAATTGAAGCAACTTTTAATGCAAAAATTTATGGTCTTCCTTGCCCTCACATTTGAAACCAGATCGTCGGCTTTGGGATTGCCGGAACGGGCTTTGAGCTTTATTAGATATTACACAAACTTTACTCTGAACATTGTTGAACACTTATCCTCGCGTTTAAATGCATATTTTCATACTAGAAAGAAATACTCTTAAACACAGATCAAATTTGTTTTAATTAAGCATTGTCTTGAAGATGGAAATCATTGATGAACATAAAAGAAAATTAAACAAACTCAAAGAGAGAAAAGAGATGAAGCTTCTCATATATTATTGATGATGAAAATGACAAAATATACAAGGCAGGCTATATATAGCACTAGAAACCTCTAACTAACTTTGAGTCTCTCTAACTAACGCCAAAGCTAGATGCTGACTTAGCATAACCAGCCGTATGGGGTAAAGGGAAAGCTAAGCTACACTATGGTGCACCTATGTGTTCCTGAATCTACACAAGCTTCACTCATTGATAGCTTCTTCTGCAAGTAACTGTCTGTGATCGTCATATGTTGCATCAATTGAACTGATTTGATGTTGCGAATCATTTAACAGCATTAGCCTAAGCATGGAAGAACACCACACCTCCACTTATTTCCCATCACCTACAGACCAGAAATTTTAATTTTGTAAATCCTGCCACAACTTCACAATGTTCTTCCACAAGCTTGTATCACAAAGTTTAGCCACGGCGTAACAACTCTTATTATTCATCTTGTACGTAACAACTCTTATCATTCGTCTTGTACTTACCACACTTCACTTCACACCAAAATCTTGTGAATCAGATTGAAGCTTCCAACCTAACTTGAAGATGCACGCTTCATTCATGATTAGTTTTCCAAACCACAAGGTTAGAGCTAACCAGCTCAATTACATATTGGTAATCATTTTCTCCTTGGCATTCTCCCAGTCATAGGCACTCCAAGATATCGTCCAAGAACATGAGTTTCTTTAAATCCATAAATTTGCATCAACCAATCATCTTTTCCTCTAGAGAAAAGAATGTTAGTTTTTTCTTGACTGACTTGCTGTCCCAAAATTCTACAAAGTTTCTAAAGAATGTTGATAACATAATTCATTTGAGCTTCAAACTCTTCACCAAATAAGAAGAGGCCGTTAACTTATTTTGGCAAATAAGATGTGTTTATAATGTCCAATATTGTTCCAATTGCAATGAAATAATTTCTTTTGTAATGAGATAGATTTAACTAATTTTTTAATTAAAAATTTAAATAAAATTTTAAACACAAATCAAATGAAAGGTTGAAAGAAAAAAAATACTACATCATAACTAAAATTTCTTTTTTAAATACATTGAGAGAGAGAGAGAGAGAGAGAGAATAAATCCGTATATCAATATTTGGTACAGATTTTGTGTCAAAATAACTGTACTCTAACCTACATAAAATTATAAAGAGGTTAGTAGAACCCTAACTTTTCAAAATAACTTTACTGTAACCTACATAAAAAACTAAAAAGGTTAGTATCAACCCCTGCCTCCTTCTGGTTAACTAGAACCCTAACTAACATCAGTCACCCACGGAGAAATCCTAACAACCGACATGAACTTGCAGCCATTGACATCATCTCCTCCATCACTCTCTTCCTCCTCCGAAACTCCCACCAATTCACTTAACCATCCTTCTCTTCCGTTCGATCTCATTGAAGAAATCCTGTGCCGGCTGCCCATGAAACACCTCATTCAACTCCGTTGCGTCTGCAAGTCATGGAATTCTCTTATCTCCAATGATTCCAAATTCTCCAAAAAACACCTTTTCATGTCAACCTCCAACCACGATCGCCTACACCTCAATATATTCTGTATGAACTCCTCAAGTGAGTTACTTCAATTTGATTTCTCAATCTCCTCTATTTTCACCTCTGCCTCCACAACTGTCCAATCTCCTCCATTTACTTGGCGTCGAGACTATGATCTCGAGGTTTCCACCTGTGATGGCATCCTCTGTGTTGGGATCAATAGATGTTTACCTTTTTTGTACAACCCTTCCATTAAAAAATCCAAAACATTGCCTCCTTTCAAAACCACAACTACCACGGAGCATAGAGCTATGGACACTTTATATACCTTAGTGTATCATGGTGTCACTAATAAATATAAGATTATTGCTCTTACTCTCTATCTTAACAACAAAAGCGAAGTTAATGTCCATACTTTGGGTACCGTTTATTGGAGAAAGATCGATGACTTCCCATGTCATAACCTCGCTTGGATTGGACCGGGAATATTTGTGAGTGGCACGGTTAACTGGTTGGTATATGATACTCGTAGTTCTTCCATGGTCATTGTTTCTCTTGATTTGAAGAAGGAGTCCTATCAAAAGCTTTTGAAGCCATTAGGCTCTTGCGTTAGCTTTGGAGCGTTGAGGGGTTGTTTGAGCGTTGTTTCTGATAGTGACAAGTTTTCTGATGTTTGGATAATGAAGGAATATGGGAATGAAAATTCTTGGACTAAATTGTTACGAATACCTCACATGAGAGATTTTGGTTTTATTGGCTATAAAAGGGCATTATATATTTCAGAGGATAACCAAGTGCTGATGGAGTTTATATCTTTGGGGAGTAAATTTAGTTTGGTTATCTATGATTCCATAAATAATACATTTAAGATTCCTACAATTCAAAACAACAACCATGGTGAAATGGCATCATTAGAAGTCTACGTTGAGAGTTTGATATCACCTTTTTTTTAGTATTTTTATTAGGTAGAGACTCAACTGCAGCCTAGAGACTCGTGTCTTTTTCTTTGATGAAATGATCTTGTTATTTATTTTATGTTGGTTCTCGTTAGTGTTAATTTATGGTCTATGGAATATGTGGCTTGAGAAGTTTCTGTGTTAATTTATTTGTTAGTTAGAGTTGTTGGTTTTGTCATCAAGCATTACATTTTGTACAGTTAATAACAAGCATTGCATTTTATATAGTTAACAATCATTGAATCTTCCTCCGTAGATTATAAATTTTTCTTATTATTTACTCTACTATATCTTCAATTTTGTTTTTCTATATCATTGGTTGGATTCTGCATTCAGCTGTACTGTTTGATTCCCAATTACAGTTGCTATGCAACCATTTGCATCGGATAGAGATGGAATGTTTAAAGGTGAATGTGACAAAAAATGAGGTCCTTGCAGTTATTAATTGATTATAGTCTCACATTACAACTCTTATCAGTTTGTCTCATTACATTTCACGTGTGACTAACTTTTCAAAAAGTTTTACATAAATAACAGTAACAGTAACATAGAAAAACAAACCAAAAAATAAATCAGTTAGAATCCTAAAGAATGGCAGCCCAGTAGCTCCAATATCATCAGATTATCCTCAAGAAGCTGCCATATGATCTGGTTGCAGCAATATGCAAAAGTTGGAGATCCTCTTAGTCATTTTAGCCACACTATTGTAGCACTACATGAATGTCTTCAGTCTGAAATTCAGGTACTAAATCAACTATCTTGGAAACAATTAAACTAAAAAAAGAGGAATGTTTATATGATGCCCAAAATAAACTGTTCTTGCAACAAGAAAAGGGACTAAAATAGATAATCATATGGGGTAAAGGAAAAGCTAAGCTACACTAATTTGCACCTATCTAATGTGTTCCTGCAAATACACAGGCTTCACTCATTAATAACTTCTTCTGCAAGTAATTGTTTGTGATCATCACAAGTTGCATCATTTGAACTGATTTGATGTTGAGAATAATTCAACAACCTCCTATAAGCTTAAGCATGGAAGAACACCACGCCTCCACTTATTTCCCATCACCTGCAGACCAGAAATTATAGTTTGGTAAATCTTGCCACAACTTCACACTTTTCTTCAACAAGCTTGAATCATAAGGTTTAGCCTCGACGTCACAACTCCTATCATTCATCTTGTACTTACCACAGTACATCACTTCACACCAAAAATCTTGTGAATCAGATTGAAGCTTCCTACCCAGCTTGAAGATACACACTTCATTGATGATTTCTAATCTTTTCAGACCAAGCCCCCCAAATGTTTTGGCCTAGTCACCATCTCCCAACTTACAGCATTGTACTTCCTTTCTGTATCGGTCTCCCCCAAACAAATTTCCTTTGCATTCATTGGATATCGTCTAGACACGACTTAGGAAGTGAAGCCGTTATCATAGGATATACGGGAGTAGCCGCAATTACACTTTTAGCCAATGTAACTAGCCCTAAAAATGAAAGTTTATTAGGTTTAAAAGGCATAAGCTTAGAACTAACTTGCTCAATTACATATTGGTAATCATTTATCCTTGGCATTCTCCCAGTCATAGGCACTCCAAGATATCTTCCAAGAACATGAGTTTCTTTAAATCCATAAATTTGCATCAACCTATCACCTTTTCCTCTATCAACATTCTTAGAAAATATAATGCTAGTTTTTTCTTGGCTGACTTGCTGTCCTGAAATTTTACAAAATTTCTCAAGAATGTCGATAACACAATTCATGTGAGCTTCAAACGCTTCACCAAATAACAACATATCATTAACTTATTTTGGAAAATAAGATGCAATTATAGTTGCCGATATTGTTCCAATTGTAATGAGACATTAAACTTGTTTTTAATAAAAACTTTAAATAGTATTATAAAAAGATAAAATTTTAAATACAATGGTTCAAATGAAAGTTATAGTTGAAAGAAAAAAAATACTACATCAAAACTAAAATTTATTTTTTAAATGTATGTATACATACATTGAAAGTCCTCTAAAAAAATATACATTGAAAGAGAGAGAGAAAAAGGTTGCCTATAACAAACAATAGAGTTTTTTTTTTTATCATGTGCAAACTTGCAAAATATAAGAAGTAAAAAATATTAATTTTTTTTTTTTTTAAACAGGCAAACCCGTAACAATATTAGGTAGGTACAGGTTTTGTGTGAAAACTGAAAATAACTTCACTGTGACCTAAGTAAAATTATAAAAAAGGTTAGTAGTAAGTAACTAGTAGTGCCCATCGATCTCATCCAAAACCTAACATCAACCAGCGATGGAGAAACCCTAACAGCAGACATGAAGTTGCAGCGATTGAAATCATCTCCTCCCTCTCTTCCGTTCGATCTCGTCATAGAAATCCTATGCCGGCTCCCTGTGAAACACCTCCTTCAACTCCGTTGCGTCTGCAAGTCATGGAATTCTCTTATCTCCGATGATTCCAAATTCGCCAAAAAACACCTTTGCTTGTCAACCTCCAACCAAGATCACCTACACCTCAATATAACCGGCATGAACTCCTCAAATGAGTTACTTCTATTTGATTTCTCAATCTCCTCTATTTTCACATCCGCCTCCACAACTGTCCAATGTCCTCCATTTACTTGGCGTCGAAGCTATGCTCTCGAGGTTTCCACTTGTGATGGCATCCTCTGTGTTGGTGGGATCAATGGACGTTTACCTTTTTTGTATAACCCTTCCATTAAAAAATCCAAGACATTGCCTCCTTTAAAAACCACAACTACTAGAGAGGTAAGACCTATTAAAACATTATATAGCTTAGTGTATCATGGTTTCACTAATAAATATAAGATTTTAGCTCTTACTCTCTATCTTAACAGCAAAAGTGAAGTTAATGTCCATACTTTGGGTACCGATTATTGGCGAAAGATCAACGACTTCCCATGTCATCGCCGCAGTTGTGCTGAACCGGGAATATTCATGAATGACACGGTTAACTGGTTGATATATGATACTTGTAGTTCTTCCATGGTCATTGTTTCTCTTGATTTGAATAAGGAATTGTATCAAAAGCTTTTGCTGCCATTAGGCACTTCCTCTCACTTGGGAGCAACGAGGGGTTGTTTGTTTGTTGTTTCTGATTGGGGCCAGTTTTCTGATCTTATGATAATGAAGGAATATGGGAATGAAAATTCTTGGACCAAATTGTTACGGGTTCCTGACATGAGAGATTTTGGTTTTACTTTTACCCATAAGAAGGCATTATATATTTCAGAGGATAACCAAGTGCTGATGAAGTTTATAATGTTGGATAAATTTTGTTTGCTTGTCTATGATTCCATAAATAATACTTTTAAGATTCCTACAATTCAAAACATCAACCATGATAAAATGGCACAACCAGAAGTCTACATTGAGAGTTTGATATCACCTTCTTTCTAGTATTTATTAGGATGTAGACGTTGATGTGAGGGGTACCTTGGCGTAACTGGTAAAGTTATTGTCATGTGACTGACACCCTGCCTATGCAGGAGCTTTAGTGCACCGAGTTGCCCTTTTTTAGACGTTGTGTTATGTGACCTGCCTCAGAGACTCAACTGTGGCCTGGAGAATCACCTTTTTCTTTGATGAAATGATCTTGTTATTTATTTTATTTTAGTTCTCATTATTCTTAACTTCTTTATGGTCTAAGGAATGTGTTGCTTGAGAAATTTCTGTGTTAATTTATTTGTTAGTTAGAGTTGTTGGTTTTGTCATCAAGCATTACATTTTATATAGTTAACAATCATTGAATCTTCCTCCACAGATTATAAATTTCTCTTATTATTTACTCTACTATCTTCAATTTTGTTTTTCAATATCAGTAGTTGGATTCTGCATTATGTTGTAGTGTTTGATTCACAATTAACAGTTGCTATGCAATCATTGGCCTCAAACAAAGCTTAATTCATTATCGGATAGAGATGGAATATTTAAAGGTGGTTGTAACGAAAAGTGAGGTCCTTGCATTATTAATTATAGGTACCGAGGTAGTTTTGTCTATTAATAGTCTCAGATTACAACTCTTATCGGTTTGTCCCATTACATGTGATGTCTGAGTAACTTTACAAAAAGTTTCATCTAAATAACAGTAATAGTAAACGTAGAAAATCAATCCTAAACATAAATCAGTTAGAATCCTAAAGAATGGCATCCCAGTAGCTCCAATATCATCGGATTATCCTCAAAAGTCGAAGATTCTACTTACTCACTCATTTTAGTTACACTATTGTAGCCCTACATGAATTTCTTCAGTCTGAAATTCAGGTGCTAAATCAACTATTTGGAAACAACTAAGTTAAAAAAAGAGTAATGTTTATATGAGGCCTATAATAAACTGTCCTTGCAACAAGAAAAGGGACTAAATATGTTTCTGCTAATTATTGATTTAAGTTTCATCCCAAAAAGGCCAAATAAAAAGCTATCATTCCCTCACAATCTTTAACATAACTTAGAAATATCTTCAACATTCGTAGTAAATAGTAGCTGAGAATGCAATGAGAGTTCTAGAACAACAACAGAACAGAATAGAAGATCTTAATTGTGTTTCATGATACAAGCTTATATCTGTGATTTTTTTTTTAATAGATTAAAACAACTTACCATGATATTTAGACCAACTCATTTATTTTACCAAAATTGCTTCAACATGCTTCTATAAGGTTCATAATTGAGTTCCAAGATTATCTGTCAATCTGTTGTGTTATTGATAGCACATGGATCATTATCATTTAAAATAGAAATCATCAATTAAGATCTAGGCAGGATCATTTTGTGTAGAAATTAAACATGAAATGTAATAGTTTACATTATTAAATTGGCTAGTTTCTTCACAATTATTGGAATAAATTCTAATATAAAATATAAGTCTCTTATTTGATGCTTCGATATATGCATTTGGCTTAAATAATTATTAAACATATGATTCATGAAGAAACCAAGGTCAATCTACGATCTATACAAAGATTTTTGCATCAAAATTTAAGAAACGGTCAAAGTCGAATCCCCATAACCCCCAAAACACCCAGAACTCCCAACTTTTTTAGGCTTGATGAAGACGCTAGAGTCTATTATCAATTATTGAAAGTGATTATTGTACTCCAGTTGGAAGTAAATCGAAAGAGAATTCCTGAGAACAAACAAAGTATTACAAGGACACAAAAAGGTTTTGAGGCCACATATGAGTATGATCACTAGCCTTGAGTACCTTTTGCTGTAAAACTATATTATGCTGTGGATTAAATTGAAGAATTAGGAAAAAATGTCTCACTATGAAGAGTTCAGAGAAGACGATGATTAGATTGTTGTAACTTCGGAGAGTCCAAAAATGAATACAACTGAGAATGACTTGCCTTCTTATGGAGCAGAGTAGTTGTTACCGACAAACGTTCTTCCTCTTCTTTGATGTCTATCATCACATTTGCAGAGTTATACGTATAAGCATGTATAATAATATTCATGTGTATTTAAAGGAACTTAACAAGCTAGGTATACTTCATTATCCCTAATGTCCAATGTCATATGGTCATTGTCCTACCAAAAAAAAAGGAAAAATCCTAAAAAAATCATTTTTAGTCTGTTATGTTTTTCATCTGCATTTTTCGTTACATTTTTGGTCCCAAAAATGATAAAGGGAAATGTTACAATGACTAAATAGTGCGAATTTTAGATATTTGTAAGGATTGTTTACTTAATTAACACAAGATATAATGATAATTTTTTTTCTCGACAAAATTAATAGCAAAATAAGAAAGCAATTAAACGCAGAGTATGAAATGATCGATCCACAATCCCGAAGAATAAGAAAATAGAATTATGATGATGTAAATTTTACAATGTAAGTCTGTAGCCAGCAAAATACAATTATAAATTATTGTTTCCTCTCCTCCGATAGCCGCCTCACTCTCTCATCTGCGCAGGTCAGTATCAAATCTCTTTTATTCTATCTTCATTTTCCATATCATTTTTTTTTCTCTGATCTTCGGTTGCAGATTCTAAATGACAAATAGGAGGCGATTTATTCAACTCTTGTGCATATATTTGCTATTTGGAAATTGTTTGCTTGCTCATTCATTATCTGTTCAGGTTTGTCAAAAATTTGTATATTTATGAAGTAAGTGTTTTAGTAGAAACCATGTTGGTGTTTAGTGTTTAGTAGAGCACATTCAGTGTTTTTAACACTCCCATTTCACACATTATGTGAGTTTTCAATATTTGTTTCCAGCACTCCCGTTGTTCCAATTGGCTGGTTTCTTACGGATGTTCTCTTTGTTGGCATCACTCCCTTCCCCTCACTTCAATTAACTCATTATTTTTCTTCCCACCTCGTACGTAACACTCCCCAATCGCATCCATTTATTTCTTCTTTTGTACACCGGTACGTATAACTGAAAGAGGTCTATCAGTTTTATATTCTTTTCTCCTCTTATCCTATAAATAAGCTGTAATACTCATGTGCAATCTGTACTCCAACAAGACAAGAAAGAGAAAGTCCAATATTCACCCCTATTTGCAATATTTTATATTTTGGTATATATGATTGAAAGGTATACTCGTGATCTGTTGTTTTTATAGCTAGTCTTTGTGTTGAACTTATGAAATACATAAAATGCACCTAAAATTGCAGCGAGCAAGCAGTATGATACATTATGTACTGATTGTGCATATCTGAACTGTGGTTTCCCAACCTTGCTGCATTATTTGGGGGACATTGCATCCTACACTTTTACTATTCTTTTTTTTTCTATGGATGAACATTGCATGCAGTTGGTTGATCCACAATATCTTGCCTACTTGTAACATAAAATAATTTATGCTTAATTTGACCTTTATAAAATGCCCCTTTTTTCGTTTAAACTTGTTGAATAATATCTTCACTTTCATTTCAGGTGGTTGATTCCCCGACAACTAGCTCTGATAGCAGAAATGATAAAGCCTATTCTCCGCTGAAGCAATATCTGATGCAGTCTTATTATGACAGATATACAAGCTTACATGATTCAGATTTTGAAATTTTCATGTCTCAAGAAGTCAATTTTGGTCTATGTGAAGTGCTTCCGCAAAACCATAATTCAATGTTAAGATTGTCAGTTTTAAGACGTGATCTTCTTGGTGAAGGTTCCCATCGCCGTATGTCTACATTAATCAAATTACAAACCCAACAATTGAAGTCTTTGTCTGATCTTTTAAGCTACTCCTGTGAATTCATATTTATTGAAAGACTGCCTTTGGGAGTTTTTGCTGATCCTTTTGAATTACAACATCTTGTTCAACGTGGTGGTAAATACTCTTCACCTTCTTTTTCGATTTAAACAAAACAAAAGTGGGAAAGAAGTTTCATATTTTTACTTCAAAAGACATCTCCATATTTCTTCCAATCAATAACACATTTTGTTGCAGTGTTCAATCATATAACTGTCTTTGGTGATACAAATCTGGAGCTGCCTTCGTTCTTATCCAATCGTTCTGCTGTTGAAATCCACTTAGATGTTGATCCAAATACATTGCTACAGCCAACTGATATCACCATAGAGTTTCCTTTGCACGCACGATATCAAGTAAGGCTGTTATAATTCAATTTATATCTTAATTCATTTTTAGCTAAGCTCGCCCTTTACATTTTTTGAATCTAATGTTCTGCAAAGGAAGAAGATTTATATCTTTTGAAGTCACTATCATCTAAGAACGAATCACCATTTAGTCCCTAAAGTTGAAACAATCAGACAATTTGGTCTATGAAACCAACAAACATTATAAGTGACCTGTGAAATTTAAAATCTTCCTTAACATTAGTCCTTCTAGGTCGGTTAGTTTAATCTTTAAAATTGCCTCAAATAGACTAGTAAGGTTGAAGATTTTTCATTTTAGAGACCATTTTGAAATTTGTTACTTTCAGACCAGTTTTCACGGCACTTATAATTTCAGGGACTAATTGCTTCATCTAGAGATCATGATATGATTCTCTGCAACTTGCGCTACTTAAGGCCCGTCTGTTTAAGATTCTTATTAAATTATTTTTGATGTTTTAGTTACGTTCGTGTCTAAGCTTGTTTTCTTCAAATCATTTTGATATAAATAATTTATAGATTATTTTTAGAAACATTTAAGAAAAGTATCTTATTTTGTGTTCGTTTTAAACATAAAAGAGATTTGTATTTCTACATTCTATTTAAAATGATTTTCTTCTAAAGTTAATAGCTTTACACACAAACACAAACATTCAAAATGATTTTTTAAGAACTTTAAACAAACGGGCCCTAAATTGCATTGATAATTCATTAGTGCTCTATGTTGTAATTATATACTAGGAAGAATAATAAAATTTGTCCCTTTGCAAGAATAATAAAGTTGTCCTAAGCAAATACTATACTAGTACTGCTAGGTTGTCCCTTACCAGGTACACTGCTGTATTGCCTCACTCCCTTATGTTTCACTCTTCTTTTGCAGCCTCTGAATGAAAGTGGCTACTCAATAGTTGAATTTGGTGCACCAGATATGTTACTGCGCTGCAACACAAAGGAAAAGGTGAAAAACAGCAATTGTTTGTTTAAATTGAAAAATGATGATGCCAATATGTATGATGCTAGTCTTGTTTGGAGAATACCATCTGGAAAAAAGGCGCATTCTGAACTTGTCTCTGCCGTTACATTTCTTATAGCCTTCTTATCGACTCTTGTAATTATGGTAACATCATTGCATTGTTGTAATAGAGTGAGCAAAGATTTAAAACAATCCTAAAGGTTTTTATTAATGCAACTTTTGCTTTGTTGGTTCTGCACATTCAGTTTTTGTTGTATTTATCTAAGGATATTTTCTCAACAGTCCAGAAAAAGAATTTGCTTGAATTTTTTACCATATAACTACAATTCTTCCTGATTTTTTCATATGTAAATACATAGTAGTTTCAAATGCAAAGGATGAAGAATGTAAACTTCCGGTTTAGTAAAATGATATAAAAGACAAATGAAATAATTATTGCAACAATTTTTTTAATGTAGGATATAGATCTTATTGGACCCTAACATGATGGACTTTAGAGAAGAGAATCGAAATTAATACTTCTATCGTCGGATTCAAGACCACGAGGTAATAGAATCGTTGAAAATGATCGATAATGACAAGGCATTAGATGGTTGGCCAAACATTTTAACAAAAGAATGAAGCCAAAACAAATGTCAGGCGAGTGAAAAACACTTCAACTCTAATCTATAAAAACAAGGGGTATACAAAATAACACAAACTATAATACTCATCCCGGTGCTATTTATAAGGAACAATTGAATTTTTAGATTTATTGAATAATTGATGTATTTGATCTAGAATCTGACCCATTGATTTTTGGGTCATCGACATAATTACGAAACATCATTTCCAGAATAAAGAAATTCCAAAGGGCCTTGAAAGTAAATACCCATGTTGTGTTATCCAAGTTTCCGTCAATCTCCTTTTATTTGGGTAAATCAAGATTGAGATTACTACTTTTCTGTTTGGTTGATAGACGAAAAGGTAAGAGTCTTGAAATTCACACATACAAATGAAGGACATGAGTTCAAACCTTGATCACAACATTCGGTTTATCAATTTTGTCATTTTTGCCAATTGAGCTAAGACTAATGGACTGAGGTTACTACTTTATTATTGAATTTATAAATAAT
>Ga0209282_1000542_pt1 | contig 18271 bp, 5 predicted proteins | sample Mtrugardesep15_FD_187529 | JGI IMG/M metagenome (GOLD analysis project Ga0209282, IMG submission 187529) | Root nodule microbial communities of legume samples collected from California, USA - M. trunc garden sep15 (SPAdes) (version 2) | ecosystem: Host-associated > Plants > Roots > Nodule...
ATAGTATTTAATTTAAATATGATATGATTATAAAAGTACAAAAAAATGGGATTATTTGAATGATGATGATGAGATGGAAGATCCTCTTTAGTACCAAATAGAAAAAGACACAAAATATGTGAACATTATATCAGCAAGACACTCACAACCGCAACTTGTAGAAGGAAAACAAAAATACTGGTCCTTGCACAATGTCACTATGGTATTTTTTTTTTATAATAATGTTATCATACATTAATTAATAAAACAGAACATTATTAATAGTAACTTGATCCAACAAAACCAAATGTCACTCTCACTAGAACACTTGTGCAACAATTTCTGAAAATATTAATCATGAGAGAGGATACAAACAGAAGATGTTATTAAATGTTTATTTTTTTATTCATTTTTTTATTAGGGTAGGCAAGACAAGTAGCAGAAAATTATTATCATAGACAATCAATCAATTAGGTTATGACATAAACTAACCCTAATGGTTTTTACGTAACGAATTTTTTATTTGATTAAATAATATAAATAATAATATATGTCATATATATGGACAACAGATTTACCTTATGCAAAAGCTGATATAAAGTAGAGGACACAAAAATTGATGACAAAAATGCATAAAAAAAGCCAATAATATTTAATTAAAGTGTGGAGACAAATCTAACGTGATGGGATTAGTGGAACAAGCTAGCATTGCAATTGAATACAATGTGTATATTAATAGATATGAAAGGTACTGATTAAAATAAATCTCTTCAAAAAATAAATGTCATATTTTAATTTTCATTGGTCTGTCAGCCTTACACGCTATATATTGATTCTAGTTGAAAGATAAGCATCCATGCATCCATATTAATCGTATTAACAAAATAGATATACTATATCTTAAAATAAGTGTTATTTTCTTTTCAATACAGTGTTGATTATTTTATTCTAAATCAAACTCTTAAATTAATACTTCATCTCTACAAAACATAAGTAAGATTAGTTACTTATACACTTGATAAGATATTAGCTATTCATATTTATTCTAATTCTTTGTTAATCTTATTTGAAAGTTCAACTTATTGTCACTAAAATATAGTCCAATTGGTGAAATTGTTAGTTTCGATGACTTCACTTGTATTAGACTTCCGAGATATATATGTGAGTTTTGATGATTTTTTGAACTCGAGATTTTAATAATGTTTACCACATCGTCTACCTAACATCATATATGCTAAATAGTGTTCTGGGACATTGGTTAAACAATTAAAACAAAAAAAAATTTAATAAAAAGTTGTGTAATATTACTTAATCAAAAGTTAAAACTTATATCTTAGAAACAAATTTTTTAATTATAATTTTCTTAACCAATTGCTTTTGAAGCACCGATTAGCAAAACCCTATTATACATTTAGGACTACTCTAATTAATATTCAATAGTTAATAGAGAAAATTTTACAAAATTATTACTTCATTTATTTTTTTGTTTTCTAATATTTGTGAAAAATACTAAAGTGATTCCACATGAGAGAAAAGAAAGTATTTTCATAGAAAAAGAGTGGAAAGGAGGCAAGACCCCACAACGGGGTGTGTGACAAGCTAGCTAGGAAGAAAGAGTTATGAATAAATATGATTATACTACTAAACAAAAGTTGACCTTTACACAAATCATAAAAGTGTGTTTGGCTCAAATTGACAAGTAGAGAATAAAGTAAACTAAGATTTCATCATGTCAATGAGGACAGCTGTAGACCCATTGGTTTTGTGTTTAGTCTGTCCATCTTATTCTTCTTCTCTGACTATTTTGCAAACACGTACAATCTTAGAACCTGACAAGCCATGCAAATGAATAAAATAATGAAGTTAAGAGGAAAAACAACAAGAATGAAGACATTGACTCAAAAATTTAATTAAAACATGAGGTATATAGAGAAGATAGATGTCACATTTTAAATGTAGGTCCAACGCACTAGCACTGTATGTGAAGATAAAAATTCTGAATTCTCAAGTACAAATATCCTTATCAATTATTATCATATAAAAGTTGTAACGCATTTTATGCCGACTTAAATGAATAAGTTAGACGGTGGAGGACAATGGACAAAACCTGAAATTTGACTATGTTTTGCTTATTGCAGTGCAGCATGTTTGAAACGCTATATAATTAGCTAATATTTATAATTTAATTGATAAACTTAATTATCGGATTAAATTTAAAAATATATACATATATACGTCATATATTTTTCTAGGTAATCAAGCACTGGACTAACAAATAATAGTTGATCGTCGCAGAGATATTTGATATTTTGAAACGTAAGTTTTCATAATTCTTCACTTCTTCATATTTGATGTACGCGTTCTCGTGTTCTCTCCATTATATTGTTGCTTATGAAAAGAGTGATGAAGAGGACCAGTTTACAACCTAGCAAAAGTGGTGAAATGGATTGAGAGAAAAGGAAGCAAATTTGTAAACAAACATTTGTGAAAAAGACACAATTTGGAAGCTGCATGCGTCCTGCGCCGTCAACCTTCACATCCTATGAAATATTGGAACCCCATTAATTAAATTAAATCATATGATTTTGAAGTCAATCTAGTGAAATTATAGTAACGGTTTATCCGGATTGGTAGATTAATTGACTTTTTTTTGTTAATAAGTGGATTAATTAACTTTTTTTTGCATTACATGGTCTTCTCTTTTGAATGACATGTTGACAATTGCTTTAGTCTCTAAGTTACGTTTCTCTAACGAAACTCATGATCAATTATAATTTCATTAGGCAAAAAAAAGTTTAGCAAAATGTGAAAATGAGTTGTATAACAAAAACAGTATCTCATAGGCTAGTAAGACATTTCTTTATTGAATAGTGGCTTTACGCAACTTGCAATGTAATCACGGGGTAACAATATCAAGATTAGTTTAGTTTCTTTGTATGTTACTAAAGAAATGGGACTTGAGTTAAATGAGTTTATGTCCATTTTTCGGTTTTAGTCCTTTTAAATTTATTTTCTAAACAATGATTTCTAAATATTTTCCGTCAACAAAATGATTATCATTATTAAAGGCTTCACATGTGTGTTGTATAGGGAGACTACTAACAAAAGATCATATAATATAATTTATTTATTTTGACAAATATAAAATAAATTTTTTGTTTTTATAAATATATCATCTTTCATTTTAGTTCTTATATATGATGTCATGTTTAACTTATATTTATAAAGATGACCAATTTGTTGACAAAAAATATTTAAACGATCATTGTTTATTGAATTACTGTCACTCAAACGAAATATATAATATAATTATAGTAACTCCCTAAAAAAATATTTACAGTAACTATAAACTTATTCAACTCTTAATTAAATGGTTGATTGATATCTCAACCATTAGATTAATTCAATAACTGATATGTAATCAGAAGGTGAGAGATAGTTTATGAACAAAATTAAAAGTTTACTCGACAAAATAGATTCAATAATTAATGTTCTAACTATGGTTAGTAGTTTTGCATTAAAGTTGTTTTTTTATTAAGATAAATGCCAGATTGTGCTTTAAGAACATAAGTTAAAAAATTAAAATGTAAAAGTTTTTTAAATTGTGCATTCAATGTCTTAAAAATTTCAAAAGTTATATTTTAATATAAAAATTATTTTTAATTTCTCATTTAAACTTCTTAACTTGTGTCTTAGGGTGCAAGCTAGCATGACTCTTTTATTAATCCTTCAGTTTTCGGAGAAATTGACCCTGATAAAGCTGACACATGTTTTTAAAATTTCTTTTTTTTTCTTTGTTTATTTTATTAGAATTGCATCTCTAAATCACACTATTTATGTTTCTTTTATGTGTTGGTATTTTTTATGTTCTTGTCTATTTAATACATCATTATAACTACTTTAATTTTTGCAATAATTAGTTAAAGATAATAGTGTTGATGTGAAGTTCGTTAGGAGACAAGCCAATTTTCAGTATCAACACTATTATCATGCTAATTTCCAGTAACATCTAATTTTTTGCAATAATTAGGTCTTTCACCCATCGCATAGCATGTAGGAGACCTATAACTTCTCCCATTTCCACATCAAGTAAAGGTGTTAAACACTCGGTACGGCTTATAACATGATTTTCATTTGCGTCTCGAATACAAGCTCTAAAGCCGACTTTATTAAGAGAAGCAGAGAAAGAAGCATCAACATTGCACTTGAATCTCCCTACACTTGGCTTTGACCACCGACTTATGTCATAATGCAAGTTTACTGGCGAGCTGCGAATTCTCGTCTCTTGCGCGTTCCTCCAACTATTTAGAAAAGCCACCGCTCGATCACCAATCGGCTGGATTGTTTATATTGTTCCACACTTTATTATTTCTGTGCTTCCATATGCTCCAAAGGGTAACCGCAAAAATCTACTGTTAAGAGATATCTAGCTGTTGGAGTAAAAAAAATATTAGATCGGCACAAGAGGCAATAACACACCAAATCTGTTGAATTGAAAACCAAAATCTCAGCTGTTGCCAACATCCAACACTCTTACTGCACGCAAAAAACAGATGTTTCCCATCCTCATCATAGTTGTTGCATATGGCACAAGTTGGAAGGCACTGGACTCCTTTTGTGATCAACGATATACGAGTTGGTAAGCAATTTCTACATATACGCCACAAAAAATTCTTAATTTTTGGCAAGAGTTTAACCTGGAACCCTATGTCGCAATCAATCGTTTTATACATATCAAGACACAACTTTAATTATTAATATATTTAATTATCTATAATAAAAAATTATAAAAATTTGATTTTTTTTAAAATATTATGGGAGACAAATCTAACATCTTGTATGTTATCATTTGTATTTATATATCAGTTAAAAAATATGATCAAAGTAAGTTATGTGAATAATATACATTATCAAAATGCGACGTGCATCTAGGAACAGATGAAGTATTTTTTAAAAATAATATAGTCAATATCACTTTAGATTTTGTCAAATAAAAAAAAAATCACTTTTGATTTTGAAAATAAAATATAAACAACACAAACGGAAAAAATTCTAAAAGTTTTTCTTTTAGGGGAAAAATTCTAAAAAGTTAGTAACACTTAAAAAGAAACCAAGGAATAATTATATTTGTGACTTTGTGCCATTGGACTCATAGCTAAGAATTCAATTCAATCAAATTAATTATGATTGTGAGGAATTTCAATGTTAAAAGCATCAAGGAGCACATGCATCCCTGCAGGTGTTATATATGCCATAGCCTCTCAATAAGCATCTTTCAAACAGCTTATTAATCTTGACAGCGATAATGATTCTTTCTTTATTCTTTAGAATGTCATCCCCATCTTAAAAGATATAATCTAATTAGAGGTAGAAAATTGAATCCATTAATCGAAATCCGTATGATTTTTTTATCAACAAAAGTAATCGGTGGTTTATATATGACTTAATTTTTCCAGATAAGGAAAATTGGACCTTTTGATATGTGATATTGTTGGGCGTAAACAAGGAAATATTGAATGAGGATATGAGTTGGGGAGTCAGTCACACCCTCTTTTATATGTTCCATCTTTTTCTCATCCATAGTTTACCCAATACCAGCATCCAAAACCAGCATCAACTCTCGTTCTTCAAAATATTACTTGTTGGGAACGAACCAATGCTACACGACTAATAAGAGAGGAAGACGTCAAATCTTCATCCAAAGCTTTAAAATATGTATATGAGACATCTATCTTGTATATTACATTTTTTTTTTATTCATAATCGATGTGAGACTAAACCATTTATGATTGAACTTAATTGGATCTCCTTTGTAGTGACGTTTTACTCTTTTTTTCTTCCATAATTCAATTATTAAAATTAGGGTCATGCTAATATGTGTTCTAAGGGCACATATTAAGGATGAGGTATACTTACTTAAGCACAAGCCTAAATAAAATATATTTAGGCGCACACACAAAACTATAAAATAAAAAAATAAAAAATTGAATAAAGTCGATTAATATGACTTAGTACTTTTTCTTTAATTTTTTCACTTCATGTGAGGATGTGCCTAACAAAATTGATTTGTGATTGTGTCCATAAAAGATTCTCTCGTTAAAGATTCCATAAATTATAAATATTCATTGCAAAACATTATTTTTTAACATTAAAATAATAAATTGACACAATTTCTTAGACGAAACATCCATTTTAACTTCCTTAATATGTGCCCTAAAATTTCCCTTATAATTATTAACCTGCAATAACTAAAATATAACAACCCTAAATAGAAACTTGCAAATTAAATTCAACTACAAATATATGAGACCAAATAATCCATTCAAATCTATGGAAGTGGGAAACTACTTTTATGCATGAGCTTATTCATCATATTCAATAATGTACATATATGCAGAATCGAATTAACTTTTTACCATACAGATATTCTTAGAATTTAATTTATACACTGTCAGCTAAAAATATTTTACATTATAAGTCAATCTTAACTATTAGATCATTAAAACATTTCGACTTTTACCGTATTTAACTTAAAAGTCATATAAATATAAATGATTATTTGTGATTGTTTGGTAGTTTTACACTGAATTTATCAACTTGTTCTCTTATTCTTATGTATAAAAATTTGAAATACATTCAATAATGTGGTATCTTATCATGTGATGATGGGTTTTCATAATACGCATTGAAATGTTTAGAAACGAATGATCAAATTTGTGGATGTATATAGTTGTTTGCCGTAGGGGATATTTACTTTTCAACAACATTTCTTATTTATTTTTTCCTTAAAAAAAACAACATTTCTTATTTTTTAAAATTTGTTTTTCATTTTGCATGTGAACCACTAAGATGTCATATTTAGTTATGAATTTTCCTATTTTAATTGTGAATGGGAGAAGACCAAAACTGATCTTATAAATGTATTTTCATAAACATTGAAAATAATATTTAATTTGAATTTTTTTTCAAATTTTCAAAATATCCAATTTATTTTTAAAATATCAATTTTAGAGGTGGTACTTTTTCAAATCTGCTGGATGTTGAACGCAACAACGACTTAAAATTAGTGGGATTATGGCTAGGTTAGACAAGAAAAATTCAAAATTGTGATATGTGATGTTATTTGGAAAGAAACAATAAAATTTTGGCATTTAGCATTATAGCTGTCTAGCATAGTACTCCTTTTTCTATTCGATTAGCCATAATATCCTTGTTAAGTAAAGTTAAGTATACGATCTTCCATTATTGTCAGTTTCTGTGATTATAATTAGCTAAGATCCACAACCAAAATAGAGCCCTGGAAGAAAACAAAAACATAAATTAAATTCAAATATAACACATTATAAATTAATAAACCGGCCTAGGTCAAATAATGCATGAAATATCGATTTTGACACCATATTTTCATTTAAAATTTAAAAATATTAGACATCATTACGTTTTATATATCTACATTGATCCATGTTGGACCGAGACTAATCAGTTACACTTAAACTTAATAATCATGGAATGAGTTTTTATTATAAGCAAATGTTAGTCATCGAATTGAACGTTCCAACTCATACCACTGATTTTAATGACACATCATTTCATTTGCATATATAATATTACTTTAGAAATGGGCAATCTAATTTGTAGATGTATAGTTGTTGCCATGTCGATTTGTAAAATGAAAATCTTATCATGAAAATCCTAACCCTTTTGATGATCAACTTCTTGAAAAGATTTGATTGAATCCAACTGGCAAAAAGAAAGTTCAAAGTTCAATTCCATAATATTATCTACATACGTACGCAATGTTTGTACCTTAAGAAAAGGCTCAATGAATGGTCCTTTTCCAACTAAAAAAGAGCACATAGTTTCAAATTGGAAAAAATCATTCCTGGACCACCTATATGAGCATTTTTCTCTCATAGAAAAGACATGCACTTCTTCTACAAAATGCAATGGGATGGGTACATATTAAATTACCCCTTAGGCAAATTTAAGAAATTTCACAGTGTGAACTGACCAAATAATATTAGGGGGAGGGAAAATTATTCAATTATAATTATTCGTTTTTTGGTCAAGGATTTTTTTTTCTTTAGGAAATGAATGAATTATTACACAATTATTAAGACAGTGAAAGCAACAATTAGACAATACACTGATACAGGATCACCACAGTCTAAAGAAATAAAATTCAAGATATTTGTGCAATTACAACTCAAATCATGGTATAGTGAGTCAACCATCTATAACACTAGTAACTAACTACTAAACTTTATTTTATTTCTTCTATTCTTTATGGTTTTATATCTTTAAAATGCCTTCTATATTTGTTTGTATTTTGGATGCTAGCTAGCAACTAAGCATATTTTAAGAATAAAGACGGTGATAGGTTTTCAAAGGTTTAAAATCACTCAAAATTATTATATGTTTGATTTGACTGGTGTTTGACGGAATTACGATGTGCAACTGAAATTTTAACAAAAACTACACTTTAAAGCTTCCATAAATTCACTATTAATTTAAATATACAAGAATTAAATTTTATAAGGTTTTAAAAGATACTCATATAAAGACTCAAAAGTGTGTTTGATGAGACTCGACACTAAATTCACCTAAACTTTTAAATATAATAAATAAGAAAAAAAATCAAATGTGAAAAGAAAGATTAGACAAGAAAATGAAGGTGTGACAACAGCCAACTCGTCACTGCTAAGCAAATCCACAAAAAAGGGGATCTATATCTTCACTATTAGACTCCTAATAAGTTTGTGAACATTAGTTAATCCCCCTCTTGCAAGAAAGAATTACATAATATATAATTAAATTATATAGCTAAATATGATAATCAGTAGACTAAGTGGAAGGAAGTTTAAATAAATTGCAACCATATGGTTTTCAGATTGAGTTGCGTAAGGGAGTTTTAGTTGCAGAATAAATATTGCATTATGCATTGTACCCTAAAAAATAAAATGTATCATGCCTTTATTCTACATGGACACCACCATATGGTGATGGTTTCATGCAAAAACTAATTAAATGGGTTGACGAACGAGTCCATATATATAACATACAATATAGTATTATGGAATGTAATGTAAAGTTTTGTGCATGAGATTTCTTCTACACGTGCGTACGCAGAAAGGGGAGTTGTGTTTAGAATAATAACTGAAAGAGGCTTCTTATGGAACATATTTAATTAATCAAATTCATAAAGACACTTATTTAATTTGACGGCATAACGAATTTGCTTCTTACTGGACCGTCATTCCCAACTTTACAAAATAATTTGGCACAGTCCTTGCTTCTTTGTTTTTGATTTGTCATATGATAAAAGCGATGTCATGTTCCAACTTCCAACTAAAACATTTAAACTTGGGTGCTACTTTAACTTTTCATCATGTAAATTCAAACGATATAGTAAATTGTTAAGTAGTAGAACAATCTTAGACGCAAATTTTGGTCAATGAATTAGCCACGATAAAAAGTCGTACAGTTGAGATTTTGATTCTCAATTTGTCGTAGTCATTACATTACATGAATTATTTGATGTTTATCCAATAATAACTAGGTCAGTTTATAGGATTGGTGTAAATTTTGTATGCAAGTGCATTTTGCATCCACTTTATAATGTCATATTTTTAGGTTAATTTCTAAAATATATTTACAACTATTTACTTGACAAGGTTTTATTGGATGTACATGTAAAAAATGGTGTATTGAAGTAAGAATTCTTAAAAACTTTTAAGTTTGGTTTGATACTGATATCCGTAGGTAAAACAACTCATAGAAAAATTGATTTTATTTTTTAATAAATTAATACAAAAATATATATGATATTGCGTAATTGGATGATGAATATATACTTAATCAAACTTCAAAATGTGTTCACCATATTAAAAATAAAACAATTTGTAGTTAATAACCCACTAAATTCTCTCAAAAAACCTATACAGGTGAAGTGCAAGTTGTCCTTTAAAAATAAAATATTTATTACGGCAAATAAAAAATAATTTTACCGTTATCCATTGTGCAACACACGTTATTTTTTAATAATACCAAAAGAAGTTTTTTAATCACAACATGCAAATATACCTTGGTGTCCAGGAAACATATTTTAATTGAGTGGTCCAAACATAAACTACCTCTTCACCCATGGTTACAAGCTAGAAATCCAAATCCAAACATAAACTGCTTATCACAATGGTAGCTAATTATAATTTTTTTTTTTGTCAGATAGCCTAGTAGCTATAATTCACTTTATAAAGTGAATAAGTGGGGTGTCCGGGGTTCGAACTTCGACCCCTGCATATAATAATGCATTGTCCTACCAACTGAGTTATGCTCTCGGGACAGCTAATTATAATTACCTTCCTTCAAAACAAAACAAAAAAATTAATTACCTGCTAAACATAGTCCTCTATGAGCCACAATCTATGCTAGGTACATTCCCATTTTGATTTGTTGCAATTTGCAAATAACCCCAGCTTACATTAGGGATGGCAGGGTCTAGGTAAGGTAGTATGGACCGTCTCCACACCGGCAGTTTAAAAAAAAAAAATCCATACATGGTATTTTTTTTGGCTATGCAGAAAGAACTTTGGGTAAAAACTCTTCCAAAAAAAAAAAGAAAAAAAACCTTTGGGTAAACACCGTCTAGCTGTCTTTAATCTTATTTTTTCTAACGATTAGTCATTTATGTGAATAGAGATCCTCTCCATTTTTTTAAAAGAAATGGACATCTCTATTATTATAGGTTTTGTGTATAAATATCTAATTAATGTTAGTAATGAAAATCACCATTTATCTTACCCCGTTTAAGTCTATTATATTTTAAAATGTGAACAAAGTTTTTCTTTTTCTATTTTTCATTCAAAAAACACTTGTGTCTTGCAAACTAAAAATATTGTATTGACTCGCACATTATTAACCAGTTTTATTTTTGTTAGCAATATTGTGTTGGTTAACATGATTTGTTATGTTTCCTTATATTGCTTTCTCAATTTCCACTGTTGAATAAAAAAATATGTAGTGTTGGTATTTTTTGGCTATGCAGAAAGAACAAACGAAGTTAGAAGGAAAAACTCACCCCAACACAGAAGTAAACGACAAAAAGAAAACATGTAATTAGAACTTTTTAAGTTTTTTATTTGAAAATGGCGTGTCAAGAGGATAATGGTGTTATTAGATTGATAGTGTAAAGGTGTTTTATATTGTCATTATGTATGAACTAATCTATTTGAAATAAGGTTGGATTCATTTAATATTTAAAATTTGTCTGTTGTAATTAATGGGAGACACAGAGAAATCAAAGAAACTAAATTAATGCCAGCTTTTTAGAATTGGACTAGATTTTTTGTTACTGCAGAGACTAGAAAAATTAACTCAATCTTTCGAAGACCAAGATAAATGATATCAGCATCTAATGACTTTACTACTATCTTATATACTATGAACATAAACACGGCCACTGGCCACAGTAATTTATGATGTCTCACTCTCACAGCACAATGTTAACACAAAAATAAACATGATTTTGTCATGTCAAGAAATAACCCTTTAAAGTGAGAGTTGTGCACAAACTCCACAAAAGATATATTTCTCTCAAACTTCCAGTCTCAGCACCATTGACCACAGAAATAATAATTGGAAGCCAACCATCAATGCAATGTGACATGGTTTAGAATAGCAGCCATGAAGCGATTACATGATGGTGCAGCGACTTTTTTCTTCAGTTGGCTGTGAGTTTGCTTGCTGGAACCTTTGTGACTCGGCTGGGTTGTACGTAAACTCTGAAGTATCAAGCCCATACTGAACAAGGAGCAGTATTGTCAGACAGTAAAAAACTAAAAATCTCATACAAAGCTATTATAATGTGTTATTTCTCCAATCATGCTTAACATAATGATCACAATTCAGAGGTGGTGAAAAACAGGAAGACTAACTAAATAATACATCTACACTATAGATTGCTAAATGACAAATCTGGTTGAAAAATGTCTAATGTAAAATGGATATTTTGCTTTGTGCTTTTTGTGACATCAGAAAAACATTAGATAAAATTCCGGCTAAGATGTTTAGCCATCCATTTGAGAATTGAGACATCAAATCAACAGAATGGTCTGAATTGTAATCTTCATAAAATCTCACATGAAAATGTACAGACAATGTTATTTCAATGATGCAATATTCTTTCAAAAATGCAATGACATTATAGTCAGGAACTACTTGTTGAGTACAATGTATGCCAAGTACAGTAGTATCAAGTGTGAAAGATTAAATTGTCTGTCATCAAATATGATTCATGGTGAGATATGATATTAATGATATCGTTTAATCTATGTAGTCAGAAATATGACGGTTGTACTATAATCAGGAAACTCAATGAAATGCATAACAAACTCAAAGGCGGAAAGAAATGACCATTTATGTGTGTAAGAGGTGAGAGGAATTAGCGTAAATTTTTTTAAGTTTTTAGAATGTTTGTAAAAACTTTTTAAATGCTAATAATTTGAAAAACAAATAACATATTTCATATTATTATCAAAAGCTACTTTGAGTATTTTCTTTAAAAAAACTATAGATGCATGTAACTTCTTTTTCTAATATAAAATGTGTCTTTCATAATTATATTCTAACCAAATGAAAAACAATTTCTACCTTATGTAAAATCTATAAAAGTTAAAAGTTTTTTTGTAAAGAACCAGAAAATCATTTTTTCAAAAACTTGGACAAACTGACCGAGTAACCCTTAACCTTTGAATATACTAAACCCAAACGATCAGCATTTTTTCTTTTATTGCATGATCAAATATTATTTTACTTCAAGTCTAATATCAACATTTCTTCTTGTTGTATGATCATGCTAGGAACTTGGTTATTATTGGGTGTCCATATCCCACATAGACTACTATGGGGTGCTCGGTGTAGTATTTAAGTGGCCTGGTTCTCCCACCTTGATCACTAGCTTTTAAGGGAGGGTTTCCTAAGTGCTTAGATGTACCAAATTAAAATATATTCCTCTAGTGAGAGCATACTTTTAATTGTACAGAAACAGGAGCATAAGACAGGAATGCAAAACTCAAAGCCATATACACACCACACTCACACAAGTATAGTACTCCCTCCGTCCCTATATGTAAACACTTTTTCTCTCTAATAAAAGGGTGCTTACATATAGGGACGGAGGGAGTACTATCTAATGCAATTCTTCTTAAGTATTTTGTATGCATACTTGTTAAGACAAATATATGAAAATCTGCAGAACAGAATATTAGATCAAGTGTACTGAATAAAAGAATAAAGACTGCACCTTCTCCCTCATCCGTGTACTCCATGCATCATTTCTGTTTGGGCGCTGGTCCGTTGTCCCAGCAACTGGTAACCCTGATGGTGGACCTGCTTGTCTATTATTGAGCAATGGCTGCCGAATTTGCTGCCTTGGATTAATGAGCTCATCATCACTATCATAATCCGCTGGCCTATTTACAGCCCTAACAATAAGGGCTAATAAGAAAAGAAGAGCCTGCAATTCGATACACATTCCTTAGACAAAATATAATAAGAACACACCAGATTTATGTTTGACAAACATGAAAATGGGTATGTTACATTGCATAAATGTTTAAAGCCTTCATTACATTATACCCCCAAGTATACCTCTCTCCTTTTGATGGTGGATAATGAGGGTAGGCAGGGAGAAAAACTAGGTCCACGAGTATATCCTCGTGAATTCATTTCTCATCAATAAAGAAATGTGAAAAGTTGGCCACTAGAGTGGATTGTATGCCTAAATCCAGGTCAGGGACTGAAATTCTAGCAACGTTTTCATTGATCACCATTGTACCTCTAAATCTTTTCTAGTGAGACTTACAGTTCATTGTCTCTCTATTTCTAGCTATTGGACTATCTTCCATTACATCCAGCCTCCTTACCAGTACTTCTGTCGGTTTCTCTATATATTTCCAAACTACGTAAGAGAATACCCTTTCCTTACACTAATACATGATAGAGCATTACGACAATGACATATCCACATATGCGACCTCACCTAAAGGGAAAAGGCTTTGTTTGTGCTATTGTCATTTATGACTGTCAAGCTACTTGAATAAAATTATTGACCAAGACGGTCTTAATAATCAATTCATTTCCTTTGTTTTCCTGTTCTCAAAAGTTTTCTATCAATAAAAAAAACAGTGCACTCTCCTCATCAAGATTTCAAGCATTCTAAGTATATTAATTGCCCAATCCAATTTGAAATTGAAAGCTTGGTTTTAATCCTAGGGACTCCGATGGGTACATGCACACAGATTGACAAATTGTCATTCACATTGTTAATCTGCGATTCTGCGAGAAAATTTGGGTGATTTTAATTAATGTTGAAGTTTTTTATTCTAACTTTGATCCACTAACATTTACCCTTGTTGTTGTAGAATTGATGAACGTAGTGGTTGTTGAAAATACATGGATAAAAGGGTTCACTTTTGGGAGTTTCAAAGCAAGAAAGGTTTGTCACGAGTTTCAGTATGATTGAGAAGGGTGTGATATTTTGAGAATTCAAGATAACACCTATGGCACATGCTTGTATCCTGAAGCACAGTTTATCGTATTTTTTGCCACAACCATGTTGGTCTTCAGCATAATCATACTACTTTTGGAATACCCATGCTACTTTTGCGGCATTATTTTGGGAAACATACACATCCTTTCAACTATAAAAGCCTCCTTCAATGTTCAAACATGAAATGCACAATTTCATACCACCTTCCAGCCTTCCCTGTATTCTTTGGGATTCACTCTCCCACTCCAATATGATTTCCACAGTATTTACAAGTGAGAGATAGAGTTTCTTTACTGCATTTGAATATCATTCCTTTCAAAAAGGAATTCTTAGTTTAGTTTTTTTATTGTATTATGGATTTTCTTATGGTTTTAGTTCTTGGTTTGGTTGTCTCTTTTACTATGTGCAACGAAACCTATAGCGAGCATAGCACTATAGTAGGTCCTACATTATGACCTTTGGATCCTATATCTATAAGAATTGGTAATTCTTTACTTAGCTAATTATTTGTCTGGCAACTGGAATTAATGGAACTGTAAGGAAAACTGAGCTAAACTCAATCCTTCATTCTCAATCATTATCAAATTAACAAACTTGTCGGTGCTTTATGCTTTTCTTGATTGTTAACCTTGCAGGACCATTGGAAATTTCAGACTGAAAAATATTATTAACATTGAATGAACATTAGGTGTCAATAGCATTAGAGTAGGTGAAGGAAATTTCATAAGAAAAACACAAATTATAGAGAAAGGGAGTAATGCCTTAATGATTGCATGTGTGAAAATGAATGCCCTAGGTTTGCATAATTAGACCTTTCTTTCTGATTGTTTTGGTTATCTTGTTTTCTCTCTCCTATCTTTCTTATTAAATTTTAATTCTTATTTTTAAGTCATTTTCATAATCTTCAACAACCTATTTATTTGTCTAAATAGCTTACGGGTTTGTTAAAACTAGTACTTATCAACCAATATTCATGGGATGATATTTTGGTACTTCTATACTTTACCTTAGCAGCAAGCGGGACAAAGACGCATATATGAATGCAAAGCAACATTGATTTCTTTTAAATGCCAATCAAACAACTTTTTGTTTACCTCAAAGATGACAATCCCAAGAGCAACCCATCTCACAATATCCCAATTCTCTCTGAGAAACCCATATATCATATCAAAATCTCCAGTTTTATCTGTTGGAATTTCCTGGAAAGAAAAAAAAAACTGTAAGATGACCCATATACCTTCAATTTCAGATCATAAATAACCATGGAGAATTTTACTTACTTCTTTCCAGCTTTTGTCAAAGAATAGAAAGGCTGCACATCCCAGCTCTACCAAGATCAACAGTGCCACTAAAATTGAATACTTTGTTCACTTAAGGAAATTTACAATAATTCGTTTGAGATTAATGCATGTATATATGCACACAAAATGTCGCATACAAAGGGAGAGTGAAAGAGTAACTTCACTCATGTTTTTTATATTAGTTGAAACTTGTGTGGCCCTGAAATATTTTTGGATTTACCACAAGACATTTGATAAGGATACACAAATCAGGCAGCAACCGTTCCGTGTCGTAGCTCCAATACAGCCAAAACAAGAAACAACAAAGAGAACAGCTCCGACACCAATAAATAAGTAAATAAACCTGCCAAACATGAAACATGCAATTAGAGTGAGACAGTACTGGATGGTTTTCATTAACTTCATCCTATATCTATCAAGAATTACGTCGAAGTGAAAGAAGGCAATTCATACAGATATTATGAGTTGAACATAGGCAGCTTACAATATAAATGTAAAAAGTTAGTCATGAATGATAACAAATAAAGCTGTATGATCATAACGCCTCATCAATTTACAATAATGACAAATATAAGGACAAAATACTACATATGGTATTTTATCAGTAACTCTCTTTCTCTCAAACAAACATCAATGTAAACTGTAGCCTGTAGGTCTTAGAAACACTGTGTAGAAGAAATAAGGTTCAATTCAAATTCACCTTTTTGTGTACCATTCTAGAAATAGGAAGTGTATGAAGCAGGTTTGTTTCAAATTTATTTTCTTACTCAAAAGGAAACAATGATGATTAATTCACCAATAACACCAGATAATGAAGCTCTAGTCATTACTTAACCACAAATCTACAAATCTATTGGGCGGCTAGCCATTTCAAAAGTTACGCCTTTTATCTGTCATTAAGTGTGACCAAAACCAAGCATAACAATACGGGATCAAACACACATAGTGGCCACAAATCTACAATCTATTGAAGAAATTTATCCCAATCTCTTAGAGGACAAATTTTTCTCGTAAGCATAAATATAAGCTAGACTAGAGTCAAACTGGATAACACATAACAAACTGATGCAGCAAAATATAACAAAAAAACAATACCATTAACGAGTCACAGAATAATCAACGATACACATAACTCAATTATATGCCACAAAAATGGCAGGAAAAGAGCAATAAGCAAGCATACCAAGCCTTAGGCAACTTGTCAAAAATACTGTTGGATAGAGACACAGCCATAAGCATCGGCCGTCCAAACTGAATTAGAGCACTATCACCACTGACCGGAGAAATCTCTGGCGTTGGAGAAATGTCCGGTGTATCGTCATCAGAGGCTTTAGCGAATTCAACCAGCAAATAGATGCCGTAACCCACAATGGCCAAACCAGTCACGGTCAATATGAAGTTTAAAAGCTTCAAAAGGCACTCCCAGAAGCCCCTACAACACACCATCTTTCTCTACCTATGAATAACTGGTTTAATCCCTCAACCAATGCCGTCTATATATGTTTTCTGCATAAACAGACATTTCCATTACTGAATATCAGTAGTTAATCGATACTATCACAGCATGGATAACCTCAATTTGAATAGTTAACCTAACCTAAATTTGTAGACAGAAATTAATAGCAGTAATAACTTAGGATGCGTTTGGAAGAACTTACTGCTTATTTGGACTTATGAGATAAGCACTTATGCAAGTTTTCGGCAGAATTGGTGAGAGTTAGCTTATTTAATCTTATATTCTAGTATAAGCACTTGTGACACTGTCTTAGAGAGCGTATGAAAACAGCTTATGAAAATTCCATAAACTGTTTTCGGGATAACTTCTGAAAATAGCTTATATGAAAACATTTTGAGTTTATTGTATGGTTTGTTATAGAGATAGCTTATACAGAAGCAGATATATCATAAGCCCTGATGTTTTAAGCAGTTAATTAAGTTGTTTATCCAAACAAGGTTCGTAACGTGTCCCCAAAATCGATCATGATAAGCACTTATTCAATAAGAAGTGCTTAATTAAAAAAATGATTGATGATTGAAATATAAACCCAAAAACAATGAAGTGAAATGTTGATGAGTGAGAAGTTACTTACAGAACAGAAGGAATGAAATCGAATCGATGACCGATTTTCTTTTCTTTTCTTTTCTACGAAGCTTCGTTCTTTCTTTCCTTCCTTTATTACTTACTTACAAAATTCAATTCGAATCAAAAATCAAGAGAAGAAAATAACAACAATAAAACGATAATTCCTTAAAAAAAAAACCAATAAAACGATAATAAAGTGTTTGTGCTACGTGCCACTCTGTCATTTGTTATTACCACCGGCCAACTCTCTAAATTTGACGTCATCCACTCCCCTTTTTTTTTATTTCTTTTGAGGGACAATGGTCTTCATACATTTTTCATAAACAAGTTTGTGGCAATATCTATTTTGTTCATGTTTAA
>Ga0209282_1000543_pt1 | contig 18269 bp, 7 predicted proteins | sample Mtrugardesep15_FD_187529 | JGI IMG/M metagenome (GOLD analysis project Ga0209282, IMG submission 187529) | Root nodule microbial communities of legume samples collected from California, USA - M. trunc garden sep15 (SPAdes) (version 2) | ecosystem: Host-associated > Plants > Roots > Nodule...
AAAAAGAAAAAAAAAGAAAAAAAAAAAAGAAACATAGATAAGCCTCACCTCACTTTCAGGAACCAACAACACCTGACAATACACCTCATCGCTCCCTTCCTCAGCCTGCACAAACACACATTCTATGTCAAATAACACTATGCAACAACAAAACCAAAAAGAGAATATGAGATAAAACACATAGATAACAAAAGGGCCATTCACAAAATTTGTCAATAGAACAACAACAACCTATGCCAAACTTGACACTAACACATATAATTTTCCAATCAATTTCTTCACTAAGCAAACAAAACCCACATGTAAAAACCCAAAAAGAAACCAAATTTCAGAAGAAAAAGTAAAACAAAAAAAACATGAAAATAGAATATTGAACTATGACCCGACCAATAAAAGACAACATTCGATTTGTACGCTGAAAAGAAGGGAATAACAAAAACTCACATGAAGCTTGACATCAACAACACGACAGAACACATGAGAAGGAATATTATCCGAAAAAGATAACGGAAAATCATGAAGATGTTCCAAGTGTCCTTGAGGGAAGTAAACAACAACACTTCCTTTCTTTGGCAAAGAGATCATAGGACCAGCACAAGCATGCCATAGCTCCAAACACACAGAACCAACAGCACCAACACTACCTATGCTTGTACTTGAAGATGAACCAGAAGAAGGTGTTTCATCTTCCTCGGTAGTGTTGAGGTCAATCAAACCCATCATAGTGAAGAGAATCTTGTGAAGATGATGACGATGAGAGAAAAATGAAAGTGTTGTTTATTGTAGTGGTTTCATAATAATGATGGTTACTAGTAATAGTAGTGCATTTTATTTGTTTTGCAGAGAGCGTGAAGAACTTTGGCATTGGCAAAAGAACCTGACCCAATACACCAAAAAGAAAGAGACCTTCTTTCTCTTTCTCTTTCTCTTCCCACTCACTCCTTTCACTCTCTGCCAAATTTTCCTTTTGTTTCTTTTTTGGGTTCTTTCCTTTTACTTTCTTTTTCCCTCTCACTGAATGGGCTTTTGGGTAGGCATCAAATCCAGCTTTCATTACCATTTTTAAGTTCTACTTCTCATAAAAATCGCTTTTTTATATATTTTTTGTGTGTCAAGTTATATCATATGCTGCAAAATTGCAAATGTAAAAATTAATCTTTTAAACCGGATGTATATTTGGTTTCACTTGATTTTGGAGATGTATAATTAATTTTAACATGTTTGGTTGTTGTTGAGTACAATTAATTTTGCCTTTATAATTGATTCTACTTGAAGCTATAATTTGTAACTTATGATTCTAATTGATTTTCACATATATTTATAGTTTAACTCGTTTTTACATGAATGTATATAAACACAAATCACTTTTGATCTGAATTACTTTTAATTAAAATCAATTTTATCAAAATCAATCATTTTCATCACACAACCAAACACACATTGAATAGAACTAAAATTGGTGGCCGAGAACTTATTCAAGAGATTTAACATTATCGTATTTTCATGATCGAATTCGATTCCAAGACTTACGATTAAGTTGGAATGGATTTTTTTTTTTCATGTCATCCAAATGCTATTGATTTTTTTTTAAATACTCTCTTTGCTCTAAATATAAAAGAAAACTGAATCAATAAAAATTAATATATTTGATGTAATCAAATTAATTAAGTATGCTTCTGCGGATCCAATTTTCTTTTTATGTAAAAGGGAGTATTTCTTAAAAAAAAAATCAGAGAAAATATATTATATAATATTTCTGCCAACAAAATTAAGCGTAGTAGAAAATATTAAATACTAAAAAAGTTTACTTTTTTGATTGAGTTATTAATGCTAATTATTGTTGGTATTATTATTATTTTTGGATACCCTTTTGCTCGTTCGTCTGTATGCTGAAGGTGTAGCAGTGTTGCAGAGGCTGCAATGCTGAAGACTGTTTGGGTGTGATGTGTGGCAGACAAGAAGAGAGAGAAAAGAAAAACAAAGACTGTGTACTGTAGTAAGAGTGAGTGAGTGACTCACTTTTTGTTTGTGAAGTGAATGCTATTTTAGTTGTACGGTCACCCTGTATTTCCGGGCGGATGTCTATTCTGTCCCCTTCTATTTCACCAAATCTCACATATATCCTTTTTCTTAATCATAGTAAAACTAATGAAAATAATAATCAACATTATATGCTTCGAATTAGTTAAGGTTGATAATATTATGTTCCCTAGCATCGTTAGATATAGTCTCCTAGCAATAGGACATATTTGGGTGTCATAGTTTTTTGATGTTATAGGTTCATTTTAGATGAAAATAAATTATTATAATAAATTATTTAGACGAGAGAGAATGAATTGTTAAGAGAAAGATACGCACAAAGTTATCTATGGTGTCAATGACACAAAAAAAAACTATAACATCCAAGTTCTACCCCCTAGCAATTGCTGAGCTTTGTAGTATAAATAGGGGCATTAAGATGTTGGAAAGTCTTTAATATAGGTTAAAAAATAGTCTCTTAACAATTGTAAAGTTTTGTTTTTCTTTCTATTTTGAACCATGTCTAGTTTATGTGATACTACAACTACATGTAATAATTTGGCCGAGAATTAAATAAAACTTTACAAAAAATTGTTTTATCCAATAATGAAACCTAGATTCTCCTAAATAATTGATCTTTGATGAAGTTTATTAACTACTCAAATCTGATTACTTTATTTACAAACTTTGTATTTTTGTGAAGGATTAAAATGAATAATCATTAAAAGGATGAATTACTGTCTTCGTATTCCCATTTCTCACTTTGATTTTAGTCTCATTTCCTATGTCGGTTCTTTAAATAAAGTACTTTATTTGTTGCCATTACTACAAATTACAATTACATTAAATTGTATAGTACGGAGTTATAGGATGCCAATATACTAGTAGTATTGTACCATTTTCTGTATGGTGATATACCTGTGTTTTATCACAACCACCTTTTATAAACTAACCAGTACTAGGAGTATTAATTGTTGGAAATATTAAGAGTAAAACAAAATTGAGATAGTTAGGAAAAATAGAAAAGTTGTGTCGTGGATAAAACCACTGTCTTGAAAACAAATTTCCGATAGACCTTCGGTGCAATCCAATATTCAGTCTTGCTTCCAAGATTTACACAATTATGTGTTTGAACTCGTGCACTCGAGGCCAGCACGTTGGAGCCTCACAAACAATACCCATAATTATTGAAGATCATAAGAGAGTAACAATTTCTTCTCATTCCATTTTGCTGGATATCGACACTCATATATAATCCAATATGTGAATCTCGTTGCTGCCAAAATCTTAATAATAAATAATAAAATAGCATTGGTTAATCCTTTCCTTCAAAACACTTGGTTGACCCAAACATACTCATGGATAGTGAAATTATATGAAACATAGTTTTTTATTTATAATTTATCAACATCTTCTTCTCCTACTAAAAGAGGAAAATTATACATTCTATGTCCACAATATGTTTTTTTTCTTCTAATCTTTCTACTTTCCCTTGTTTCAAAACTCCGCGCGCATTCAAAAATAACAAGAATAAAAATAGAATAAACATCATTCACAAAATTGTTTTTGATCTTCTTCTCATAACCACACAGTTAAGTAATTTAAGTTAAGAGAATGACTCTCCCACTCTTATAATTTTATTTTATTTTTCATAGGTCTTTCCCCTCAACATGCATGTAACATAAAGTTAAACATGAATTATATACAACCATATAAATTCATCAACGATACAATCAACTCCAAAATTTTCTAGCATGTTAGTTATACAATAAAATTTATTCCTATGCAAGTTTATTTATTAAAACATGCATACTCCAGAGATAATAAGATATCTATGGATTTATAGAAACATATCGATAATCACACACATAAATTTATTTTAATTTTTAGCTATCATCATACAGTCTAAAAAATTAAATCAAATAAACCATAGAAGTTCTTACCTTTAGAACAGAAGCAACTGTAAAATTAGTCATAATTAGGCCGTGAAATATCAATAGAAAACTCCATAATTTGTAAGAGAACTTTCCTATCATATAGTTATAAAGTTTCTGCCTCCACTTATTATATAAATTCCACCAAGGATTTTTCATAGATGTATAAATATAGCCATATCACCCAGAAGCTTAGCATGAAGGTCTCAAACCTATGATTCATTATTAAGAATTTAAGGTATAAAACTTTCATAGGCACATCTCAAATTATAGTCAAACTATCACCACATAGAAATTTCAATTTATATTTTCTTGCAATTTATCACCAAGCCAAAACATGTTTATATAATTTTTGGCAATCATGGACATAAACATTCTTTTATCATTAGATTCAAAAACATATCTACATGTCCTTGAGTTTAAGACACTTACTTGGATTTTAAGCTCATTTTTTTACCTCAGATTAGATAACGATTCATATGAACTCTCACATGCCACTTCTTTAAAATCCAATTGATGAGGGCAGCGAGTGATCATTTCCATGCAATTCAAACCAACATGATACATAGAAAAATTACAAAGTTAATATTTCTAATTATAATTAAATAAATAATTCAGATTGTTGGAAATATTAAGAGTAAAATAGAATTTAGATAGTTAGGAAAGATAGAAGAGTTGTGCCGTGGACAAAACCACTGTTCTGAAAGCAAATTTCTGGTAGACCTCCGATGCAATCCAATATCCAGTCTTGTTCCCCAAAGTTTACACAACTACGTGCCTGAACTCGTGCACTCGAGGCCAGCACGTTGAAACCTCACAAACAATGTCCATAATTATTGAAGATCATAAGAGAGCAACAATTTCTTCTCATTCCATTTTGCTGATATCGACACTCATATATAATCCAATATGTGAATCTCGTTGCTGCAAAAATCTTAATAATAAATATCATTATTATAATACTAATGTCAATTAAACATGGGACTTGGTCACCTATGGCTGTTACATTTTATACCATTTACTATAAGGTATTTAAACGTATGGCATAAACTAGCAGGTTGACGTTTCAATTGAAGAAATAATTGTCCTTGATTGACATTATTCCTACATTAATAATGCGAAATGGTCAACCAGAGCAATGATATTCGAACACTAAGTTTTTTTTCTTTTTTCTTTTTTGGATATGGACACTTTCAATTTTTCAACACTCATCTAACACATTGAATTCAACTCACTAATGAATTTTGGTTAGATTGAAAGAAGTGTCCAAATTCAGTCTTTGATAGAAATAATTATAGATCATATTTTACATAATTTTTAATGGATATTTGGTGTACTGCAGCAACATAAATTGCGATAAAAAAAGACCACTCTAACGTTAGTTCTGTTGCTTCTGAACATTCACAGTTGAACAACAATATAAGGACAAGAAAAATGGTGGCCAGACGTGCATCTAAACACATTAGCTACAACAATATAAGGACAAGTTTCTCTAATGTGTACAGCAATTTAGAGTTTTCTCTAAACTCATGTGAATATTTTAAACAATGTCCTTAAGACATTTATTAGCGACACACATCAACTAAAAACGGAAACAAAGTACGAGACAAATGCTTATGTTTTTAAGCATAATTTTTTTTCTTTTTTCACTTTACAAACCGTCAATTACTTTGCCTACCCAAGTTTCGACTTTGCAATTAGACTCCTATCATAATTATTACTCCATCCGTTCTGCAATAGTTAACACATTTGAAAATCTAGAATTTTGACCTAACTTACTTTGACTATATTTTTCTTACTAATATACAAAGATAAATAGTATCATATAAGATGTCGTTAAATTCGTCTCGATGAGTATTTTCAAAATATCAAATTTTCATAATTTTTTCTGACATATTATTCAAGATATTTAAGCTCAAAATTATGCATTGATATACATAATAGGGTCAACTGTGTCAAGTATTATGGGACAGACCAAGTAATTGTTTTTTTTTGACAAAAAGTATTTGGCTAATCCAGGTCACAATGCCTAACCAATTAAAGAAGTGGTAAATTAATGCTTTTTATAACAACTTTTTTTTTTCTTTCTAAAATTCTTTAGGCCAACCCATGCGATTGAAGAGCGTTTCGTTCCATTGCACATGACACGTTAGTTGATCATTGATACCCATGCCTACTGGCCTATGAATCCATGACCCATCCCTACAAAATATGACTTTTTTCATTTTTGAGTTAGCTAGGTTACATGCTTTAATTTATGGTCCTTACTCCTTGCCAAAATGTTTATGAAGCTCCTCTATTCTAAACCTTTGGTAGTTGAAGTTTTTGAACAATATTGTGAAATTATTTATTTGTATGGATGGAATGCCAATATATTATTTAGAGTCAATTGTTTGATCTACACGTAAGAAATACCCTCTAACTCATAGTTATTAATTATCAAATGACAAAATGAAAAACTTTATAACGCAAATCGAAGATATGTGTGCATAAACATGAAAATTTTGTGAAGCACTTGTTGAATGACGGGTTATATTATTATATACCTCTAAATATACGTGATGATCATTGATAAAACCAATAAGCAGAAAGATATACATATTTGAGGGGGTGAAATTTATATGTCCAAGACAAAAATTGATAGCCAATGGTTACCCAACATAGTATGTGAAAATTCTCAAGTAGAGGATCTATGTTCATTTAGATAAACTATCCTAACCATACAGCGAAAAACTTCACTTTTCTAGGGTAGCTATTTATAAGAAAAATATAAAATATGATATATAATAATTTGGTTTAGGTATCATTAGACCCAAAATTACCACCCGAACTGAATCAAGCCCTGCATAAACCAAAATAACCATCAAGTATTCTGAAGTCTGACACAAACCAACTCGATACACTTTAAAACATTCGTTTTGGGCATACAGATTAGATCAGTTTGACCCGTAATGCCCCCGTAATGTCCACCTCTACACACGCGTGATCCTTATCTATAAAAATATGTGAATATGATCAATGATCAGATCGCTATAAAAAAATGGTAAACTAATTAGCTAAGTTTGGCCCTGTCACCGGCGGGGAGGGGTGGTAAAGTACTTGTCCCCGATCTGCCCCATTGACATCATCCCTATAACCAACGACTAGCTAGTAGCTACATGATAATTGGATATGGCTAATTGAAGTAGTACTCTAAATTAATTAATATTTCTTGTCGTATAGCTATAGCCTATAGGGACATACAAGCTGTTGTTTTCTTAGTATTATTAGAAGATGAAAGAACTTTTAAGAACATTAATCGGTATAATAGTACATAGTAGTATATTTCTAGCATGTTTATGTAATTACGGAGCCTTAATCAGAACAAAAAGAAACTAGGAGAGTCTTCAATTTCCAGGTAAATATCATTGTCCTTCATATATAGAAAGTAGTGAATCCGTCCAAATTAACTAGAAGCATATATGTCGATTTGTTAGAGAAAGCAATCCTATATTAACTTCTTCCCTAGTATTTTTTACATATATAGCATAGATCAATGATTCAACGCAATCCTTATTTTGCAAGGAAGGACATCTAATATATTACCAACTTTGTAAGCAATCTATTTATACATGTTGATTGCCACATTTTAGATAGATAAGATGAATGTCCTTCCCCCCTACCCCTATTCCTATAATTATAAAGCCAGGGTTAACAAGAAACCTAAGATAGAGACTTTTAAACTAGAAACTAGAAATAAACCATGCAAGCTTCCAGCAATTAACAATTGATATTAAAATTGAAAAGTATAGGTTTGGTATGGCTCCCCAAGATATAATGTTAACCGTTAAGGACGAGGGCAGTAAAGTTTTGGTGTACTTTAGCTATTGTTAGATTATTTTTTTGGATGATTTAACCACTGTTAGATGTACTTGTAAAACTAATATGAGACAAATTTAAAAAATAATTAATACAAAGGTCTTGCTAACTAATGCCCTAAGAATAATACTCCCTCCGTCCCTTATTACTTGACCTACTTTAAAAATATGTATTATTTATGTAACATGTTTTGACTCTATTTTTCTACTAATATATAAAAATAAAATATAACATATAAGATGTTGTTAGATTCGTCTCGATGAATATTTTCGAAATATTAAATTTTCATAATTTTTTCTACTAGATTATTAAAGAAATTTAAGTTTAAAATTGTGCATTAGCATACGTGACAGAGTCAACTAAGTTAAGTAATAAGGTACAGAGGGAGTAGTTAAGGAACCCACAAGTAGAAGTTTTGTCTTGAAAATGTAAGATGTTACATTTGACTAAGTAATGATTATACTACTTTTTATTAAAAACTTATTTGTTTTAGTTGTTTAACCAATGCTCTTGAAAAAAAATTAAATATAATAAATTAATAATAAACGGTTTCTAAATTATAATTAATCCGTCAAGTTAATCATTTGAATCCATTTAAAGCAAAGTGAGAACGATGGTTCAGAGACTATATAGTTTAAAAACTTATTATATTTATATAGTTCACGGAGATGATTATCCAAGTACCAAATTGAAGACTTATTTAACATAAATAATTTTATATTCAATTCAATTAAAAAAAACAATTCTACAACGTATTTAATAAAAGAGAATCGACTCTAGTTTTCTAGTGAGAGAAACTCCAACTTCTCATTAAACTTTCTTTCTCTTTCATTCATCGAGGAGGGGTGGTTTTGGATCATTTTTTGACATAAAATCACCCCTCTACATTTTTTCCCTTTTCTTTCGATCTAAATAAGTGATTTTCACATATCAAGTTTTTCCTTTTGCGTCTTTTGTGATTTTGTCGTCTAAGTGCGGCGTTGTGTTGTTCGTTGTCTTGTGTGGCGTTTGATTTCGAGTTTTGTCGCGGTGTTCTTTTAGTTCCTATTGAAAGATCAACATCAACCAATTACAAATTCAATCAATGATTTGGGTATCAACGTTGCAGATTTGAAAGTATGAGTATTTCGGCGACTTAAATTTTATCATACTATTTGTAGGCATTTTGCCGTTTTATGTTATTAACTTGTATGCTATGAGTTTGTTCGGAGATTCATCCTTTACGTTTTAACAATATTTATGTCTGATGTACTATATCAATTTGAATAAATGAATATCGTTTTGTTTTTATAAGAAAAAGTAGTGAATAAAAGAATTGAGTTAATAAAAAATCAATTTGACAAAATTACTTAATTTATATTTTTTTTTTGGGGTACTATTTATAATTAATTTCTAGTACGGTAAAAGATAAAACCCACACAAATGTTTTAACTTTTAATTACACAAATTTGATACTACTACTACGGCTACCGTAAGATTCAAATCATAACGTTATAATTAAAGTGGGACTTGAGCTGAATTATAAACTCATATAATTAAATACACATGTCATTGTCATGAATTTCTTCTTTATTGGATGAAAATTTACTAAAACAACGCCATAAATGCTTGTGTAAGTTGTAAAGAAACTGAAAACGGGGCTGCAGATATTGACCATCAGGAATGAAAGTAAACCCAGAAGGCAGATTGGGTACTGGGAAAAAGGGCAAATTTTGGAATTCATTTTTAGTGCTCAATCACTAAAATAGGATCCAATACAAGTAGTAGTAATTAAAGGGGCAGGTCCTTTATAAGAAACCATCAATTGCAAAGGACCTAAAGACCAAATATAGAGAGCTCTAATACTTTAGGACCTGCCTAGTTGCTAGCCCTAGTCTGTTAACTCGGGTTACCACTCAGTACCCAATTAGTTAAAGCCTTGTCCCATGCTTTTATCCATTTGTGGAAACCTTCTTACTCCACGCATCTATTGTGTATGAGACTGAGTTATCAACCTTCTCCGATCCACCTCCTTGTGTATTTTCTTTTGAGATATGTTATTTGAAGGGTTAATTTCGGGATAACTTATGAGATAACAAAAAATAACAAAAAAAATAAAATGATTAAGACTTTTATTTATTTTTTATATTAAGGAATTTAGAGGCCAATGGTGGATGGTTTTAGGGTGAAATTTAAAGGGTCAAAATGAAGAACTAAAAAATAAGGCTCTTCGATAAAGGGTTGGTGCATTTTTTTGGAGAGAATGATGGGATGAGAAACACAAGAGAGGTTGAATCTTTGTGAGCAACTTGAGTGAATCTTGAAAGACAAAAATAATAGACCCTTAGAAAATCAAAGGCAAATGATTGGTCCCTTTTAGGGCTAGATTCTAAAGTCAGAAAAAAAAATTGTAAACACTTTGGATAGAGAAATCACCAAGTCTCTTGGTCACGGGAAGAGATTTAGAAAAATGGTAGAAATTAGGATTGCTCTTGGAGAGCTTCTTGAAACTAATTTCTTGTAACTCTTTTGTATCTCTTTGTAAAGAAACTCTTTAATACTGAATTGAATGGATCTCTCTCTATCAGATGTAGGTCATTATTAGACCGAACTGGATGAACAAATTCTTGGTGTGTTGTCTCCTATTCTTCACTCTCTTTATCTTGTTGCTCTTTGGTTTGATTGTGGCTTTGTACACTTGGTTGCTAGAATAAATTTAGATACATTGTTGTTGCTTGCGCGCCTGTTTTAGTTATTAGTTGTCATTGATACTTATCTAACACATCTAAGTTTATTGATGTGATTTTGAGTCTCAGATTCACAACAAACAAGTTCAAAATTGTCGAGCCTTTTGGGTCTGATCCATTTAACCATATAGGAATTAGAAAATTGCTCTTCTCCCTTTTGTTTTTGCTCATTTCCTTAATCTAGCGTGGGTTAACTCACGCTCGGCATTTTCAGCGTGAGTTAACTTACGCTGGCACTTTTAAGATCGGTGCACTCACTTTTTAAGCCGGTTTAACCGATCTTAAAAGTGTCAGCGTGAGTTAACTTCCACTAAAAAACGCCGAGCGTGAGTTAACTCACGTTGAATCAAAAAAATGAACAATTTTAAAAGGGTGAAGAGCAATTTTCTAGAAATTAAATTGGATCTGACCAGTCCATTGAAAATTGGACCGGCCCAATAACAATATTTTCATGTGCTTTGTGAAAATATGTATTAATACAAACTGAAAAAATTATTTAGAAAAAATTCATCGATCCAAGTGATAAGTGACTTAGGCTCCTTAAGCATGTAATCAGGTGTTTGACTCCTAACTCATACATATGGAAAAAATTCGGTTGAGAGGGGAGAATTCACCTTGCGTTTCCCATAGGCACCTCGACGGAGATTAGTCACTGGTAAGCGGCAATGAAAACTTCGTACCAAAATCATGGTTACCCAAAAAATGTAAACTTAATAAAGAAAAACGTTGTCCTTGTGAGCATAACTCAATTGGTAGGAAAATTGCATAATATATGCAGGGGTTGGGGATCGAATTCCGAATTTCCCACTTATATATTTACCTTAAATGAATTTCTAGCCATTTGACAAAAAAACAAGACAATCGTTTACAAAAATAAATCTTTAGGAGACTTGGGCAAAAAGGAGGTTTGCTTCATTTACCAATTGAACCCATATCCTAAGATTGATCGGATGGTTCTGAAACGTCTTACGGGATTTCGATCGTCACAATCCAAAATTTCATCGTTTATATCTACTTTTCATTTATTTATTTATTTTTTTGTAATTTTTCATATTTTTCAAAAAAATCCAAAAATATTGTATTAACTTTATTTGATTTTTAGAATTTTTTGGTGGCATATTTATATATATATTTTTCATCATTTTTAACTTTGTTTCCTGGTTGTTTTCAAAAGTAAAATTCGCAAACTGCTGAATGGATGGGATTCTGTTTGTTACTTATATATAAATATATTTTGGATTATACAATTTGAAGATAAAAAAAAAAGATTGAGTTATATAATACAAATGAGAGTATTTTACGAATTTGGCAGGGCACATGAGAACAAAATAAGGTGGAAAAAGAAATTGCCTTGCCTTAATTTATTAGTTTATGCCAACAAATGCTCTAAGACATTATTTAAGAAATCTATCATGAAACGTTTTTTCTTAAAAATATAAGTCAAACACATGAAAAAGTAATAATTATGCTACTTTTTAGCAAAAGTTACTATTTTTTTTGTTGCTAAATTAATGCTCAAAGAGTATTTTTTAACATTTCCCTAATTTATTTTATATATACACTGACATTTGCAATTTTTTTTTTCAGGTTTTGTCTAACATCAACAAATAAAACGCTATTGCACCATGTGAAAATGTCTTTTTTATTATTATTTGATCAACAAATAATATTATTTCTCATTTAATTTAGTGATGAAATTTATTGATTCAACCGTGAAAACTAGTTTGTACGCGTAAGATTTGTCCCATTTCTTTGATAGGTATGCCAAAGAACATAAACGTGGATTGGTTGACATATGATCAAATCTGAGTGGAAATAATACTGGAGCATACTCATTTAAGGCCATCCTTTTAATTTTGAATGAAAAAGCATTAGATGATTTCTCTTGAAGCAAGGAACATTGCTATCATCGTTAATGAATTGTCCAAGGAAATTAAATAACAAATTCTGATTTCTCATGCTGTGGATGCTAAACATATTGCTGAGGGGAAGAACATCGCAAATTTGGTCTTTTTGAAAAGAAAACTATAATTTACTCTTGGAAAAATCTTAGATATGACAACTAATGTGTTGAGTCATTATATTATGTCAATTTTAAGAACAAAGTTTTGTTGTAACCTACACAAATTTTGAGCTAAATTTTAATATTTCAATTTTACATGTGTGTAGAATTATTTATATGGCATTAATTACATAAAAGATAAGGCAACAAAACAACAGACTCAAACAAATTAAACAAATTTAAGGGTATTAGCACAAACCTTTTAACTTAGTTTCTAACTTACTATTCCTTCAAGTGATCCAACGAGGCTCACTACTGTCCCTAAAAGCAAATAATGCTAACAGTCCTAAGAACAATCCATTTTCTAGAACAAGCTTCAATTTTATGCTGCACAAAGTATATCTATACTGCAAAGTATATAGTCAAAGGCCAAAAGCCTAAGACTCATAGAACTTGATTGAAGTAAGGAAACATGATTACAAGGCCACCTGTGGAAATCACATAAGATGTTTGAAAACATTTCCTCAACATGTTCAAATGAAAATCTGGCAACAGATGCAGTTTCAATTGGTATAAATTATTCACAAAACCACTATTTGGATACTTTCACGAACACCATCTATCAGAAGCACTATTGAACCAATTAGCTATGAAAAGAAATTATTCATAGATGAATAAACTTGCAACAAATACCCAAGCACCAAACCTGACCATCCAAACTAATTCCCAAGTTGGAAAAATGCAGCAGGGGCAAAAAGCAGGAAAAGCAGCAAACCGTGGCACAAATTATGAAAAGCAACATGTCACTGCTAAAAGAAATAAAACAAAAGAGAGGGTTAGAAAATCATTGGTTTTGTAGTACAAAGTAAGGACTTCTTAATTTCATAGTAATAAACCATCTCTAAAATATGACTTTGGTGACTTCTACAATCTCCTCCACCTCGAAAGTTTTAATAAAAGAAAACCTCATTCTACGCTTCCCCAAAATTTTCAAATTCTTGCATGCTAAATAAGTGTAATCCCCTTGCTATGCTTTTTAGCCAAAGAATAGGATGAAAAATAATCAAGGAGTTAGACAATATTGTAAAATCACCCCATTCTGATCCATTTAAAAATTAGGTACAAGATCCTTCCAACAAAGCTACATCTACAAAACAAAACAAGTTATCCTTCTCCTCTTGAATACTAAGGCATCACACAAAATCCGAAGTCACACCAACCGCAACGCTCCTCTTCAAGATAAGTTTGAGCGAGTCGGAAGTCTACAAAAAATTAATTGCCAAGAGAAAAATGAACTTTTTGGGGAGCCAAAGTAGTCTGAATTTCCCTTAAGTGACATATAAAGATTTACATGTGCGTGAAGATGTTTGTACATTCAATGACCTAAATCCATTTATCTTTCTCCATTTTCTTTACTCGAATAATATATATGCGTTTCAATAGCTCACCCAACAAATCCCTCCTCCAATCAAGATCACAACACCACTCTTTATCAACCCACCACCCAATTTGATTTACCTTGTTATTCTTTTATGTGAAAAGCGTAAAAAGTCTAGGAAAATTGGAGAGGAGAGATTTGACCCCTATCCAAATATCATGCCAATTGAACGTTGCTTCTCCATTACCGATACTTTTCTTCGTAAACTCCCAAAACCAATCTTGAACGTTTTCCACCCGCTTTCCAAAAGCATTCGTTTTCTTCCCGCTTTATAATATGTTGCACATTCAGTTATCAAGTAAAAAAACAATAGACCTCTCCAACTGTAATCAATACAACAAAACAAACAAATAACATATAAAGAGTAAATATAAAAAGAGTATCTATAGGATACACACGAATCACGATAGAGTTGCAACAAATTGCATTGAACCTCATTTGCAACGAATTCTCGACGTGAAAACATAACTGCAAAAGGATCATCTTGAAATAGCAGAAAAAGTGCATCCGCGAGAGAGAACTTTTCCACCTATAATTATATCAGATTTGATGGATATTGCAGTTGCGCGTAAAGGATACAAGTGAACACATAAAAAAAAACTCGTGTTAGAAATTAAAATCTTGTAATGATTGCATGTTACCGGTTAGAAATAAAAAATAGCTATTAATTGTTTTCTTTTTATCAATGCATGAATTACTCATAAATTGAAGGATATTGCTAATAGAGAAACATCATCCAACGAGATGAGTTTAGAAGAATATGAGATGAGTTTAGAAGAAAACAAGGTAACGGTCGAATTAATACTAGGAGAAAACAGATTATGCATAAACAGATGTAAAACAAAAGGATTGCTAGCTAGGGAGAACAGATACTGTATCAATAGATGAAAAACAAAGGGGTTGTTATCTACAATCTAAATTCTATACATTGAAGGAGAACTAAAGGAAGAACCATAATTATGACACACTCTTACTATGCATGTTGTTGTATTTGGCATTTGTGAGAACTAAATACGTAGATCAATACTAATAACTAGAAAGGTGGGGAGTGGTGAGATAACGAGCTTTTGGGAGGTGGCGTGGAGGGTGGAACAACCTTTCCGGATTAAATGTCCTCGTCTCTTTTCATTGTCAAACCAAAAGGAGGCTACGGTAGGGGAGATAGGGGGCGGTGAAGCTCCGGAGAGAGAGTTGATGCTCACTTGGCGGCGTCCGCTTTTTGTTTGGGAGAATGAATTGTTGGTAGAGTTGATGGAGGATCTACATGGGTTTAGGGGAGGACAAGAGGAAGACGTGTGGTGGTGGAAGTTGGAAGAGAACGGAAGGTTCACGGTAAAATCTATGTATTCGAAGGTGGAAGGTTTGTTGCTTGAGGAGGGTCCTATCCTTGTTGAACAAAGGAGGGTGTTCTCTAAGATTTGGAAGTGTTGGGAACCTTCAAAAGTGATGGCGTTCTCATGGAAACTACTACTCAATAGGATTCCAACAAAGGTAAATCTCTCGTTAAGACAAGTTTTAATTCCGGACATCCCCTTAGATTGTGTCATGTGCCTAGGGGAGTTGGAGTCGGCCAATCATTTGTTCCTTCACTGTGGTTTTGCTATGAAAGTGTGGAATAGTATTATGAGATGGTTGGGATTGAATTTTATGATTCCTCCGAATTTGTTCATTCTTTGGGAAAATTGGGAAGGTGTTTCGGTGGTCAAAAAGATGCGTAATGGATTTAGGTCGATTTGGCATGCGGTGGTTTGGTGCATTTGGCTTGTTAGGAATGATTGCATCTTCAATAATAAAATTGGAGAGGAGGAAGCACTAGTGGAGGATATAAAGGTATTGTCCTGGAGATGGCATTTGGATCATTCCAAGTCTCAGGCTTGTATGTATTATGAATGGCATTGGAATCCAAAGTAGTGTCTGTTGCGTTAATGGTTTTCACTTCTGTGATGCATTGCAAGGTTGACGCTGAGGTATACGGTGGTTGCGGTGGTTCTGTCTGTGGTCTGTCAACACGCATATAGCAGCATCAGCTTGCTGCATTGCTGTCACAGGGTGTTGCGCCTGGGATTTTTGCTGTCATAGCAGCGGTTCTGTTTTGGCTGATTTGGGGTTATGGTAGTGTAGTTTTCCGGTATGTCGGAGACTAGTGTAATTATGTTCTGCCACCGAGTTTGTTGTGCAGCTTGTACATACTCATTATCAATAAAATTTGCTGATTTCAAAAAAAAAAAAAACTAGTAAACTATGATGTTGACACAGAACCAATATTGTTGAATTGTTCGAAAATATGTGAAATCATTTACAACTAGTTTTCGTCGATAGTCACACAGATAAACATACAACCCAACTCATAAACATGATGTACTGAATTAGTGTTGAACTGAACTTGATTTTTCTGTTAAATATCCTCCGTCGCACATTAACTTGTTAATATTTAGTGATCTATAAAAGCAATTCTAATGCATTATAAGGGTTTCTTAGACAAGAGATAGAAAATAGAATGTGTTGAAGTAACATATTTGAGTTTGCTTTAGACGGAAAAATATGTTACATATAATAAGCAACTACAAGCAAGTGCGACTCTCACGTTCTGCAAACAAGCAAGTGCACAAAGCACTGTAAAACTGAATGCTTAAGCAAAATAGAACTATTGTTCTCCTAGACACCTATCATCAACAAACATCCAACCAGCCTATATCTTAAATATTATATCTAGTATGCCGCTGCATGCATCAAATACAAGTTTGGCCAAAGGTTTTAAAAATCAAGCTTCGCAATATGTTTTACCAATATATGGTGTTCTAATATGTGAAAACCGGCCATAAATTAAACAGTTGATTATCAAAACAAACAAATAAATATAGAACACACGATAAAGTTGCAACAAATATATAATGTTATGGGTGTGATGGTATGACAGGCAAATGTCAAGGTCATTTGTCGTCATTGCAAAGGAGGCCAAGATAGCGTTTGATCGATGTTGGAAAATGCAAAGGCAGACCTTCTTCTTTGCAGTTGGGATTGTATCCACCATAGGTAGGTACCTTATACTTGTTGATTTCCTTCATCTTTAAGAGGAAATCTTCTGTTAAGATGAAATCTTTTGCCTCCTGATACTGCATTGGATACCGATCTTCTAATTTCGGACTATGACAAATTTTAGCAGCTTTCTTCACACATGCAACGGTTCTTCCTTGCTGCTTACGGCGGCCTCGTAGTGCCACTAGGAAGAATGGTTTCAAATATGGTAAATTCAAAATACTTCGTTTCTTTCTTTGAAGATTTTTAACCGATTTTCCACCGACACTGGCTTTTTTTAGACCTGAAACAAATCATTCGAAATTAGTAGTAAACATGCAAGAAAGACAAAGGATCAGTTACCACTTAATCCATCAAATCGGATAGAATTATAGGTGGAAAAGTTCTCTCTCAAGAGATTTAACATCGATGCATGTTCAAAGCTGAATTCAAACACAAACCACATGAAATAGATTTTTTGGAAGAACAAGGCTTTTTGTAACAAAAAAATAGAGTTACCAATTGATTTAATAGCGAAACGGTTTCAAACCTTTTGTTTTGCTTCCAACATTTTGCAGTGCCATTAGGGTTTCCAGTTATTATTATTATGCAAAAAAAAGGAGATTATGAATAGAAGAGGTCAAGATGATTGGAGACTGACGCCGCGACTCGTATCCACTAGCAGGCAGGCAATAAAAATTAGGGTTGTAACTTGTAATATCATGGGCAATGTTAGTTTGATGTTTGTAACATATTGGTATTTAAGTTATTTTGGTCACAACTAAGTCTTTTAAGTTTGAGTTTTGTAACAGATTAGTCTTGTAAGTTATTTTAGTCACAAATAAGTTCTTTAAGTTTGTAAACGTTTTCTATTCAGCCCTTCTGCCACATCATCGTTTGGTTAATAGAAGGACTAAATCGAAAACATTTACAAACTTAAAGGACTTATTTGTGACCAAAATAACTTAAATAATCAATCTATTACAAAACTCAAACTTAAAGAACTTATGTGTGATCAAAATAACTTAAATGATCAATTTATTATAAACCTCAAACTTAAAGGAGCCCGAGAGTAATTTACCCTAAAAATTAAATAATTAAACACCTTAATTTTTTTTTATAAATAAAACACCTTCATCTTCAACCCTATTAAAAAAAAAAATCCAGCCAACTACTATTAAAAAAGGTGCACATTGTTCACAAGTCCTAATGCATCCGGTAACAATGCCGAAATTGTTAGGTCGAACGTTGTGATCATGGTAAATGCTGAAATCGAT
>Ga0209282_1000544_pt1 | contig 18262 bp, 11 predicted proteins | sample Mtrugardesep15_FD_187529 | JGI IMG/M metagenome (GOLD analysis project Ga0209282, IMG submission 187529) | Root nodule microbial communities of legume samples collected from California, USA - M. trunc garden sep15 (SPAdes) (version 2) | ecosystem: Host-associated > Plants > Roots > Nodule...
TTTGTTTAGGTTTTTATTTTATTTTTGCTATTAATAAAAATATATTTGATGCATTTTAAGAGGCAAAATTTTAGGATAGATTTGTTACAAACCTAAAAAGCATTATAGAGGGAAAAAATTAGGGTTAGACTTAACAAAATTAATAAATAAGGATTTACCAAATAAAAGAATATTTAATTCTAATCTTAGATTTCTGAGAACAATATTTATAACCCTCAAACAAACACCCCCTTAGTTTTCTCTTTACTAGCTTAAACTCTAAACTTTTAAACTCTTCAATTTCTTTAATCTCTTAACTCAAATCAATTGAGCAAATTTTATTTAACAAATTAAATTATATTTTCGTTCTAATTAAAATAAAAAATAGGGGTCCTCTTTTTCTCTCACGGTTCTCCCTCAGTTTTTCCCATCATGGTTCAATTTAAGCCACCAACTTACGTACATGCTGGGAATAGACGGTGAAACTTTACATACCCGCAAAAGGAAAATATTTGGTGGACATTCTATATGAAAATATACACCTTAAGAGAGAAAAATATAAGCAATGTAATATGATTGAAAGAGAAATATAGAGATAAAGTGAGATGTTGAATATACGTTTAAAATATAGGGTATCAAAGTATCATTGTTGCTTGTAAAATTCCATTAATTTCTAAGATCATCCATAACTGAAGAGTGTCAACTCTTAACCACTTGGTACCTAATAGGTACTTCTACGGTGGAGCAAATACCTATTAGGGAGTGCGTATGTGTGTGTGTTTGTCATGATGTGTAAGTGTGTGTACTCCCTCCCTCCTTTTTCATAAGACCGTGTAACAAAAATAATGCGTACTAATAAAAGAAAAGTTGTTGGAGTAGTAAATGTCTGAAATGTTTAGGGTATATTCTGCTAACTGCACACATACTTATGTCATTAGTTTTTACAAGTTCCTCTCAAATACTTATTGAAATGTATATCATATGTATCAATATAAGCTACTCATAATGTCCCTTAAAAATATAACCTGATAAATGCTCCAATTTTATAACAGAAATAAAATACTAGTCAAAATCGAACTACAAGTTAATATAGTTTACGGCTATGGCTAGTTTAACCAAATGGAAGTGTGACTGGAGCATCATTAAAGAGAATATTACAAAACTTGGCATTTTGGCTCACTGCTAAATTGGTCATCAATTAAAGTACAACAGAAAAATGAACTTCAGTGAAATGATCTTGTGAACTCATTGAAGCTACAGATGAGAGTAATGCCAAAATAAAAAAAGAAAATGTGATATAACCAATCTTACAAGCATACACAAATCCCGCCCCCTTTCCTTCTCAAAAATCAAATGAAATAGAAAGTAAAAAAAATTATAAAGTAACAGAAAGAGGCAAGAATAGGAATTGTATATTTTCTGCATCACAGTTCATAACTAAAAAAGCAAAAATAACATCGAGGCTCAAAAGCTTTGTAGAAGCACCGCAGGTGAACTTCCCATGGTTCATCATCCCTGTACAAAAGATTTGGCCGGAGCACCAAAACAGGTTATAAGCAAACTGTGAGTGGTCATTGTACTCTTGATCTAGCACAGGGCCTTCAGATCTTCTGTTTGAGAGTCACATCAAGTATCCCAATAGTTATTTTAGGAGTGTAATGTTCATCCGTATCCACTTCTTCGATTTCCTGGAGGGTTATGTAATATTCAATATCAACCTTAATCTTGAAACTCGATGGATTTGACACAGTTTGTAATATTATTAAAAACCATTATTTCTCAGACACAAATAAGCATTATAACTGACATTCAAACAGTTTGGTGCATTTTCTTCCTGAACACGTCATCCAATCACAGAATAGTAACTCCATTTATACAGATGCCAAAATTAGTATGGTGTTGGTATCTACCTACTAGAACCATTATTGTATTCATCACTAAAAATTTCAAAATCAACCATAATTACATGTAAAGTGATAAATCAATAAATATTGGTGTTGCACAACATATTTAACCTTGATTTATATTAATTGAAAATAAATGGAAAAATGGCAACCATAAACAGCCAACACATGAAAAGATATGCAAAAAACCTTCATGGCTAAAACGGAAAGGATAAAAGGGGTAACAAAAGGAAAGTGAATACAAATTTCCAGACAATTGCAGACATGATAATGATAATAAAGCAAAGTTAATCACCTGAACAACATCCTCTCCCTTGACGACTTGCCCAAACACAATAAGCTTCTCATTTAGATCTGGAATCGGTGCAGTTGTGATGAAAAGATCAAATCCTTTGTTGGTGTGTTTGCCCTTGGATGTTCCAAGCATGAATGCTTCATGTTTCATGCTGGCGAATCATCATGATATCTTATATTAGAAAATTATACAACTCACTGGTGGATCATCACCAGGATTGATTATATCTATATATATAAACTGCAAAAACCAAAAGAATAAGAAAACCTTGCAGGTTGCTTTCCCCTTAAGTTCCAATCAGCTGCTCCTGTTCCTTGACCATCCCCTGCCTGAATCACATAATGCTTAATCACACGCTGAAAAAGCATCCCTTTGAAGTGCCCTTTTTGACTGCAGAGAAATCATAGGTTAGGTTGGAGGCATCAGATTAAACAAATTTCATGTGCCAACCCATTTATAATGAACAGACTACTAAATAAATTGATGCCAAAAAACGTGACACAAACATCAGACCACCCAAAAAGCTGTATTATCAAACACAGAAGTTGTTATTTGTATCATGCAGTTGTTGGCCCCACAAACAGCCGTGCTTGCGGCCACCAGAGGGTGTGTTTATTTCAGGATGCTATAACACTATTATTATACTGAGAAGCATAGCAACTCTAAAAGTTGTAGCACTCAACTCAATGTTCACACTCACATAGCAGTTCTACTGGCACAAGCTGTAAGTGCAGTAAACCAAAGTAACCTCCATATCAAAAAGTACAAATTTGTGATTTCTTTTTAACAAGTTGTATGAAACATGTTACACAGTTCATGTTGTTGAAATTTTAGCAATTTGATAGAGAGAAAAGAGAGAACAACGGTACAAGTAAACCAAAGTAACCTCCATATCAAAAAGTATAAATTTCTGATTTCACCAAGAGGATTTTGAATGATTGTGATGTTGTGAGTTTGTGCTATATATAAGATTGGCCTAGTATTCTTACATATACTAATAATCTCAATCAAGTACAGCAAAATAATTAAAAATTGAAAAAAATAGATGTAATACAACGGTACAAGCCCACACTAATAATCCTGATACTCTAACCGAATTCGACACCTTATATGACAAAGGAAATTTGCAGTTTTTCTGCTAGTTATTGCAGCAATTTTCAAAGACTTGACATGTTTCATTGAAGATATGATGATCTGTTAGTGTTTGTGTGGAGTAACCTATATTATGTCCAGTTAACCATGCACTATTCCAGAGAAACTAAAGCATCGAGCTAATAATCTTTGGGCCAGGCTCTACATATATCTGATAATACTTTCATTGATCGTCATTTTATTTACAGAGAAACTAATGTTGAAAAATAGCACAACATACACCAGCCTAACAAAGACACAAGATATGATGTGAAATGTTGTTATGGAATTTGGAGAGGACTTTCATTTCAAATTGCAATGACCAAAATATATTTCAGCTGAGATTATAGAAAAAGGAAGAAAAGTGCTGTAAATATTACTTGGGTATTCTGATCACCTAGCAAATATTGAATTTCTACCTATTGTCTATCACAAAATAACAATATCTTAAGTCGACAATTTCTTCTACTCCAACATCAAGTCCAACCAAACCCGGACCATTAAGCAGCTTCCATATCAAAAACTTTGTTGGAAAACCAAGTACTCACCATAAGTCAATAAATTCGTCAACAGCTTCAGGAGCACTTTCCTTGTACAGTTCTACTATTATAGACCCTTTAGATGTATTTAAGACCTATAATAATGAAGAAATAGACCTTCAATTAACTGGCATTCTAAACTTCATCGAAGAATAATTTCGCTAAAGAATGATTAGAAAATGAATTACAGCAGTGTGGAATATGAAACTTACAGCATATCCAGGTAGCTCAGATTTCTTCGAGTCCCCAAAACTATTTTCACCCTACAAAAGTAGATTGTCTGAGATAATAACTCAATTCACAAGCGAAAAAACTATTGACCTTGCAGAAAGTCCTCATCTCAACGGGAAAACTCAAACACACACATAATAGAAGCCCTTTAGATAAAAGGGAGTATACATTAGGCAGGTATGTCAGATGACACGAAACTACAGAAGGGCTGAGGAGTAAAAATAAAAAGGCTTTGCAGTGCATTTAAAGATGTACCTCCTCAGAGACTGAAAAGTTATTTTCTGATTGCAATCTTGACCTGAAAACAGTTAAAGTAAGAAATGAATGGTCAGGTAAGGTAATAGATAATGCTCTTCTGATGTTCCTATTCTATATGAGAAAAATATAAATAATTCTGTTACAAACCAATAACAGCCTTATTTGAAATCATATAACTGATGGTTGTTCCATTCAAACTAATCTTTAAAAAAAAATGCTAAAAAATTCAATGGAAAATTGGACAAACTTTATGTGCAACATGTATGCTTAACAAAACAAAACCAAAATCTGCCAGACCTAGAGCATAAACCAAAGTGACATCAGAACGAAGCTAAGGATGCATTTGTTTTGCTAAAAAACAGAAGACTGTACTGGACAACATTTTTTTAACCTATTTGATTTATAATTTGGCCATGGAACTAGACAAAACAGGAAGCAATGGATTGGACAAAAACCGAAATTCTTGTCCCTCACTAAACCATTATGAGACAACTTTTTGTCCAGAGTACAGACTATCGAATATATCAAAATACCCTTTTTATTATCCAACATAAAAAAACAATTTTCTCTCCAATACAGATCTATCTTATCATGAACTGTCCGTCTTGTCTAGTATTGTTGTGTCCAGCACTTAATGTTTTGCGAATCAAACACAGCCTATATTATCTCTCTATCGCTCTCTAATGGTTTTACAACCTCAAAAGACAGGAGTACTTACTGTTTTGTGAATCAAACACTCCCTAAAGTTTCTACCACCACAAAAGACAGAGAGAGATCAATCGATATAGCAGTAAAATAAAGCCTTTAGCGAACAAAATACAATTTCAGACATTCCTCTATTCTATAGCAATAGCATCCCAAAAATTATCAAGCATTTCAGAGCAACAAGACTTGATGAAATTATGCTCAATTTAGTATTAGTTTATAAGATATCTTTCATTATTCTTCTGTCTAAAATACACGGCATATCATTTCTCACGCTAAGATATTGCTTTCACCGCTAAAAGAGAAAATCGGTTACTAACCTGTTAGACCAATGTCTGTATGTAGCCAAAAGGAAAAAACCAACCAAGACAAGAATCAAAGCGTAAAATATAATACTGGCCGCGCTAATCCGAGAAGGTCCCTTCTTCCTTTTGCTTTGTTGTAACAGAGCCTGAGGTTTGATCCTAGCCATTTAACCTAAGAATATCATAAATTCCCAGTTAGTTAACAAACCAAAAATTCTACTGAATCAAAACAAAAGCATAATGATGATTATAATTACAATTAATTCAATACCAATATCACCCAAATCTTTATTTTTTTAATCAAATAAAAAACCAACAAAACCCATTAACACAAAGTTTGAAATCTTCGAATCTAGAAACTTATGGTATGATCTAATAACAGTTAAGATCCAACAAATTGGGGACAGTTGTATCCAGTAAGATTAGGGCATAAACAGAAAGTTAATTAAGAACGAAAAAGGAAAGAAAAATAAACAATAGACATTAATTATTAGAATCCAAAAATGGAATAAAGGTTTTGCTTAGAGAGGGAGAGAACCTGCGAGATGTTGAAAGAGAGAAGTGAAGTATGCAGTGAATGGATCGTGCGGCGGAGAAGTACAGAGAAACGAAGAGGAAAATCGAAGCGCGTTTTTGGTTCGTTTCAACGATGATGAAATGAGAAATTTCGTGTAGTTGGAGGCTTTGGACCAGTTTTCCAACATTGTCGTCACACTTTAATATGTTTTAATAATCGAAATTCATATAAAAAATTTAGTCTACATTTTTTTTTTTTTGCAAATCACAACTAATCATAAGAAATTAATTTGGTAATTGTTTTATTTTTATTTTTTCAAGTAGCTTATTTCACACATTTTAAATGTGGACGAATGGAGTATCTGGGTTCGAACCCCATACTTCTGTATATACTTTATTTGTTTCACAACACTTGTCGATGTTGAGGAAATTACACATGCTAAGAAACCAAATAAATTTTATTATTTTTGATGAAATTCTTTGTGTTTATTTCTATAATACTCTAAATCATTTATTATTTTATTTTGTTATTTCTCTTTCTACGATAAATAGATAAGAGTATTATTGACAAATCAATAATTAATAGGGTGTCTGAGATTCAAACAATGACTCATGCATGTTACAATTCATTTTCTTTATATCAATTGAGTTAAGTCATGGGAGATTTAATAAATGACAAATGGCTTAAATATAATTTTTGTTCCTGTAATTTGGGCCAGTTTTGATTTTCGTTCCTGCAAAAAAAAAAAATGAAAAACATCCCTACAAAAGAAAAATTATTTGAAAAAGGTCCTTGGCCCCACTTTTTTCTGATATGGCATGGTTTTGCCTATGTGGCAGTTGCTGATTGTGCAACTTTGGCCACGTGGGGCTGACTGTGCAACTTTGGCCACATGGGGCTGACGTGACAGGCCACGTCATTAAAAACTTTAAAAATATTTTTTAAATTATGAAAATAGTTTTTTAAAATAAAAAAATCGTAAACAAAATTCCAAATTTTTTTCAATTATATTATTTTTAAAATATGATGAAAAAAATTGGAAATTACTTTTTTTTTTAATCTGAAAATAATTGTTTGAAAATTAAAATATGAAAAAAAATTAAAAAATTATATAATCTCTAAATTTATAACTCTTTTTAATATAATTTTCAGTATTTTCAAAAAAAAAATTTAATATATAATTTTTAAATTAAGAAAATTAATTTTCGAAATTTTCCCGAATTTTTTTATGATTTTTAATTTTTTTTCAGATTTTTTTAATTTTTAAAAAAATGTATTTTTTAAATTACGTGGCGTGCAGCATGCCAAATCAGCTGGGATGTGGGGCCAGAGACTTTTTTACAATAAAAATAGTTATAGGAGGTTTTTTAACTTTTATGAACAAATAAAAAATTAGTTTTGTCTTGAAAAGTAACTATTACAAGTTTTAAATATTTTGTTTGAATAAGTACCAAAGACAAAGATATTGAAAAATTCATGATCTTCTCGTACATTACTCGTTATATTGACACTTTTTAATCCCTTGTAAGCACAAATACGCTTCAAAGGGAGGTTTATATATTGACCTAATATTAGAGTCGGTAAGTAGTTGATATTTAAGATTAATTCATAAATTTATCAATATATAAAAGCATTAAGAACAAATATCTATATTAAATAAAGACTACATTGAATATAGTTTCACAACTACAGCGTTCAAACATTATTCTTCATCATGTGTATCAAATCATTATTCAAAAGAACCGTGATTCAATTTTTTCATATATGATTTAAATTATTCTTCATGTGTATCAAATCATTATGGGTTTTACAGCTTTTTTTTGTGCTTTCTCTTGTTCTAATAATTTTCCATTAAAAATAACTTACCATTCTCATTTTTATTATTGAAACAATTATTCACACACACTTTCAAAAATTTCTGTCTCTCTCTCCAAACGATCAGTGGATCAAATTTTGAAGAGTGCTTGAAGATTGGGTAGCTTGGAGGTTTGCATAGGATATAAGGCTTTAAATCATTGATAGAATATAGTAGCTTAAAGAATTATGGTATAAATTTTATAATCTCAAATCAACGTGGTGCAAGACAACAAACTTCGATGGATTCATTCATGGAGAATGGATTAATCTTATAACTATGACTGGATTAACCTCATAACTAGGACGATTGGGCTGAACCACTATAAATTGTGGTGTCGAATCTTATCTCCCTCGTATATTTTACATTTGTTTGCATAATTTGAATCCTATTGAAATTGTTACGTTTAGAATCTTGTTAGATTTATTGATCATTGCTTTATTCGATTTTTTTTTAAGAAGCTAAAATAAAATTACATAAACAAACTAAATGACGGTTTTCAAGCACAAGGTGTGCCTAGGATATAAGTATAGAGTTATAAAGTTAGTGCAAAAAAGCAAAGAGAAACACAGTTAGTCATTGCCCAGACAAGCTAAAGGGCTAGACCACCACCTATGGGTACTAAACACAAACATGACATTTTTAGCTTTCAGTCACCATAGTGAATCATTTTTACTAAATTTAAATTATCTTAGTTACAATTTAAATATCTAGGTTCATATTTTTGCCACTCTCATTACTATAGTTTTCATTTGAGATTATTAAGAGTTTGAAATTAAAATTATTAATTTTGTTTGTATTGTTTAAACTGTTGTTTGATAGTGAATTTATAGTTCAAGATCAAACAATTCCTTTAATAATCATTGTGTTGTTTAATTGGATTCATCTTTCATTCATTGTAATTGGTAAATAATAATTATTTATTATTACGATCGTTTTGACAAATAATATAGAATCTTTTGTTTTGGTCTTTAATATTCGGTTTTAATCCATATAAAGTATGTTCATATTGATATTGGTTCATATAATATGGACTAAAATCAAAACATATTACAAGGATCAAATCTAATATAAATCAATTTTGCAACATTTAACAACAAGGACCGAAAGCAAAAAATTATATATATTTGCAAGGACTAAAACAAAAAATATATTTTTACCGAAACTAAAACCAAAATGTTTGATACTTGCATAGACCACTTGCATATTTAAGCTTACACTGTATTAGATTTGAGATGTAGGTATAAAGTGCTAAACCGCATTAAATGTGTGAGCTGTCTTTTGTTTTTTTTTTGCTTCTTGTGCGTATGTGCTTCCATTTGTGTGAAAATGTCCTCTTATTGATTTCACAATGACTAGTATCAGAGGCGAGGTTCGAAACAAGGAAGGAAGGGAAGTAGTGCAATGTGTCGTATCATTCATTTTAAAATGTTAATTCACACTTTTTATATATACTTGTTATTACAAGATTGAAGTTGCATATTTCTTTGTTTAATGGGAGGATAAAGTTTTCCTAACCACAAAACACAATTCAAGATTATTTGGTCTATCATGATCTTGATAGTAATTTGGAGCAAGGAAAGAAGTATGACGATCAAAGGGTAAAACATTTCAACTAAAAGGCATGAGTATTTCCAATGTCATTAGTGTGAAGAGTTTGGTTACTTACTAGTTAAATATCCATAATTCATGGAAAATTTCCAAAGTTTTGAGAAGATAGAAAATTTGAATCCTTCTTCAAATGTGCTTAGTCATGAGAATTGTTGTTTATTATGTAAGGTTGAAGTTGATGACAAAGATAAGAAATGTGAGAATTTAAACGAAAAGATGATTTGTTGTATCAAAATTGGTACTCATCCAAATTCTACATCGAGTAGTTGGAAGAAAAAATAAGTAGAGAATTATTCCATGGAGAATTCATTTTAGCTTTCTCTACCACAATAATTGTGTGAGAGAGTTGGCCATTTTCTCATTGTAAATATGCAAGTTGAATAATATTAGTATTTTGTTGTGAGATTATAGACGTGTGCATGAAGTTAGGACTACGTCTACGTTAAACATAGGAGTTGTCTTTTGTTCTTTTTGCTTTTTGTGTGAGTGTACTTTCGCTTGTGTGAAGATTTCTTTTTATTGCCCTCCGAATATATATAGTTTATGGGAGAATTGTTATGCCAGCAGTGAACCCTTAGACTTATACGAGGATGAAGATGACATTCCATAAAGATAAACATTTAATTCTTTCATTACTAGAAGCGTAAGTTGGACAATCTAGATCAACTTCGTAATATTTAGCGGTGTTTATGAGTAGCGGGTTTTGATCAAACTTAATCCGTATTTTAAAATTTAATCAAAGTGAATCAAATTTAGATCTTATTGAATTAACCCATTCAATTTAACCGTTTTTTCTTTTAAAAGTTAAAATGGAATATATTATCAACTCAAAATGTCTTTCCTAACACAAGATGCGCAAAGAAAAAACAAAGAAATCTGTACAATAATTACAAACCGGAAAAAGAAAAAACAACAAAAAAAGCATCGAACGAAAAGATAACAACTAATTGTAGCCCAACATAGCGAGTGGATTAAGCCACCAACCATGGTAATTGAAAGAGAATTGAATAAATTTCTCCTTTAACCACAAAAAGGAAAGAGACTTTATTTTATCCACTATACACATAATCGAGCAATTTTTAACCTTGAAAATTTTGTTGTTTTTTTCTTTCCATATTTCCCAAACAGTAGCAAACCAAACGACGTTTAACATAGTGGACCACACCTGAGAGCCACCACCACCAACAACGAACCGAGTAAAATGATCTGAAACCTCAAAAGGGGCGACCATGGAAATGCCAAGCCAAAGAAGAATACAATTCCACACCGATCCAAAAAGAGAACAATGCAAAAATAAATGATTAGCAGTTTCCAATGAGCCACATCCATACACACACAGACAATAATTAATATCTATAACGTTACAATGGAGCAAGTTATCTTTGGTTGGTAATCTATTCCGAAATAAACGCCAAGCAAAAACCACAACCTTCATAGGGATATGTTTTTGCCACAACTTAGTCACATCTACTGGGGCGACAACATCAGGCTGAGCAAACAGAAAATTGTAAGCACTACCAACATAGTACACATTAGATTTTTCCAAATTCCAAAGCCATCTATCCTCATTGTCAACCTGCAAAGTTACATTTTGAAGTAATAAACAAAGTTCCCCCACCTGCTCCTCTTCCCACGCAAACAACCTCCTCCTCCACTTCCAAGCCTCTCAATTCCCACCCACCCCAACTGACACATATAAAAAACAGACACCCATTTATCCAACTCCAACTCAAACAATCTACTAATCTTTTCCTAAAAAACACCCCACCAGCACACACATTCGACCAAAAATATATGTCTCACATTCCCCACCGATCTACCAACATGAGAATCAAACCGCTCCTCCCTCCACAAGGCAGCAATTACACGCCACCAAGCCGAGTCTGACCTCCCACCGTCCACCAACCTACCTCCCTCCTCACCATATTTTGCAACCAACACCCTATACCACAAACTCTCATTTTCAGTCAACAACCACCAACACCACTTCCTTGATAATGCACTATTAAACTCCCTAATTCTCTTTACCCCCATACCACCAACCTCCTTTCTCAAACAAATAGAATTCCAGTTAACCCAAGTTATTTTTTTGTGGTCTTCACCCCCCCCCCCAAAAGAAACAATTTAAAATAGATTCAATAGAGGAGGCGATACCTGAAGGAGCCTTGAAGAAAGAAAGAGCATAAACAGGCATAGATGACAGGACATGTTTCAACAGAACCAAGCGACCACAAAAAGATAAATGTTTAGTTTTCCACCCCGACAGTCTAGTTTTGATCCGGTGAATCAGAGGGTCCCAAAAAGATAACCGACGTGCATCACCACCTATAGGCAGCCCCAAATACACAAAAGGGAGATTTCCAACCTTACACTTCAAAACTAACGTTGCCTCATTTAACCAAAACCCTTGAACATTGGCACCAATCAACTGACTCTTTGTGAAATTCACCTTCAGCCTAGATATAGTTTCAAACAGGATGAGGACAACACGCATCGCTCGAACATTGGCCCAAGATTTTTCAGCAATTAGTAAAGTATCATCAGCAAATTGTAAATGAGAGACGACCGTTGGATCAACCGAGCCCACTTTGTAACCGTGAAAGAAATGATTACTGGACAACGAGTTCATCAAAATATTGAAACCCTCTGCGGCCAAGAGAAAAAGGAAAGGGGAAAGCGGATCGCCTTGCCTCAAACCCCTCTTCAAAGGAAACTCGTATGTTGGGGACCCATTAACCAAAACTGATGTCGTAGCCGTACCTATGCATTTTTTTATCCATTTCTGCCACAGAACTGGGAACCCCGTCTTGCACATCACCTCATTTAAATAACTCCAGTTTAATTTAATCGTCTTTGGTTCGGTTTTTAGGGTTTAAATGACAAGCACCCCTATTAATATTCACGCGAATCATCATTATAAGTTATAACATAGTCATATGCATTTTACTATGTAAACCATAAAGATGTCAATATTGTTAATGTTACGAAACTTAAAATACCTATTTAAAAAACAAAAGTGAAAAACGATAAGGAACTATTTCCTTACAATAAAATTATAAGAATTTCGTTGCAAGAAAACAAGATAAAGAACCATATGAGAGTTGTTTGCTTGTAGAGTTTTTTTTTTTAATGCATTTTGCTTGTAGAGTTTTTTTTTAATTTATTTTGAGGGGATTTTGCTTGAGTAGTTCATAGTTGCTTTTCTCTCTTCTTCCACCAAAAATATGGATTCCAAACATATGTTGAGTTCAACTAAATTTAAAATTAGATATAGTCTTAACTCTTGACAGCTATAAAAATTAAATGAATATAATATAATTTTGGGTTAAATATTTAACCCTATAACTTTTAACCGGATAGAATGAAAAAGAGTGTGGATCTTCTTCTCTTCTTTCGTACGAGTGAAAGAAATTAATTAAAGTGTTAGGTTTTAGATACCTCTTTGGTAACCTCCTTCCTGATGTACTATCGTATACGTAAAATAAAAATGTACTACTATTGTACATCCAAGACTTTGTTTGACTATTTGCATTGGTTTTAAAGGGTAGATGAAAAATGCTCCAATAGATCATATCAATAGAAGCATATTTTCATTTAAGTCAGAATATTTATGCTTATACTATCCCTCATTTTTTTCAGTCGAAAAGTGTTTATGAAATTTGAGGTGGTTGATAAAAAGTGTTTATGACATCAAAATGATTACTTTCTTCTTGTTTTTTAATTGAAGTATATTTCCTCGGTCCTAAATTATAAGAAAAAAATGACATTTTCTTTTTTTCAAAATATAAGTAAAAAAGACCAACTTTTATGCTATTATTATGTTTTTTTAAAAAAATCTTCTTTTCCAAAGTAAAATTAAATGTAAATTGCATTCAATTTATTCTCATTTTTATTTTCTCCATAATCATTATCCAACGAGAATTGGTTTTGCTTCATTCCATGAAACTTATTCCAAGGAGAATACAAAAAATTATAACTCAAATAATTATGTTTTACCTTTCTTAATAAGTGTGAATTTGTGTTTTTTTCTTATAAATTGGGACGGAGGGAGTAATTTTATAGATAAATATTTCATTAATAATGAATATTATAAATAAAGTATTCAATCAATTTTGTTCTAAATCAAAGACCAAATAAATTACCTATAAATCATAGTTTTGAGACTAGCAAATTTGAACGTACCAATTTATCATTAAAAGTCCACATGAACTTGATAAAAAAAAATGATGGTGTAAATATTTTACTTGATCACTCTTTTTAAATAATTTATGAAGACATTTCTCAATTAGTTTTGATGTAAACACCCTAGATTCGTAAGGAGAAATTGGCAGGGGGATATTGCGTCGGTGATAAAGTAAGTAGCTAGCGAAGGGAGGATTGGTGAGTTAAAGATGCCTGGAAAGGCAGTCTGTAGACTGTACTGTACTAGCCAGGAAGAGAGAGAGATGGGACGATGAACTAGGGACATTTTGGGAAGTGCACAGCATCATTGAGGAGAGTCTATCATTGTTTTGGCGTATATGAAGAGAGAAGCTAGTAGAAGTGAATAGGGAAAAAGTGGTGGGGTATATGTCCTATGTGGTCAAAAGAAATAATATTGACTCAGACAGACCCTTTGACTGTCCCTTAGTGAAGTGAGTGAGAATGGAGGAGGAGGTGCAGCACTCTGTCTCATTTGTCAGTAACACCTTTCCCCCTTCACTCCGTGGTACTCCACTAGACCATTCCCAAAATTGCCCATGCATCAAATGCCCTTCTTTATCTACCCTAAATTCCCCCATTAACTAAACACTATTTCCCAATTATATACCTCCTTCAACAATCTCCACCACATACCCTTCACTCATCTTCCCACCACATACCCTTTACCCATTTTCCTATTCATATTAGTATTTTTTTTTTTAAACGGTAAATATTATGTATTACCAATAACTAACTAGTAGTGTAATAGTCTCTATGAATTTGTGTTTATTGCTAGAGTATTAACGGTTTGACTGCGTGAACATTTTACGTGGAATTTTAAGTTTAATCTTAAGTCAGAGTTTGATTCCGAGTCAACACACTTTTTGTGTTTATTTTGAGTATGTGTTGACTACTGGACTAATAAAAAAAATAAAAATTTGAGGTTGACTAGCACAATATTATAAAACTACGAAGTTTGCTTATCTATCAAGTACAAAACTAATTTGCAAACTTATACAGCTAACTTAGTACAACTGAGTTAGTCTCAAACCAACTATAGTCAATACCTTTTCAAAACAAGCAAGACAAAAGGGTAAAAACAAATCAAATAAAAACAATTTTATGTCCAAGACTTGTACACATACATATCTCATGAAGATTCATCTGTTTAGAGAAACAAACAAAGTAATACATTAATTTAATTAAATTATGTACACAATAATCACCGGATCAATACCGTGTCTGTCTCAATGAACAATTAACACAGGGACATTAGGATTGGTTTCACCATCAAAGAATGGAACATATATATACCATGCATCAAGTGAAATCAATTGGTGAAAGTGACTTAAAAATACTAGACTCCAATTGAATTATAAGTGGGTGAAAGAATGCATGACCAATAAATATTATACGATTTTCTAAATCACACAATCATAAACTATAAGGTCGATAAGCTAGCATATATTAATTATGAATATTTATCTTTGGCCATGGTGTTCAGCATTAATGAATGAGTGAATGGCACCGGAAAGATTGCTAACAGCGGCGACAAGGGTGGCGATACCTTGCCGGTGAACTTCGTTCCGAGATTCCTCCATTTGAATCCGTCTTTGTTCAAGCTCAATCAATTCACGGTGCCGTTTTTCCTTCTTCTCTTCACATCTTCTTAGAGCTCTTGCCAACACTGATGCACTTTTCATTATGCTTGAACCAAGGTTCTTAACTTTCCTACGTTTTGATTCTGAGCCACCATCATTTTCATCATCATCCTCACTCTTCTCTGAATCTGATGATTCTGTTCTTTCTACAATTAAACAAAAAAATTCCACGACACAATCACAAAATTCATCACATCATTAATTACAAGGTTCATATTAGAGCTACAATTTACATTGCATGAAATGATAATAAAATAAAAGGATATGTAACAAATACCAATGATCTTGAATTAAGAAATAGTAAGCATGAAATAAAAAATGTCCCATTCATAAAATAAAAAAGGATCCCCAAAAAATGCCAAGATGGAATTAATGAGAGTATTTAATTTGCATGAGTTTGGTTATATATGACACATGAAATAGTACTGGTTAATGCATTGGCTACGTGGAAAACTGACAACCTTTTTTACTAATAAAATAATTTAGAGTAAGATTAAGGATTTTGTTAGGATTAAGGATTATGTTGATGATTACACCCAGAGGGATTAAGCAACTGAGAATCTATATTCTTGGATAGCCCACAAAATCCATGACAATCATGAGGTGGTACCCTTTCACACACTGGTCTGCATGATTGTACTGTATACCCTTTATTTATTTTATCTTTTCTCATTAATGTTTTCAAACAAAAATAAATACAAACAAAAAATAAACAAAATTTCCTAGTTTGTTTAATGGGAACAAGAATCTTTGTGCAGTGAAGCAACGTGGTCTAAGATACCACCAATAACACCACATAATCTCTTCATGAACCGTCTGATTCAAATTAATCACTGTTTGATCGAATGGTTAGAAAACTATAACAGATAGCAACCGTATTTTAAATACATGGAACTGACTGTACCATATTATTTGAACAGAGAAAAATTAAAAAAAGATGAAAAATGGGTCCCATTAAGTGTGACAGAAGTTGCAGACCCTGCAAGTTTGACCGATAATAACCCACACACAACACAGCATCCAAAAACTGTTAATAACAAAAATATTACTAATAAAATAAAGAAAAATGTTAACATATACACCAGAAACATTGTTAAATAAGTAAAATTATTTTCAAATTTGTATAGTTAAATTTTTAAAAATGTTAGTGCCTAATATCACTAGGGCACTAGTTAATATTGATCCTAAAATGAAATATAAAAATAAAGAAAGTGTTTGAGCTGTGAAGCACTATCAGTATCACATTGATGATTACTCTGCATTACCTGAAACCGCCGGAGTAGTGGAACTGGCCGGAGCATGTGGCGGTGGAGGAGGTTGTTGTAGTGGAAGTGGAGGTGGAAGAGGTGGAGGTGGTGGTGGAGGAAGAAACTGTGTTTGAAGTGGTAGTGCTGGTAATGGTGAAGATGCTAATGTAACCAGACCTTGTTGTTGATGTTGTTGTTGTGGAGTGGGGTTGTTTCTTTGTGATTGTTTCCTTTGAAGAACTTCACTTATAGCTTGATAAACTTCAAAAACCATATTAGAAGGAAGATTCTGTTCTTTACGTTGTTGTTTATTGAGAATCCAATAAGAAGGAAAATGATCTTTGTTGTTAATGTTGTTGGGTGGTGATGATTCTGATTTGGTTTCATAATCACGAACTTTTTTGTAATCACGAAGCAAGTTATCCCATTTATCATTACATTGATTCTGGCTTCTTAAACAACCATGACTCCAACAATAGTTTTCCACCCATTTCCATCTCAGTTCACCACTGCTCCTGCTGGTGCTGGTGCTGGTGCTAGGGCTTGCAATGGAGGTGACATGTGTAGTGTTTGGTGATGATGATGATGGGGTTGAGGTTGATGTTGAAGTGTTTCTTAGTCTACGTTCATCGTCTAGTTTCTTGGCTGTGATGAGGATAAGTGTTTCTTGGATTGTCCAATTACCTTTACGGTATTCTCTGGAGGAGGAGGGTGGTTGAGGTGGTGGTGGTGGTTGTGGTTGTGCAGTGGTGATGCTGTGGATGAGTGGTAGATTGTGTTGGTCGGTTAAGATTGATGGATGTGGTAATGGGGTGGTGGAAGGATCAGACATTGTTTAGATTTGGCATGAGATTTGGTGAATGAATGAAGGAATTAATGAGTTTGATTTTTGGTTGGGTTGGGTTGTGTTTGTTTGTACTATTGTTATTGTTATGCTTGTGTTGTGTGTGGGAATGTGCTTATTGTGTGATTGTTGTTGAAGTTGTTTTGAGAAGTGAAAAGGGAGAGTGATTGAGATTTGTTTTGTTTTGAGGAATGGAAATTGGAATGGAGTGGTACTGTGGAAGTAACTTTGTTGTGTTGTGACTTGTGAGAGTGGAAATTGAAGAATAAGTTTTCTTTTTTCTTCTTTGGTAAAAAGTAGGAGTAGGTGAATGATTTACAGCATTTGGTTATGAAAAGGTGCCACGTGAGTAGTATGGTGAAGCAAAGACTCATTGCACGTGGCCACACTGTGTAACTGGATGAGTGGGACTCTTTCTTTGTGTGCCCTAAAGACTAACTGAAAGATGCATCAATTATGAATTATGATCCGTTTGTGTGAGTTTTTTTTTATAGCTTTTGGATGGAGGGGAAATGAAGAAAATCATGATAGGGAAGTATACATAGACCAAGGGAAACTCAGTTGATAATTTGCAAATGAATTAAGGAATCTTGATTAATAATAAGATAAGAGTGTTGTTATTAAGTTTAATTAAAGTGATCTAACTATGAAGATCATGAAAGTGATCTAACTATGGGTTTTTAAATCAACATTTACTTGTCAACTTTTGCTGTTGACTTCAGTTAGAGTGATCTAACTAAATGGTTGGAGAGTAAAAGCTGTTAAAAGAAATTTTGACATCATATTTCTACCTAAAACTTTAAGTTATTGAGCATATAAAAACTTCAAGTTATTGAGTATACAATAGGAGTTATTTCCTCTTCATTTATGATCTCCCAAGAGATAAATATACAAAGAAATTTTAAAAAATATAAATAATTAATGATGGTGGATCCACTTATTTTTTATGTGTTTCTCTTACTATATGACATCCTCCATTTATTTGAAACAAATAACAA
>Ga0209282_1000545_pt1 | contig 18231 bp, 10 predicted proteins | sample Mtrugardesep15_FD_187529 | JGI IMG/M metagenome (GOLD analysis project Ga0209282, IMG submission 187529) | Root nodule microbial communities of legume samples collected from California, USA - M. trunc garden sep15 (SPAdes) (version 2) | ecosystem: Host-associated > Plants > Roots > Nodule...
GCCAAAGTTAAACACCAGTGGTGGGTTTGTCTCTGGCAAGCTTTCCAGAGGGAAGAAAATATCAATATTGGCATTTGAAGTAGCTAATACAATAACCAAAGGAGCCATTTTATTTCACTCACTTTCTGAAGAAAACATTCAGTTCCTCAAGAAGGAGGTTTTAAATTCAGAAGGCATTCAACAATTAGTCTCAACAAATATGGAAGAGTTAATAAGTTTTGCTGAGGTGGACAAAAGGTTCTGGCTTGTTTAATGAGTAGCATCCTTTTGTTTTTGCTCTGAATTTCCTTTGTGTTCCTTATCACTTATCTTTTTGAAATTTTTAGGGAAGAATTCAATGTCTTCTCACGGGAAGTAGTTAGATTTGGAAATATGTGTAAAGACCCACAATGGCACAACCTACATCGATATTTCTCAAGGTGAATTTCCTTATACATTGCTTATTTACGAAAACTGAGGAAATTATGCTGACTTATCATAATCCAACTCATAATTAATTAACAAAGCTAATAAACTTTTCATGTTAAAATCTTTGTCCAAAAATGAAATATCAGATTAGACTCGGATGTCTTGGGCGACAAACAAAATCAAGTAGATGCCGAAAAGACAATGCAGGAGTTCACTAGTCTAGTTAATCATACTGCGGTAAGCTTATTGGCATTTCAAATATAGTTCTGCATAATCTTTTATCTCCTTGGTGAACTGATGGATGAGCAAAGCCATTGTCATTGTTTTAGTTTCTTGCATGTCTAAATGCATATCCTTAATTCCCAGATCGTTTATATTATATATATGCAGTTTTCATTTTTATCGCCAGGTGTATTCATATGTTTTTCATATTATTTAGGTTTCCCTGCTTCTGATTTGCTATGAGTTATTTGGTTGTTAAAGTTAGGGTTTCCATTGAATGCTTTTTGTAGTTTCTTCTTCAAATATCTAATTTTCTCGTTTTAATGTAGGAGTTATACCATGAATTAAGTGCTTATGAACGTTTTCAACATGATTATCAACAAAAAATTAAGGAAATGGAGTCCTTGAATCTTCCTCTGAAAGGTTAGAACTTAGAAACTTAATAATATAAAATTCCAATCTTTCCCTAATTTTTGTCAAATCTTGGTATTTTTTTTATTAAAATGATACTTCTCGGTATTCAAATTATTGTTATAATGATCCTTCAAAAAAAAAATATTGTTATAGTGTTTTTCTTCATTTGCTATTTTATCTTAACATTTGAGGTGGAGTTTATCTCGTAATAGTTATCCCAATAAGAATTTGGTTTTCAAACATCTGTTACCCATTGATAGGAGTAAGTAATTCCTTCTTTTGGCTAAAGTATATTCATTACCTGTGACCTGAGAAATATTTTCAGATGAAGATTTTCAGTCTGTCTTACAGTCTATCAGCAGGACGCCTAAAAATTTAAATCCTCAGAAGTTAGCTAATGACTGACGGCTATACACTCTTTATAAATGCAGGTGAGAGTATGACAATTTTTCAAAGTGAGTTAAAGCATCAAAAAAAGCTTGTGGCAAGCTTGAAAAAGAAATCTCTTTGGTCCAGATATTTAGAGGAGGTATATTATTAATAAAGGAATAATTTCTAGTATTTTAGTTGAATTCAGTAATTTCCCTTCCCATGTTCCCCTACCTGAATGAAATTTTGGATATTAGTGTAGCCGTGTATATCTTGTGGCTGCAGATTTTAAAAATTACAACAATTGACTTTCTTTTTTTTTTGAGAAAAAATTACAACTGACTTATTTTGTCTGAACTCATAATCATAGTTGCTTATTGCAGATAGTTGAAAAGCTTGTTGATATTGTTACCTATATACATCAAGCAATTCGCGAGTTCCTTGGAAATCATGGTATGAACATATCTTGTATAAAGTAAAATGCAAATGCTGCATATAATATAGTTAGAGCATGTGCATCATCTTCTGCACCAGGAATTCATCACACATATAGTATGCTTAGGTTTTGACATCTGACCTACCTCTATTGCCCCCATTCCTTCTCTTTTTATTGAAGAAAATTTCAACCCTGCCTATCTATATGACATGATTCTTAGTAAAGCACACTGACTATACATTAATTTTTCCAATCTTTTTTATGCTCATTTTTCAAAATAAAAATAAAAATTATGCTCTTGTTTACTTTTAACATAATTTGTAGTAAATAGCTGCCTTCATTTTTGCGGTTGAGCTACATGAAATTTAAAGACATCAGATTATTTATTAAGAAAACAAGCCCTTGTAAATAAACGCTATATATATTGTAAATTGTTCTGGTGAAAGCTTTATTTGGAATCATGGTATATTCGCTGCTAATTTTTATTTTAAATTATACTGTGTTGTTACAGTTTTCTTCCATGGCTCTAATAATCTGATTAGGATTACAATTGTTCTGCTAAATCATTTTTTCTGGATGGATTGGCTTACTAAGTAAAAGCATTTGGAAAACTGTGAGATCATTAAGGGAATTCCTTAATCAATTTTTGGTTTGTGTCGCAATCACATATTGATTTGTGCGATAATCTACTATGTGGCATCATGTATTGTATCTATTGCATGGAACTCGTTGGAAGGTCATAACTCATAACAACATCTAATGGTTAATCATCTAAATCGTTATGAAATTGTGGGTTAACGGCAGGTACTGGTGCTGTCAAGAATGGTAAAGGTCCTCAAAGACTAGGTGAAGCTGGTCTTGCACTACACTATGCCAACATGATCAATCAGATATATATGATTGTAAGTTTTTTATTGCGCTAACAGAATTTGTGTTGCCTAATCAAATAGTTGTTTTTGTTTAAACCGCAATTTCTGTTTCTATCAGGCATCTCGCCCAGCCTCCCTTCCTCCAAATACGAGGGACACATTATATCAAGGTTTGCCAAACAGTATTAAGAGTGCCCTTCCATCTCGGTTGCAACCCATTTCCATCCAGAAAGAGGTATAACCTCCCTTTTCCTGGACATCCATTTGTCTTGCGATTTCTAGCCCTTTTTAATTTTTTGGTGGGTATTGGGTTAGTCACACCTGCCTCATGAAGATTGAAATTTATTTGTTTTGAATTATGCTAAATGTAATGGCAATTTTCTGTAGCATTCCTTCACTCATATCAAAGCGGAAATGAATAAGACTCTTCAGTGGCTCGTACCAATTGCGGCAAATACAATCAAGTAAGATATGCAAATGTTTGTTTGATTTTTGTCCATACCTGTCAGATTTAAAAAAAAAATTCTCCCCATGCTGGCCTTGTTTTCTTAGATGGAAATAGCATTCCCTGCAATTGCTCATGCGTTTTTCTTTTACTTGTTAATATTGTTAACAGGGCTCATCAAGGCTTTGGATGGGTTGGTGAATGGGCAAACACAAGGTTAGTTATAAACATGAATCTCTCTTGGGTGACTGTGTTTACTGTTTACCTGTATAATGTGAACAAATAACAAGTGGAGTCAGCAGGATCCATGATAACTGATGTTGCTGTTTTGATATTGCAGTAACGACTTTGGTGATAACACGACCAAAGAAAGCAACCCAATTCGCCTCCAGACACTTTACTATGCCGATAAGCAGAAGATAGATGTTTACATTATTGAATTGTTGGTATGGATTCACCATTTGATCAGCTCTGTAAGATCCAGACAAAATGCCTCAAGGCCAATGGCAATGCCCACACGGTCTTCTCCAACCAAGAGACCTGAACTTCAGTCTAAGATGCGGCAGTTTTTGATTCTATCATTAGACAGAAACAACAAGCCATTGGGAACTCAACTTTCTCCAGAAGATAGGATATTATTAGAGGAGGTAATGACACGGAGGAGGAGCCCGGGCGTTAGCAAAAGTGAGGAACTTGGTGCTGCCAAGAAAACTCAAGCCAGACACCCTCTCAAGACCAAAAGTGCTGGGAGTTCACCTGATAAGGAGTTCTTGGGTACCACACTCATTGCCAACCGCCAAAGCTATAACGTTTTGGATATTATGGATGGCTTAGGATCGTGAATTCGTTGTTTATTTATAGGCCTTGTGCTATTTATTTTTTCTTTTGAAGATTCTTGGTACTTCGCTTTTCTTATGCCGACAATTATTCACCATCCATTTTTTTTGTACAATCTCAATCATGTATATATCCATATTCCATATATAAACTCATAATTTTATACTGAAATAGTTTGCAATCAATTTTGTGTAAAAATTTGTCTCCATGTGTTTGGGATGGATTTGGATTTGGAGTCAACTATTCAGTCGCTGCAATTAGGAAATAATAGATCATTGGATCAACCAGGTGTTTCTTACTTTACCACATGTTCACTTGTTGTTACCAATACCATCAGTGGTGACTCTTCTCTTCCGTCTTCTTCTGTCGATAATAGGTCACCTCTCACTCTCTTCTGTTGCAGTAGCTCATGTTTCTCTGTCCTCTTTCATATCCCATAACTGAGGTGGAGCCATCTCACTACCTACAATGGCACTCACATCGCTCCTTAACGGAGACCACCGCACTGCTTCAACTGCTGTCAATGCAACCCACAACTGTGGAAGAGCCATCAAACTGCTGTGTCGAAGCCAGTTGCAGATCCAAGAAAGAAGCCCACTTTGAAATTGCAAGTGATTGTTTTGTTTTTATGTTGTGATTTGACTTGTAACAAGTTATTGCACATAAGCTCAACTGATTGCCTTCATTATGTAATCAACCATACTATACTTATTTCACTATCTTGATAAAAAGTAAATTTACATATAATAATTGAACAAAATACTTCCTCCGATTACAACATTTTGATGAACCTTTAGAAAGAAATACACCCTCCAGTTACAACATTTTGCTTATAATAGTGACCAAATGATGTATCATACTAAAAGACAAGGAAAGATTTTGAAAAACAAATTATGTCACCATAAAGAAACTAACACACCAAATAAATCATATATTAGCAACAAAAAAAAAAGAATAAATTATAAATTGAAAAATTGTATAAAAAATAAATAAATCTTTGTTTTGAATTGAATCCTTCAGGTTAGGGATCAGATTGGAATTAGGAGAGTGCCCAATTGTCGTAACCAGGCTGTGGGCGGACACTCAACTCACAAAATCAGTGAGATCCAACCACTCCTCATTTCCCCGTTCTGCCTGAAGGATCATGAGTTTTACAACATTTCATGTTAACATCTTATAGAACCTGAATTTGTTATAGCTCATGTTTTAAACGATGTGGGACATAAGTCTCACCACACTTACCAGTTTATTTGCCAAATCACAACTTTTTTATGCCGGGATAGCTCTCTTTTCTCTTGCATCGACAAATCCTCATTGGTACTCTACAGTTCTATTTCGTGCCCCATATTTCAATATGCCCCATATATTTGGTCAACCATCTCAAAATTAATCCAAGCATAGTGTAAACAATACTTAATTTGGTACAAGTGGGTATCAAAAAAGTTGGAAATCCCTTAGCATAATAATTAAATTTCAACCAGCTCTGCTTTCCGTATAAGTTACATATTGTGTAACATCATATGTCATATTATTGATGACAAGTTTCGCATCATCTAGCCATCATTTGTTGTGCCTAGCCAATAAATCATATTTGTAACGTAGCACAAGTTTTGCTGGTAGGGCTGGCTGATAACGTTTATACAGGATTTAGAACCGTGAGAAATTTGTCATGATTGGAGGCTACAAAAGCTTGGAGTTAGAAAATATAAATCTTGTTACAAATTAATATTAGAATAAATAATCTTCCAAACAAATATATTATTATAAGTAAATACCAACTCTAAATTGGTCTGCCTGCTTTTTGCATAATTTGATGTTATCTCAAATATTTGGAATTGAAAGAATGCGGATGATTGCGGGGTAGCTTAAACATTGTTATCACTTCAATTCCTCTTCGACCAATTTAAGATAGAAGGTTACACATCAAATGTGGCCATTTTATTTGGACTGATGTGGAAATGTAGCAAAAATATAGCTAAGTCCGAATATCTGACGAATACTTGTTGTGCATAGTTGGCCTATTGCTAGAGCCCAGAATGACAGGAAGGATACATATTTTGCTACCTATTTGGTTTACTAGAATACCACGATTCTCGTGGAGGATTGTAGATAAAAACAGTTCGATGTTCAAACCAGCTTTTGAAGAAATAGATTAGATGATTTCATAATAGATTGTGTGTATCTTTCTACTTTTGGGGTTCCTTAATTGGTATCCTTAAAACACTTGTTAATATTACCCTATTTATAAATACGGTTGTAGGAGAATTGGTAAAGTTATAGAGTTTGTTGAGGGAATCCTAGCATGACTTTTAGATCATCGCTTGATTCTTATGGTGTAACAGAAATGCACTAGGTTGATTTGTTTAAATGCTTTGTGGTGCAACACGCTAACATATGCCTCCGTTGTGGAGTTTAAATGACGAAATTATCTACTTATATTTTATTCTAGTGAATACTTTATACCTTAAAATTTATATGTTTTCAAAGTGATAATAAGTTGATAGCCAAATCAACTAGAGTTGTCAAAATGGCGAGGCGGGGGCGGGAGAACACACATGCTCCCTGCCCGCCATTCAAATTGTTCCTTATTTTTGTCACTATTTTAAGTCAATGAGCTTTTTCTTTTTATTTAAGTCGTCTTAAACACTTTCAAAATCTTGTTCTATTCTTAAAAATTAGAACCTAAATAAAATGAAAATGTTATTGAACCTTTGAAAAATATCACATTTTTATCCAATGAAGCACCAAAAACTCAAATTTTGGACCCTCAAAGTTTAGAAGCTTGTGCTATTGATATGTTTGCACATTCATACAACTGACCTTACTCCTCATCTCTAGAGTCCATCATCACGTGGACAAAAATCTATTATTTAATCAATTAGTTGGAAAAAATAAAAAATTAACAATAGAACAAATATAAGAGAAATATAACAGTAAAACGTTGTTGTTAAACATTAAATATAAAAGAAATATATTCACATATTGTGTGAAAAGTCACCGGTTTGAGCCTTACTAATGCATTTGAGAAGTAAATATGAATAGTTTTATAAAAGATTTTTAAACTTGACGGACGAAGCATCGTCCAACTTATCTTAAATTTATATTAGAAGGAAAAGAAAAATATATACTTGACAGAGTATAATCGACACATCAATATTTACCAATGCAAATTAATTAACAATGTCACAATTCAGAAAAATCCATCGATTATCGGCCGTGTTGGAAACTTAAAGGACGACTAACATTAGCTAGTTTACATTGTTTAGAGAAATTTCCAGTATTTTTTGAGAGACGATAATAAGACTTTCACTATAAATTTAAGATGAATTACGAAATAATGGATTTTGCCTGAAAAACGAAATAAATTGATTAGAAGTAGAACGTTGCTTTTCATATGGGTCCACTCTGCAAGGCCGGTAAAATTGTCAATCTACTTACACTGGAACTAACCCTGAAAATCGTGCTCATTTTCTGTTAAATTCTTGTCTATATAATATAACTTAAAGTTAATGTCACCTTTCAGTTCCAAATTCCAATTCCGTAATATTTTTGTTCCCAAATTACCACAGAAGAAAGAAGAACTTGCATTACTTAGCTGCTTCTTCTTCTTCTAATTTATTAACTACCAATTTAAAGTTAAGTTCCTTTATCATTACATGGATCAACTAAGTACTAAATTATTTTCAATTTTCCTTATCATACTTAATCTTTCAATATCAGGGGTATTATCAACAACGTTCACACTAGTTAACAAATGCAACTACACGGTATGGCCGGGAATTCTCTCCAACGCCGGAGTTGCACCGCTTCCAACCACCGGTTTCGTTCTTCAATCCGGCGAATCCAAATCAATCACCCCACCCGCTTCCTGGGGAGGCCGTTTCTGGGGCCGCACTCTCTGTTCCCAAGACTCCACCGGAAAATTCTCCTGTCTCACCGGCGATTGTAACTCCGGCAAACTCGAATGCTCCGGGAACGGCGCAACACCACCAGCTACCTTAGCGGAATTCACTCTCGACGGATCCGGTGGACTCGATTTCTTCGACGTGAGTTTAGTTGACGGTTACAACGTTCCAATGCTAGTGGTTCCACAAGGTGGCTCCGGTGATAACTGTACGAGTACTGGTTGTATTAGGGATTTGCTCGGCGCGTGTCCTTCAGAGCTTAAGGTTACAAGCGTGGATGGGAAAGAAAGCGTGGCGTGTAAAAGTGCTTGTGAGGCGTTTGGAACGGCGCAGTATTGTTGCAGCGGCGCGTATGGTTCACCTAACACCTGCAAGCCTTCAAGTTATTCTGAGCTGTTTAAAAGTGCTTGCCCACGCGCGTATAGCTACGCGTACGACGATAAGACAAGCACGTTTACATGTGCTTCTGCGGCCGAATACACAATCACTTTTTGTCCCTCCACTAACAGCCCCAGGTTATTATTTAATTTAATTTTTCATATTTAACGGTAGTAAAAAATTGAACGAAATATGAACGTTGGATGCAGCAATGATTGAGATTGACGGCTTTACTACTCTCTTTTTTACGTTACATCTTTTACTTCAATAGTGTAGAGACAAAATTACTAACCTTTTTTTAAACGTTAAAGTCACTCACTCTTCTGCATGTGATTTCTGATGTCAAATAGTTAGTTACTAATAATGGTTTATAATGCACATGCTAGTTTAGAAATCTGCGTCTGGTCTCCTAAGTATGGGATCTGATTTTGAAGAAAGGCAAAGAAATGTGGATTATACTTTATTTTTTTTATCTCAGTTGATTCTATTCTATGGATTATAATTTTAGGGGGTTCATTATTAATTATGCACATGCGGTTCACTTATCTTTAGCCAAAATTCACTTTCCGAGGTATCACGGCTACTGATTTGATGTAATAACTTTTTTTACATGAATTGAAGCTAAACTTGTAGTAGAATTGAAGAATCAAGATAAAAACATGTTCGTATTAGATGTTAGGAGAGATGCTACTCTACTCTTTTTAAAGTCACTTCACTCATGTTAAATTTTTCATTTCATGTTGAACTTAAATTATCTTGCAAAACCAACTTGTAGATGAGATGAAGTGTCCCTCTATAAATTCATTTCAGCTGATTTCAAGTTTTACACATGAGAGTCTTGAGTTTTTCTAATTAATGTGCTCCAAGAATCTCTCTAATGTAAATTTGTTTTTGCAGCCAAAAGTCGTGGCAGGGACAAAATCCGAAATCAGATGGCAGTGACTCAACGCCTCAGCTTAACAACGGTTCAAACTCAATGGTGTACGTTGGTGGCTTTGATCAGAGTGAAATATCATGGGCCACATGTATCAATGTGTGGGAATCACAATCCATTCTCACCATCACAACAGCTATGTGGCTCCTGCTGTATCAATTTTTCCATTTTTAAACACTGCCTCCTTGACTCCTTCAACATTTTTTCCTCAAAACTAGGTTCTGGAGCCACGTTTCCCACCAAATTAGGTTCATGAGCCACGTTTTCGACGCCTAAAACAATGGTTGGGATTCATATGGCCCAAATATCCGAAAAAAAACCCATCTGATTAAAAAATCTGTGGTTCAACACTGTGAAGATCCCCTGGTACGTGCATTTTCCACATGGATTAAAAGCTAAGGGGAGTGGGTGGCAATTATTTATTTCCTGATCATTGAGATATGAATAGGTATACATACATAGAATAGATTAGAATTATTTATGTTGTGGGTTATGGTATTCATTTATTTGATAATATAATAAATAATTAACAAACGAGCAAATGGACTCGTATTTTAGTAGTTTATTATTTTCTCTTCAAAGTGGAATGATTAAACAATGAAGTCAATTTTAAGCAATCCATTTTTTGTTGCGCAACGACTGTTATGTTGCTCCTACACCTTGTCACTTTATACTCCCTCCGTCCCTTAATATAACCCCCTTTTGTTTTTCTTTTTGTTCCTAAATATAACACCCTTTTCAAATTACAACACACATTAATTATTTTTTTTCCATAGATACCCTTATTTAATACTACTACTAATTCTAAAAGTACAATCAATTGACTTTTCACTTTATCTCTTTAATGAGGGTAATTTTGTAAAATTGTACTATAAAACAGACACATTAACTACACCAACAACATTTCTTAAGAAATGTGAAAAAAACAATAGGGGGTTATATTAAGGGACGGAGGGAGTATCTCTTTGAAATTTAGCACTTATGTGCAAAAAGGCTCATGAACTTGAAAATTTATATACTTTTTTTCTTTTTCTTAATTCAAAAGATATTAAAGGCAAACAATTAGCCTCTAAGATAATGTTTAATTGTTGCATATAAAAAGATTACAAAAATTATCAATGTGAAATGCAATTTACATAAAATAATTAAGTTATCTCTGTCTCCTGAGATGCATTGATCTTATTCTACTTGTACAAAGAATCAAATCTCCATTGAATATGGATCTATTTCCAATTCCAACAAAGCCTTTAGTAAGTAGCAATACATTTGTTAGCTAATATGCATGAAAGGATCATTAACTATTATCATCAAATCATAGTGTTATCAACACTTATAAATTTTAGTGATTGTAATAGAAAACAAAGAATTACATAATACATAATTTTCGGTGTTCTCCTGGTTGGATTACCTATGTCAATTCTCTTTTCTCTTTTTCTTTTAGTCAATTAGTCTAGTGGCTAGAGAAATTCACCTTTAAGATGAATAAGTGGGGTGTCTGAGGTTTGAACCCCGGCCCCTGCATAAAGTGTACATTATCCCTTACCAAATGAGTTAAGCTCATGGGGACTTAGCATTCCTATATTATTATTATTATTTATTTATTTTGGTCTAGTAGCCTAATAGTTAGAGTTCACACAATTAAATGTGGAGAAGTGGGGTGTCCGGGGTTCGAACTTCAGCCCCTACATACATTATGCAATGTCCCTATCAATTGAGTTAAGCTCAAAGAATCATATTATTATTATTTTACTAAATGCTCTTATATACTTTTTTTTCCCATGTAAACTGCCCATATATACTTGACCATTATACTTGATAACATGAGTATAATATTCCTGTAAAAAATATTATCATGTGTATAATATTAACTTTAAATATTCTATCGGCTTGTCATGTGTGTAATATTTACCACCCAAAAAGAAAGTGTGTAATATTTATCAACTTGTCACGTGTATAAAATTTATATTTTATCAGTTTCTCCCGTGTATAATATTTATCTTAAGGTGGGGGAATGTGGAGCCGCAGGTCGGGGTTAGATGGAGGGGCGTAGGTGTGGAGACGCTGTTTGTTTGCGTGGGAGGAGGAGTCAGTGTGGGGCTGTTCAATTTTATTACATAACGTCGTGTTGCAGGTTGATGTTCGCGATACTTGGAGGTGGCTTTTGGATTCGATCCTTGGCTATACAGTGAAGGGAGCCTACCGATTTATTACTTGCTCAGGTGATATGGTGGATAGGTCTCTCGTTGATCATGTATGGCACAAGCTCGTTCCTTCTAAGGTGTCTTTGTTGGTTTGGCGCCTACTCCGTAACCGTCTTCCAACTAAAGGTAATTTGTTGCATCATGGTATTCTTCCTTCAACTGATATGGGGTGTGCGTTTGATTGTGACTCAAACGAATCGACGACTCATCTTTTTTTTGCATTGTACGACTTCTGATGAGTTGTGGTCTCTTGTGTGGCAATGGTTAGATATCTCCTTAGCGTCTGCCAGTGAGCTTCGACATCATTTTATTCAGTTTACCAAGATGGCGGGCATGCCAATTTTTTCTCACACTTTTTTCACTATTATTTGCTTTGTAACTGTTTGGGTGATTTGGAAAGAAAGGAATAACCGGGTGTTTCAAAGTTCGGTTTCTCCTCCTTTTATTCTCATAGAAAAAGTAAGGTTGCATTCTTTTTTATGGTTAAAATCCAAACATACGGCTTTTGCTTACAGTTACCAAGATTGGTGTAAATACCCCATTCTTTATATGGGTGTTCTCTTGTAATTTTAACTTTTGGTTGGTGCGCTCTTTTTCGGGGCACCTTAACTTTGTAAATAATTTTCCGGTGTTCCTCTTTTTGCACACCTTATGCGGGAGGCTTCACCGTTAGGTTTCTATTTAATTCCATTTTGATTTTTTTTTAAAAAAAATATTTATCTTAAATTTTTTATGAGCTCGTCTTGTGTACAATGTTTATTTACATTTTTTTTTTGTCCAGCACATAATATTTATTTTAAACTTTTTATCACTTATTCCTGTGTACAAATATTATTTTAAATTTTTTATCAGTTTATCTCATGTATAATATGTATTTTAAGTGTTTTATCATAAATATCTTGTTCGTGTATAATAGTTATTTTATCGGCAATAACTACAAACATGAAGAAAAAAATATAAGTGTCAAAGAGACATGAAAGAAGAAGACAAGTGTGGAGAAGTGTTAAATAAAATAATCGACTTTGGGAAAACGGCAAGTGAAGAAATATTTTTCCGAACAAATCTTTTCCCATAGTTGCAATCAAGTAAATAATGAATTTTTGATTTGACCTCGTTGATATCAAAGCTTCCGGAATAACTTCTGATATCATTAATTTACCCTTTGTGAATAGAGTACAACCATGATTCATTTCTCAAATTGAAGAACTCACATCATACACGACCTTAGCAAAATTATGGGCAACCATATTTACTGCTCTCTTAAAAAACTCGACATAAAAGTTATTACAAAAGCATCATATATAAACCCTCTTGACATCATAATCATTGCAAGACCATCATAAGAATACAAAACTCCATGATATTCAGTCAAAATTTTAAAATTGCAAAAGAGAAAATCACCTGTACATTACTTCCTGAAATTACATGAGATCGGGATTTTATGAAAAGCAATAACCAAAGTGAAAGAAAGAAAGAAAAAAACTCAATTAGACAGCTATTCCATAACACATTCACATCATTATTCCCTCCCTATAAACAAAAATAACTATCATCAATCTGTTTCATGATCTGGTGCTTCAGAATACCATGCAGGTGACTTTCCCATGGATCTAAGAAGCTTAGTATGTGATGAATCAGGCATTTTTGCTTGCTCCTCTTCCATCATCTCATGAGCAGATTTTGGTAATCCATCTGGTCTAGGACAAAGATTTTGTTGTTCTTTTAAATTTATTTCATTTGTTATATTCAAATCGTTCTTTTTCACTTTACGCATTAGTGCAATTCCATGTAAACATCCTATTAAGGATTTTACACCACCGATTTCAATAATTAACTTCTCTATCTCCGCTTTAGGTGACTCCTTCTGTAAAAGATTGTGGAGAGGAATGGAATTGTTAATGAAAGTTCATATGTACAATAGGACAATAACGTATTCTATTAAAACATGTGACACATTGAAATTGAGCAAAAAAACAAACAAATGAAAGTCAATTTACTTTCTAAAATTATATAGCCTAACATTTGGTCTCTAAATCTAACAAAATTCCATGATGACTCTTTAAAGTAAAAATTCTCAATCGCATTTTTCTTGCAACACCTATTTTTTCATTAAAAAAATTTGATCTCTAAATTAAGCAAATCAATTTAGAGAATAAAGTGAATGATGTCAACCGAAGATCAACACAACAATGGTTGATATTATATGCACATGAATAACAAAAAAATATCAACAATTAATTTTCTTGATTTACTAACTATTATTTTAGAGAAAACATACTTGAAGATCTTTAAGCTCAAAATAAGCCTGCCAGCAACTATATGATTCATCACCTTCAACTGTCGAACAATAATCTGCCAAACAAAAATGAAATAATGAAAATAAACATAAATTGCTACACGTACGAAATAAGAAAGAAAACGGAACGCACCCAAGAGATCTTTCTCAGATTTTTGTATCAAAGGAAGGTCTTTAGTGACTCTGTCTAATTTGGTTCGGCTAAAAGGTTCAAGCTTAGGGATGAAAGGTTGGTTTCTAGAAGAAGAACAAATAATGGAAGAAGGAGGTTTTGGGTTGTGATGAAGAAACAGAGAAGGACGAAGTAGTGTTGTTGAATTCATCGTATGTTGTTGTAAACAAAAAGAGTGGTTTGTTTAATATAGTAACTACGGTGGACATAATACCGTTAAATACTGCGAAATTCTGTGGGAGTTACTCTATTTGGATAAGGATGATATTTTTCTAGATATTTATTCTTCACAAACAAGCTATTAAAATATTTTTCCTTTCAAGATAAATTATTAAAATATTTCTTTATCCATTCTCTACTTTCTTTCTTTTTTTAAAAAGCAGTTAATAAAAGAGGCTGGCCCATGGATCACGGTTCCCCATAGATAGGATGGGTTACGTGGAATTATTCAATCAAAATTGATTTTTGGTGGATGTTTTGATTAAGATTTATTTTTTTGGTACATGGATACTACGTACAAACTACAGGGATATTAGGTACAATATGTAAAAAATAGATTTTCTCTTTTTTTATGAAATTAGTGAAGACTCAATTTAATATTTCACAAAATTTTCTCAATCTAATTTATCATCGGACAAAGATAAAATATTTAATTGAAATGCTAACAAATCCTGTTAGACTTCTTAAAAAAAACAAATTCTCTTAGACTATTGTATAGGAAAACCAAAAAATCTAGTAACTTTTAATTAAAAAGCGATATAATTATAACTTTAACAAGCCGGTCTTAATTTTTTAGTGAGAGAAACTCTAACTTCTCTCTAAATTTTATTTCTCCTTCATTCATTGAGGATCGTGATTTTAGGTCATTTTTGACCTAGAATTACCCCTTCTACATCTTTTTTTCTCTTTTCTTTCAATCTAAATAAGTGATTTTCACACCTGTCAAGTTTTTCCTTTCGTTTTTTTGTGATTTCGTCGTCTAAGTGCGGCGTTGTGTTGTTCGTCATCTTGTGCGGCATTTGATTCCGTGTCTTGTTGCGGTGTTCGTTTATTTCCTATTGAAAGATCTACATCAGTCAATTACAAATTCAACCAATAATTTGGACGTCAACGTTGCAGATCCGGAAGCATGGGTATTTCGGTGACTTATGTTTTATCATATTATTTGTAGGCATTTTGCAGATGTATGCTATTAACTTTGGTGTTATGAGTTTGTTTGCAAATTCACCTTTTACGTTTTTAGCGATGTTTATATCTGATGTACTCTATCGATTTAAATGAATGAATATCGTTTTGTTTTTGTCAAAAAAAATAAAAATAATTATAACTTTAACAAGTATTTACCTTATATTTTTAACATACGTTTTTCTTTTATGTATTCTTTTTTTAGCAACGTTTTTATAACACCCGTTAGAATAGTCCAATAAATTGCATTTTGTTCGGTTATAATTTCCCTAAAATAAAATATTTAAGGATATTGTGCCAAAAAATATATCTAAGAATATGATATACTAAGGTTGAGGGCTTGAGGCGCACTTTTTGTTATAGTGAGGGACATTGGGGCCAAGCAAGTGGGAGAATGGTCTTATGATCTAATCAAACGTTGAAGACAAGCAGTGGGTGGATGGATGGTGAGGGGATTGGTTTGGCTTTCACCGTATACAAACAAACAAACAAACACAGACAGGAGAAACTGTGTGCACAGCGCAACCAAATGCGACCAATCTTAGGAGTGCTGGCTGCTATTCCTATGTGTCTCAATAGTCTTTGGGATATTTTGTCCGTCATTTACTTGCTGAGGCATGAGTGTTTGGTTTCACTTTTACATGGTTCAATTAACTAAAAACAATTCTAACTGTCTAAAGTTATGTTTGGGAACAAGAATCAATTATACTTGAAATTTTAGAATTCATTCTAATACATAAATCTATAATTTAACTCACTTTTACATAAATATATTTAAACACAAATTATTTTAGGGTTTTGCTAGAAGACACAATTTATGAAGATGTCTTTTAACAAGGTATTATATAGATATTTATTAAAAGACACCAACTAACTTGTATGGAGGTGTTTTTTAGCAAGTTTATAACTAAAAAGTGATAATCACATCTTGAGATATGAATTACTAAAAGACACCTTCATGGATGTCTTCTAGCAAAACCCATTATTTTATATGCAATTTACTTTTAATTATAATCAATTTTCAATAATCAATTCACTCAAAATCAATTTTTATCAAAACAGGACCAAACATGATTATTTTTTTTAAAGACTAAAAAATATATATTAATAAATCAAACAAAACCCCTCTATCTCAAGGTGTACCAAAGAAGTTTAATCATCCAAGGGATTGGCATTACAATACATTTATTGTGTGCGGTCATGAGTTATTTCTTTCTTTCTTTTTTGAAAAAAAGTGCATGCATTCTCGGTGTAAACTAGTTGTACATTGACGTTCAATAAGGATTGAAAATCTCGTTTCTTTTAAAAAGCGCCTGAATTTATTTTTTTCTTTAGTTAAGTAGCATAATGACTAGAAATCCACCTCTCAAAATGAATAAGCGAGATATTTGAAGTTCAAACCCCGACCGATGCATAAATAATACAATGTACTTACCAACTAAATTAAGTTCAATGAGACTTATTTTAATTTATAACATTATAAAATTAAACTTACCCATTTTTTCAAATAAAATTAGAAGCCAAAACATGTGAATGCCTTTTTTTTAAAAGAAAACACATGAATGCTAATTACTTGTATTCTTTGTCCAAAAAAAAAATACTTGTATTCTTTAATCATGTTTGAGATGTGATTTGGGTTACCTTGCTAATTACTTCTTTCACACTCAGTTAGGTCAAAGAACGAAAATAGAGAAACGAGGGAGAGAGGCTGAGAACGTTTTATATATTAGCATGGTTTAGATTCTAGAAACCTCACTGTGTGTTTTTCTGTCTGGTTTTTAGAATTCAAATTGAGAAAGATAGAAAAATTGTAATACACATAAGATGGGTGAAGGGGCGAAAACAATTTCACTACAAGAAATCTGCTATTGAAGAATGTTGGACTTTAGACCCATGTTATAACTCAATGTTGGACTTTAGACCCATGTTATAACTCAATTCAGAAAACTCCTCTTCTCCCTTTCAAAATTACTAAAAATTTTTAACATGGTTTAACTCACACTACACTTTTAAGACTAGTTCAATTACTTTTTAAGTCGATTTAACCGATTTTAAAAATGTCAGCGTGAGTTAACTCACGTAAAAAATGTCGAACGGAAATTAACTTAAGAAGGGTTAAGAGAATGAGTAATTTTAAAAAGGAGAAAAGTAATTTCCCTCAATTCAACGTGGGCATATCCATAGAAATAACAATCAAGTAGGAATATGCTTACCTATAACCCTAGGTTTATACCTTCACCCCTACAAACCACTAAAAATTCTAACTTTATCCTTTTACCATTTAACATTTTATACCTTAAATTTTCACCATTCCTTTCAACCTTTTCTAGTTTACCATGAATTCATCCCACTTTGTATTTCCAGAAAAATTATCCTTATTTATCAATTTTGTTAAGTCTTAACCTAATTTTTTCTTTCCATTAATCCTTTTTTAGGTTTGCAACAACTCTATCATAAAATTTTGGCTCTAAATTTGCATCATATATGTTTTTTATTTCTCTCTTTAATAACCGTGAATATTTTTCAAATCAAAAATTTAATAGATATCTTAATCCTTATCCTTATTATTTATTAATTTTATTAGGTATACAACAACTTAACCTATTCTTTCTGTAGATTTATTTTTTGACAAATTGTTGTACACTTATTTAATACGTTTACAAATAGAATACCCTAATTTCCATGCAAACTCGGTTACCCTAAATAATTTGTTAGGAACCATAAACTGCATTAATTTTTTATGTTTAACGTAATAAATAAAATTGATCCCTGCAACAATATAATTTCGTATTCTTTTTATCTTTTTTCTTTATAATTTTTTTAATTATCATTTGATTGTAATATTGTATCTCTAATAATCTAATTTGTGTTTATTGATCGACTCATGATCTTACGGGATACAAATTATTTATTGGTCTCTATTATAGTCGAGAAGTCGCACGGGTCAAAAGTCTAGTGTGTGTGTGTGTGTGTGTGTCTATATATATGAGTTTTGCTAGAAGACACCTTTCATGAAGGTGTTTTTTAGCAAGTTATCCTATAGGTATTTACTAAAAGACACCAACTAATATTTATGAAGGTGTCTTTTAGCAAGTTTATAACTAAAAAGTGGATAATCACACCTTAAAGTGTGGGTTGCTAAAAAAACACTTTTATGGAT
>Ga0209282_1000546_pt1 | contig 18222 bp, 13 predicted proteins | sample Mtrugardesep15_FD_187529 | JGI IMG/M metagenome (GOLD analysis project Ga0209282, IMG submission 187529) | Root nodule microbial communities of legume samples collected from California, USA - M. trunc garden sep15 (SPAdes) (version 2) | ecosystem: Host-associated > Plants > Roots > Nodule...
ATCTATGGAAAAAAATAATTAATGTGTGTTGTAATTTGAAAAGGGGGTTATATTTAAGGACAAAAAAAAAACAAAAGGGGGTTATATTAAGGGACGGAAGGAGTATCATGTATTCAAAAATCAATGTGTTTTAGGAGCACAATGCATAGTATAAAGCAACAACAGTACTAGTAGCATTCTTGGAAGAATACCTATTACAGTGAGGGCCATGTGCATGATGCACATACAGAATCAAAGGCTTAGCCTTGCCATGACCAAAAGACTTTTATGAGTGAAAGTGCTCCTTGGATTTTGAAGAGAGAGAATTTTCTTTTACAATATTTGGCCGCCCCAATGAGTTTCAAAGGTAGCCAAGATTTTGTTAACCGATGCTAAAAAAATCTTTTAGTAAACTTTATTTTGAAAATATAATTTTTATTTTTATCTTAGCAGTAGTTACATCACTTATTATTTAAACTTACTTATTTTAACACTTTAATCATTATTTTAATGATACTTGTTAGTATTTTTCTTGTACTTTTTTATATACACGTAACATGTGTTTTTTCTGTTAAATAAAAAAAAACTTTAGTGGAAAATATCTGTTGGAGTATATACTTAGTGGGGCCTGTACAAATTGAAGTCCATGTCTAACGTATTTGTCTCTCCCTATAGCGTAGCATGGTATAGGTCAGTCCATTGAATTGATGATGTAAAATTCAACAATCATCTAATAATTTTTGGCTGATATACATGTACTCTCTAGGTTTTCTATTCCCTTTCAATTTTCAATACCCTGCCCACAACGCTCCATGCAGTCCTTCATTACTTCTCCTTCATTTTCTTACCTGTCCTACTGTGATTTCACTGTTCTTGCAATCTACCCTACTCAAGATTGCTCAGGATAGCACCATGTTGTTTCAGAATTTTGATCTCAGTTAGATCATGCATGCCCTACATCTACTTATGGGTCGATTATATTATTCTTGACACAGTCATACTTTACAGTGCGAAGTTCAATATATACACTAACACCACGTTATATGCTAGCTCTCTGGTCCAAACTTTATTAAAAAGTAAAAATAATAATACAAATTGATAAATATATAAACTATATTTAAAAGTTGCTAGTACTACTACTTTTATTTATGATAGATCCTGCTAGTACTACTACTTCTTTTATTTATGATAGATCTTTTATTTTTAACACTCCAACTTTTAGAAAAAATGAGTTCAGAGTGATTCGAGTTCAACTGAGAGATGAGTAAAAACTAGCCAAATATTTTTCCAATCATAAACATAGTTAATCGATGTTTATTCTAGAGTAAAATTCACTTGGATTTCAACACTTTATGTGAGGTCATTTTTAAAACGGTGGAATTTACATGAATTTTATTCTGTAAAGAGTGAGTGTTGAAAATATAGAGTGAATGTTGTTTTATTTTAAGTGTACTTTTCTTTTTCAATCATGAAATTAAAATTTTAAATAAGAGTTTTGTTGGAAATAATTAATGATATTGATGAAGTTCACTACAATTCTGACATTGAGTTGAATAAGAAACTGTATATGAAATGAAATTGACTTTGAAAACTAATAATAATAAATTAATAATTTTGCAGTGGCGACCCAACAATGTACGAACGTTATTGGCGACAAATGGGAGACAAGACCACAATAATAATTCCAGGATGGCAATCTATGAGTTATTTTTCTGATCCAACAAGCATTTGTTGGTTTCTTGAGCCAGAATTTTCTAAGGAAGTAGTGAGGTTACATAATGTGGTTGGAAATGCTGTAACACAAGGTCGACACGTTGTTGTTGGAACAGGTTCATCTCAGTTAATTCTTGCTGCTCTTTATGCTCTCTCTTCCCCTCATGCTACTGAACCCATCAGCGTTGTATCTGCCGTACCTTATTACTCGGTGAGTGAGTCCTTCATGTGCCATTATTCCATAATGTCTTTCTACATTTATTAGTTTACCAAAATATGCAACTATGCTATTATTATGACAATATTAAACTTTGAACTTGCTTGGTTTTGGAATCCTGTCATGTGCTCATTAACCAAAAGTAGTAAAATTTAATGAATAAAAGGCAAAAGCATGTTGTTGAGAGTTTATTAGATTGATGGTTTGAGAGAACTTCTGTAATTGTTTGGTTTTAAAGGAATTTAATTTATGAGATATGAAATGAAAATGTGTTTATAAATGGTAGACGGTTGTCGCCCAATTTCGTAGGATTGAGTCGGATACAACCTATATTCTAATATGATATTAAAGTATATCAAAAATCTGTTGAACTATCTACCAGAGTCACTCGAGTCACATTTGACGTAGAGTCTTGAATGTGTAAATAGTCTTACATTTGATGAGATATGAACCGAAAGCGTGTTTATAGATAGTGGGTGGTCCACATTGGATGGCCAAAAAAATTGTTAATAAATGGTGGGTGGTCCTCGCCTTACAATTTTGTAGGGTTGAGTTAAGGGCTATGTATGCACAAACAAAATAGTCTTATACCGTGCACAAGTATCTTTTTCATAATTGGATCAATAAATCATATCATGTCTCATTTAATTTTTTGTACAAGATGTCTCATTTAATTAAATGGTGAGATTTATTGATCCAATGATGAAAACCAGATTATGTCTGATGCAAGACTTGTCTCACTTATGCACCGTAGAATTTGCCTGAATTAGGTTCAATCCAAATTCTAAAAGAATTTTTGCATGTGTTGGTTACCGAATTTGCCTCCTCTTTGGCTCTTATAGTTGTCTGTCTTCATCAATGTCTTCCTCTCTTTCACATACCCTTGCATGCCTGCACCTGATCACATGAAACAGTCACATGCTCTCAGTTGAAAAATATCCTAAAGTTTAGCTTTCATACTGTCCATAATTTTGAACCCAAACTACATGGTCATTATGTCTATTCATTATTAAAAAATGAAAGAAAAAAGGTCACCTTGCTTCATTTTTCAGAAAGGAATCAGCAATACATCAGTGGCAAATTTAAGTGTATTTAACATATGGACAGCATAAAAGGTGTTTAATATCTTTTATTAATATAATTGGGGAGATTATTATGATGATTGATCATTACTGCATTTTAAAACTAATCTTTCTGGTAGCCCATGCCCCTGATTTTGTAATGATTTAGATTTTCCTAATCAACTTTTCTGAAAAAATTTAAATGAATATAATATTTTATATTTTTTAATGCTTCTAAAATAGTAGTATTATTGGGATAATCACTAGGAAGATGTAGCATAACTCTAGGATCTATGTCTTCAACTTAAAATATAATTTTACCGATGTAGCATCGACACTTCAAATGAAGGTATGTCTAGTGTCTAACATGTGTCAGTGTCATATCGTGTATGTGTCTGTACTTCATATAATTTTATTACTGGTTTTTGGTTTGATCAGTTGATGGTTTTAACATTGAATTGGTGAATTTACTTGCAGTCCTATCCATCAATGACAGATTTCCAGAAATCAGGACTTTACAAATGGGCTGGAGATGCAGTGAGTTTTAACAAAGATGGTCCTTACATTGAACTTGTTACTTCTCCTAATAATCCTGATGGATATACAAGGAAATCAGTAGTGAACCGAAACCAAGGACTATTAATCCATGACCTTGCCTACTATTGGCCACAATACACTCCAATATTATTTGCTTCAGATTATGATCTTACTCTTTTCACCGTCTCAAAAAGCACCGGTCACGCTGGAACGCGCATAGGGTAAGCTCATAATACTACTTGGTCACACTCAATTATGTATGTGGAGTGGTTTTTGGTAAATTAAGATCACAGTTAATTTGTCAATAGTATAAAAATAAGATATGGACAACCACTTTCGGAATTGATTATGATGGAGGATGGAAATCAGGGTGAGGTCACATTTCGAGATGCCCTATTCTGGAAATGAGGGTAATGTTAAAGAGTCTCACATTGAATGAGATAACACCCGAAGATAACTTTGTAAGCCAAGGCGGTCTTCACCTTACCGATTTTGTAATTACTGTTAGACCTAATCAAAATTCTAAGAATAACCCTGTGTTAGGAAAATGAAAATCAATCATAAATTGTACCAGTCCAATATACACAATTTTTGTCATGAGTCATTTTAATTGTTAAATTATTTACCAATTCAAATACAAAGTTCAAGAAATGACACATGATTGGAAATAGTGCTAAACATTTATCAAAAACTCAAAATAGAATTTCTTATGGTTTTCACATGCAGGTGGGCTCTTGTCAAAGATCCTGAGGTAGCAAAGAAAATGACTAAGTTCATAGAGCTAAATACAATTGGTGTCTCAAAGGATTCTCAACTCAGAGCTGCCAAGGTTTTGAAAGCAGTGTCTGACAGCTGCGAAGAAGAAAATTCCCAAGGTGGAGAAGAATCATTTTTCAAGTACAGCTACAAGGCCTTGGAGCAAAGGTGGAAGCTACTGAGAGCAGCAGTTGATAGTGGTGATTTATTCAGTTTGCCCGAATTTTCTTCTGCATTCTGCACCTTTCTCAATCAAGAGTCGGAGATTCAACCAGGTAAACAAATGATTAACAAATTTGATAGCAACATCATGATTTATGTACAACACATTTTAAAATGGTATCAGAGTCTATCCAATATCCGTTTGGTCATCTGCTACTAGGTCAGAGTTGATGGTCGAGATTTTTAATTTTAATATAGTGCCTGTCTAATCTAAGTTGTCCTATCTCAAATTATTAATGATTGTGATTGATTACATTGTGTAACTGTGTGGTACTATTGAAGCATAGAATCCAGACTCGGATTACTCGAATTGTTAGGGAAATTAATAATTTAATGCATGTTTGCAAGTAGATTTTCATGTCTAGAGATGAATTCTTAATAACTTAATGAATGTTTGCAAGTAGATTTTCATGTCTTGATATGAATTCTTAATAATTTATACATGTCTGCAAGTAGATTTTCATTTCTAGATATGAATTCTAACAATCTTTTTTAATTTCTTGCAGCTTTTGCTTGGTTAAAGTGTGAAGGGGATATAGAGGACTGCGACAGTTTCCTTCGAGGACACAAGATTTTGACTAGAAGTGGCCAACAATTTGGGGCCAGCCCAAAATATGTAAGAGTTAGCATGTTGGATACAGATGAACATTTTATGCAGTTAATAGATAGGTTAACAACCATACAGAAGTGAAAATGGAAATTTGTTATTGACAATGTATTTATAATAATAAAGAAACAATGATAGTTCGGATATAAGTATAATAATACTCGTGTGTGCCGTAAAAGGTAGTAACGCTATTATGCTCATCCATATATGCATAAATAGAAGCCTCTCCATTTTATCACAATTTCAGCTCTATGTAAATAGCCTTCAAAGTGGATACATGGTGGAAAATGGAATTAGGCAGCCTCGGGTAAGATTTAGCTTAAATAGATTTGGTATGTTGTAAGTATAATCACACAATCTATCTCTAAATAGGAATGGTTAACAAGTCAATGAAAAGAAGAAAAAAAAACTCTAAATATAGTAGCCCTTTTCAGCTACTAGTACTTCTTAAGTTTTGTTGCTTCCAAATTTGAGGGATTGACTTGTTGAGGAAGGTTTCAAGGTTGTAGGTTTCTGTTCTCGTCTTCGCTATAACCCTATAACAACTGAGATCTCCAGCTTCAAACTCACTAGAAATAACCTTCTTGTTGTAACCTTGCTACTTGATGAACACTATTTTGTGAAAATTGTTCATATTTGACTTTTAATGGACTAAAAATATTGTTAATGAAATGATGTGTAAAAAGGAAACGAAAATTATGTATTGGATTAATTTTGACTATGATTTGAGTTGAAAGAGAGTTTGGTTGTGAATTGGTGTATAGGCTGATTTGTGGTTTCAAACAAGAAATGGAATGGAGGGTTTAAGGACGCCACACTTTCTAATCCTAGAAAATGATAAGTATGTGGAAATGAAGATCACCACAAAAAAGGATTCTTGATATGATCTATACAAGGTGCAATCTAGAACCTAAAAAGCAATTACTCACTTTTTTAAACAAAATTCAACTAATGTTTCATTCTTCATTTGTGCCATATATATGGCAGCAATGGACTTTTCTTATTACGAAGCTTTAATTAAGAGACCTAATTCAATCATAGTAATGGAATTTCGGCCCTTGAATGCTAGATGTTACAAAAACTAAATCCTACTTAATCATATATATAATGAATATTCGGCATATGAATGGTAGGAGTTATAAATTGAAAACTTCATATAATGAATATTCGGTCATATGAATGGTAGGAGTTATAAATTGAAAACTCCATTGATGAGGAGCTTGATGGAGAAGGCACAAAGGCAAGAAGGAGGTTAGAATGCTAAAAATCCTTCCTTGATTGCCTCATTATGAGCTCTTTAAATGCTGATTATTCTTACTTTTTCTTGTCTTGTGTCTTCTCTCATCTTAATTGCACCATAGATTCATTTGTTTCCTCCTTTATTTCAATGACTAAACACACAACTTTACCATTCCAAACTTGGAAGCTTTAAGATGACCTTAAAATTAGAAAAAACTTAACTAAGCGTCTTTGGTCATATAATGTTCCCTTTTACTTTTTATTACAACATAACAAAAATAACTAAATAAAATGGGAAGCAAGAGATACGCCCCACCCCTCCTCCAATGGTTTAATGCACATGACCATTTTACTCGTCATGCTTCCTAGTGTAGGTTTGAACTCCAAGACTTTTGCCACGAATTGAGTTAGGACCAACTGAATTAGGGCCTTAGCTTTCTTGGTCCTTGCCCTTATCACTGGTCCTCCAAGCCCTTGAAATAAAACACTTGTGTCACAGACAATTATGCCCTCATCACTAGTGTTCGAGAAGGTCGAGTTTTTCTTTAGGGGTTGGATGGGAAGTTCTCATGGTCATGATTCGAAGGAGACATATATCGATGATATTCAGAGCTGGTGTGGTGCACAACGTAGGATGACAATTGAGTTCAAGCTCATTGGTGTGAGTAGTACAATGATTGAGCTCATCGAAAAGAGTGAAACATGCAATCACTTTGACACTCAAACTACTCAACTTAGTTTCTGAATAAGATGAGTGAGAGGATTTTATTAGAGCGTGTACATGTTTCTCCCAATACATATGATTACTTATTGATGAAGTTACATGAGTATTTCGGCATCTAAGCTTAGTACTACGTTTTTGGTTAAGCCTAATGAGGATTTGGGCTTAGGCCTAATCCAATAGAGAGTCGAAGTTGATTAGATAAAGGTAAAGGCTAATGATTAGTCACACTCCTTTTGATATCCAACCATGTTCGAAAACAAAGGTAATTTTATAATTAGATTCTTTAAATAAATAATGTATCTAATTTTTTTTCTAGACAATGTATTTAAAAGTCAATTGGTTTTTGTATTTCTTGTAAATAAGACGGAGAGAGTATAACATACACTTTCGTCCCAGCAAGAGGTCTTTTTATATAGGATAAAAAAGTAAAAGGTTACAAAAGTTCACAAGTTCCAATGTCAACAATACCTCAAAAATGGAGTGTGGTGAACTTGAAGTCGGAACTTTGGCTCAAGAAAAAGGATTATAAGCTACAGGACCTTCACCCCCTTGACTTCGATTGAGGGGCTAGTGTTCCGGCCGATCCGATAGGTACACTCAGATTGCTTTTGGGAATCAAAATCAAGAGTAGTTTTAAACAACACTTACACTCCTCAACACAACAAAACATCATGAGCTATTGTGAACTTGAGATTGGAGCACAATGTGTCTTAATAAGACGACTTTTTAAAATTTATTCATATACTTTTGTGACAAGAGGAATTTATTCATATATCGATGCCAAAACATAAACCATTCTTACAAAGTACCGATACATATTTAAACACTAATAATCACAAAACATACAACTAATTTTTTGTCTCTCTAAAAACACACACTACTACTCTACGAGATAAACATGCTTCAGGAAACAGAGAAAATAGTGACTCCTCATACGTCATAGCAAACTCTTATTCACTCAACGAACCACACTCACGAAGATCTTTTTGCGTTTTGTTTCTTCGTTTTTCCTACTTCACGTTGATCATTTTGGGCCTCCTGAACCTTATCTTGGGCCATGCTTTCAACACGATCACGATCTTCCTCAGTAATCTTGTCCTCATTGCCCAAAGTCTCATCCACATCCAAACGTGGCGGCTTTGCAATTGTCTGATGATGTATAACGTTAACCTTCTCCAGAAGCCGTGAACGACGGAGATATGATGCTAGCCAAGCAAAGGAAGAAAGCGAGGTAACACCGAAAGCACCGGATGTCAAAAATCCGGCAATGGCCAAACCAATGACGACGGCCGCAGCTAACAAAATGGGGCTGAAGAAAATGAACAGAGGGGTGGTGACGGCGAGGCCGACAACGGTGGCGGTGAGTGTGAGACCAGCAAGAATGAGAAGAGTTGCTCCAAAAGGTACAAGAGTAGCAAGTACTATGAGTTGTGAAGTTGAAGGATGAATTCCCTTTCTTGTTCTTGTTTGGGAGAATGTTATGGGTTGTTGCTGTTGCTGGTAACCGTAGTAGTAGTCATCTCTCAGAGTTTCAGCCATTGTCTTAGACTCTTAGTTTAGTTCACTAGGGTTTTTTGTGACATAATAACGAGAAAAATGTGAGAATTTAATTTAATTAAGGAGGTAGGAGGTGATGACACGTGGATATGGGAGTGAACACTTGGTAAAAGAAGAGGGGGAGTGTTGCATGTGAAGAGGTAGATGTCGTTTGATTGTGTGGAAATGTGTTTGAATTTTACTGTGAGCTTCAGTGAATGGGGTTGTGCTGGTTGTTTCAACGGTGCATATTCAGGTGAGTGTGCTGTGTTGTCTATCTTATTTAGCTTCGTGTTTTGAACCTGTTTCGCATCCATGTCAAATTTGATTAACCTAAGTAAATTTTCATCAGAAAACCATTAAAAATACCTCAACTTAATTATTGAATGAATTGACTTAATGCATGTTGGGCTTCTTTTAAATTTTTATTTTTCCTAAAGTGGTCATTTAAGTTTTAAAAGTCTTAAATAAGTCATTTTAGTTTTTGAATCGTTTCAAACAAGTCATATTGTAGATAACATAGTTGGTAATTGCTTCCTTGAACTCATCTTTGGTACCAAATCTGGCTCCTAACACCCATTTAAAATTAGTCATCTTTTTAGATATGGCAAATGGTGGATAATGCTCTTTGTTGCTATTATCTGAATCATCACCATCATCCTCTAAAAGAACTTGTTTGAAACGATTCAAAAAATAAAAGGACCTTTAGATACATTTGACCTAAAAACTACTATGGTAACAAATTTCTAATGAGTAGAGGCACTGATAAACTCTTAATTATTATTTTCCTTCGAAAAGCTCTTAATGAGTTTCACACTACATAGTACATACACATTTTCTTTTTAAATTATACTAAGATCCTTTAAGTTTAAAGTTTGTAACATATTGGTTCTTTAAGTTATTTTGGGCACACATAAGTCCTTTAAGTTTGAGGTTTGTAACAGATTGATCTTTTAAGTTATTTTGGTCACAAATAAGTCCTTTAAGTTTGTAAAGGTTTTCGATTTAGTCCTTCTACCACGTCATCGTTTGATTAATAGAAGGACTAAATCGAAAACGTTTATAACCTTAAAGGATTTATTTGAGACCAAAATATCTTAATGGACAAATTTGTTACAAACTTAAAGACTTGTGTGATCAAAATAACTTAAAAGACTAATTTGTTACAAACCTCAAACTTAAAAGACCATTAGTGTAATTTAAAATTTTTTTTCATTTGACAAAATACACATAGTTTTTTTTATTATTGGGGTAGGTATCTTTTTTGGTTAAATATGTTTTTGGTCCCTATAAAATTGGGGCCCTTCAAGTTTAGTCCTTCCGTAATTTTAATAGTTCTTTTAGTCCCTAAAATTTTTTTATGCACTTAGTATTAGTCCCTCCTCAATTCAAATTTGTTTAATTTATACTTAAACTCTTGAGTTCTTGAACAATTTTTTACAGACGTGTTAAGAACATTACTAAAAGTTCCTCTGCAAAAAATTGATGCAAAATTTGATTTCTACGTCCAGATTTTGTTAATTTTATCTTTAACTTTTGTCGTTTTAAAAAATTCATATTTAATTCGTTTTAAAAAATTCATATTTAATTCATATTTGTTCTAAACTTGTCTCAAAAAAATTGTTCAAAAATTAAAAAGTTTAAGGATAATTAAACAAACATTGTTGTAACAGGGACTAAAATTAGAAGTAATTCTTTTTTTTAGGGACAAAAAACCTATTAAAATTAAGTAAGGATTAAACTTAGAAGTTCCTAATTTTATAAGGATCAAAAACATATTTAACCTTTTTTTTTATAAAAGTTGTGAAGTTATTGTAATTTATTTAGTTTATATTCATATTATTTAATGTGAATTATTTGTTTGCATAAAATATATTGAGAAGAGTTCTGTTAGTACAATCTATCTATATATCTATTTATCTTCTATCTATCTACTAATCTATTTATCTATCTATCTACTTCTATCTATTTATCTATCTACTAACAATATATGAAAACAAGATACTATCAAAATTATCTAACTGTCTCTACCCTAACTTTTTTCATTAGTCACAATTCAAGGTTATTTTGATAATTTTGTACAAAAGTTTAACATATGGCAGCTTCTTAACAACTTCAACTTATTATATTATATTTTTACTACACTTTGATTTACTACACCACTATCTATCATTTCACTTTTCAAAATGCACCTTCCAATACACCTAATAGACTATGGATCAAATTTATCTTCCCACCTTTCTTCTTTCCATTTCAAAATTCAAATTCACACATTCACTCATAATTTCTATATTTTCTCCTCATTATCAACTACATTTTTCTAATCAATGGAACTTATTTTTTATGCAAAAAAAATATTATCAACAAACATGAAGAAGAAGAAGAAACATACATGTATGTTGTTGTTATTTTTTCTTCCATATTATATTTAAGGCTTAATTGCACTTTTGACCCCCTATCTTTTCAAAAGTTTTGGTCCCATAACTAATTAAAATACAAAACAGCCCCTTATGTATTGGATCTTTGACAGTTTTGGCCCCCAAGGCCACTTTTGACTTAGTCTTCGCTGACATGGCACCCACATCCCTTAAGTGAGGTGCCACGTGTCGACCATTGAGGGTGCCACGTTAGCGAAGACTAAGTCAAAAGTGGCCTTGGGGACAAAACTGCCAATGATCCAATACATAAGGGGCTGTTTTGTATTTTAATTAGTTAGAGGGCCAAAATCGCAACTTTTGAAAAGATAGAGTGCCAAAAGTGCAATTAAGCCTATATTTAACAAACTACTTTATTCTCTAACAAATGTAATTTTTTTAAAAGGATATTCATTCTTCTTCATGTTATGTTCTTCTACAATAAACTAACGTGTTTTTCAACACTACATTACTCTACAAATTATTAAGCAAGGTAAATTCACATTACTTTGCAAAAAATTTAGGAAATTTTTTTTTTTGGTACAAATTTAGCAAATTAATTTCATGTTATGTAACTTATTGTTCATATGTGTATCAATGCATTTGAATTTGTAATATTTGATTTTTTAAAGAAATAATTTTTAAATTTGGGATCATTAAACAATGTCATGAGGGCACTCGTTAACAAGACACTTATGTCGCGTCATTTTTCGGAGATCATAGCTATTTGATTATCTTTGACTCAATATTTATTTCACGACTTGATTTTAAAAAAGATTAGGGTTCAGGGGTTAGTTACATAAATGGAATGTATTAGCACCCTTTAGGTTCGTAGTACTCTACGAGAATCTTTCGACTTTATTTTAAATTTTGTGCTATAACGTACTTATTATTTTTTAAAGAAGAAAGAGTAGTGATTGGAAGAAGGAGGTTGATTTAATTAAAAGAGAGTGAAGGTTTTTCATTTACATTTTTTATTGATTTAGAAGGACATGGTCCTTTGCCTACGTATCCGTGAGGGATCAAAACCTCGTAGTTCGGGGTAGAAATTCTGATTAATTTGTTTTGTGTTTTTTTATTAGTTTTGAAAAGTTAAATAATAAAGGGCCAAGTGGCAAATAAGAAATTGGTTTGTGTTTTTTAATATTGAAGAAAATTACTCGAGATAAGATTAAATTGATTAACATTTGATTAAGAAAATAAAATAAAAATGGGATCACTTGATTTTGAATCAAGGTTTATTGTGAAAATATTTGTGATTTTGATTATTTGCATGTTTTTGTTGTTTTTAAATAATGATTAAACAAAAATTAAAACTAACGGAGCAAGAAAAATAAAACGTAGGAGTTTTGTAGTGACGTTGTATCACTACAAAAACCTTTAACCTAAACTATACATAAAGCATAAAAAATAAAAAACACACTCCCACACTTTTTATTATTTACATTGACCTAGGATACATTCTAATTCACATGCATTGAGATAAATGACGAAAAAATAAATATGCATGAATAACTAATAAACCTAAACTAAAAATGTATGAATGATTTACATTGGTCTAATATACATTCTAAAATCTGTGCAATAAAATAAACGACGAAAAAAGTAAATATGCATGAATGATAATAAAGTGCATAATATTAGACATAAACTAGTAAAAATGCATGAGAAATTAAAATGCTGAAAGAACAAAAAAATGCATGAAAAATAAAAATTACAGTCAGGGGGTATTAACAATAATAAAGGGGGGTGCAGAATTAAAAAGAAAGTGAAATGGGCTTAAAGAGACATAGGGGGCGCGTTGGGCTTTAGCAGATCGGGTCTAAGCCACTGATTAAATCAGCGGCCCTGATTTGTTCTAAAGAAGTGTCATCGTAGGCCGTTAGATTGGAATCAAAGGATAAGAAAGGAGAGGGTGTATTGAAAGGTTGTTATAAGGATAAGAGATGAAAATTGATTTGGATAAAAAAAAAAGGCAACTTTATAGTAAAAAATATTCTCATATGAGACTTAATAACAAAAAGTATTTTTCTACATTAATATAGATTAAATAAAAAATATCAAATATAAAATAAATATAAATTTATAAACCCCTTAAATAATTGTTTCTATCATTTCAAAAGATAGATTTAACCAACATTTAATGTTTATTTTGAAATATTATCATATGATACGGGAAAACATTCCGTTGTTGAGTCGAAAAAATAAAGATTGTCCATTGAAGTTGCAAGCCAAGCCAATATTGAGTTGGCACCTCTTGCACAAAATGAAAACATGATAAAATACAATTAAAAAAAGATATAACTAAAAAGAGGTAAACTTTTAAAAAGTTGAATTTTTTTAAGGAATTTTTTAATTCTTAATAAGATAAAAATTGATATGATTAAAAAGGCAATTTCTTTTTGACCAAAAAATAAAGGCAATTCCTTTTTGACCAAAAAATAATTGCAATTCCATTAATTCTTTTTGACCAAATAATTATAAAATAAAAAATATGACTTTCGTTAAAAAAAATCATTTTTAAAAGATAATATTTCAAAACACACTTTTTCAAAGCCAATATTTTAAATAAAAAAGACAATGGTATAACCCAAAAACCAGCCGCATGCCACATAATTACAACACAAGGGTTGCACCAAAACCTAAAGCTTGGCATACTGTCCCTCATCGTTCATAAGTATATGGTTACTTTCCATTACCTTGTTCGTTAATCTTCACTACTATATCAAAACCATGATGAACAATCGCAGACGAAAAACAACTATGGAGGCGAAGGAGACACTGCATGTTCCTCACGAATTGAAAATTGAAATCCAACTGAGGTTGCTGGTGAAGTCTCTCTTAGGTTTCAAATGTGTTTGTAAGTTTTGGCTTTCTCTTATCTTTGATTCCCATTTTTCAAATTATTCATATTTTCAATTCGCTGCCGCAACACACTCGTAGAATCATGTTCTTGTCAAATTCACTAAGTGATACAATATCTATAGATTTTGAAGCATCTATTGACAAGATAGTGCTATTGAAAAACCAAACCCTAGTTTTATCCATCCCCAATCTAATTGTCTCATTCAAATTATAAGGTTGTGTCGAGGCTTTGTATTTTTGCACGGTAATTTAAGCTTCTACCTATGGAATCCATCCACCGGAGTTCACAAACAAATATCTTTGTCTCTTATTGAATCCAATTTAAATGCCACATATTTATTTTTCATCTATATGGTTTTGGGTATGATCAGTTAAGAGATGATTACTTTGTGGTTTCAATCTCCTTTGATCTAACTATATATGATCATATTTATTCGAGTTTGGAGTTTTTCTCCTTGAGAGATAATAATTGGAAAGAACTTAAGGGTACTCATTTCCCTTATATCAATAGTGTCTCCTCTAATGATAGTATTGTTCCTATAGTATGGTAGCTCTTTGATGGGGCTCTTCATTGCTTGGTTTTACATGAAGATTCAATGAAGAATTTTATTCTTGAGTTTGATTTAATCGAAAATAAACTCTTAGAGATGCTATTTCTCGATAGTTTTAACTATGATCCTGAAAATTGTGATATGTGGGTATTTAGATAACTTCTTAGTCTATTGGGCTGCAACAATGAATAAGGTTGTGCTTTATGTTTATTTGTCAACTATTTGTATTATGTATGCTGGAAATATTGACAGCTTTAAGAGATTTACTAATATTTATGCATTTGTAACATGATTGAGTTTTAATTTATGTTGTGGTGAATGCTCACAATTGTTTTATTTTATCAATTATTTTACGAGTTTATGCATGTAGATCAAGATCGCCAAATCTACTAAAGGTGGTTGTCTTGTTAATGTTAATTGTGCTAATTGTTTTAATTTCCCCAACAAATTGCCAAATCTGGAGAATGTTATAGTTTCATATAGATGATATTACACATTTTTAGCCACAAGATTTTCATCTTCGTTTGTTTGATTCTTAAATTAAAGGCAACAAAAAATAATATTTTTTTCTTCTTTTGTTAGCATGTGGAGATATTGATGTCCTAGATCACATCTCTTTTCACCAACATCCAATGTATAGATTACGTTGGACAGTGGTAATATAGATTTTCCCACGCGGATCCAGTGTTGTGTATTCCAATAGTCACAAGCATTTTGGAGAGTACTCAATCAAACTCCTTTGCTCGGCCTTTGAGCTGCTCCTCTTTTAAATCCAGCCCATTTTCTCGCCCTTCTAATTGTCTATCTTTTAATTCCAGATTCTTCATTTGGCTATCAACACACTTTTATTTAGATTCAAGCTCCTTTATTTGACCATGAAATTTGTCCTCTTTCTCAACATGTTTGTCAATTTGTTTTTTTCTTAGCATCAATTTTTCGAGAAAGAGCCTTGTGTTCCCGCTCTTTCTCAAAGCGGACTTCATCAATGCTATGAACTTTTGTTTCTTTTGTCTTGGGTTCTTGCTCAGGCTCTCCTACCAAGTCCTCTGTTAAAAGAGCTATACTTCCTTTGTTTGGAAAACCTTTTCACGTTGTTCAATTTCCCCATACAATTTCTTGTGAGCTTCCTTAATTATTTCAACGTAACTAATTTCCCTTTTCAAATTTCCAAGTTCTTTGGAGCGCTCCTTAATTTCTCTCTTTATGGATTGCAGTCTCTCATCTTTTTCTTGTCTTTTCTTTCTGCATTCTTCAAACGTTTTTTCTTCCAAGAAAAGTTCATTCTTCGGCAATGAAAATTATTCTTTAGTGGATTTTACAATCATTTCAACATTCATCGACAAAGGATTGTGTTAACCTTTGTCGAGGAATGTTGAAATGCCATAAAAATCTATTAAAGAATCATTTTCATTGATGAAGAATGAACTATCTTGGTGGAAAAATCGTTCTAGGAACGTAGAAATAAAAGACAAGAAGAAGGAGAGACTACATATATAAAGCTAGAAATTTCCCTTTTCAGATTTCCAAGTTCTTTGGAGAGCTCCTCAATTTCTCTCTTTATGTATTGCAGTCTCTCGTATTTTTCTTGTCTTTTCTTTCTACATTCTTCAAATGATTTTTCTTTCAAGAAAAGTTCATTATTTGGCAATGAAAATGATTCTTCAGTCGATTTTAAAAACATTTTAACATTCATCGATAAAGGATTGTGTTAACCTTTGTCAAGGAATATTGAAATGCTAGGAAAATCTATTGAAGAATCATTTTCATTGCTGAAGAATGAACTATCTTGGTGGAAAAATCGTTTTAAGAATGTAGAAATAAAAGACAAGAAGAAGGAGAGACCACATTCATAAAGAGAGAAATTTCCCTTTTCAGATTTCCAAGTTCTTTGGAGCGCTCCTCAATTTTTCTCTTTATGGATTGCAGTCTCTCATTTTTTTTCTTGTCTTGTCTTTCTGCATTCTTCAAACAATTTTTCTTCCAAGAAAAGTTCATTCTTCGGCAATGGAAATGATTCTTCAGTGGATTTTACAAACATTTCAACATTCATCGACGAAGGATTGTGTTAACCTTTGTCGAGGAATGTTGAAATGCCAAGAAAATCTATTGAAGAATCATTTTCATTGCTGAAGAATGAACTATCTTGGTGGAAAAAACATTTTAGGAATGTAGAAATAGAAGACAAGAATAAGGTGAGACTACAAGAGATAAATTTCCCTTTTCAGATTTCCAAGTTCTTTGGAGCGCTCCTCAATTTCTATCTTTAAGGATTGCAGTCTCTCATCTTTTTCTTGTCTTTTCTTTATGCATTCTTCAAACGTTTTTTCTTCCAAGAAAAGTTCATTCTTGGGCAATGAAAATGATTCTTTAGTGGATTTTACAAACATTTCAACATTCATCGACAAATAATTGTGTTAACCTTTGTCGAGGAATGTTGAAATGCTAGGAAAATCTATTGAAGAATCATTTTCATTGCTGAAGAATGAACTATCTTGGTGGCAAAATTGTTTTAGGAATGTAGAAATAAAAGACAAAAAGAAGGAGAGACTGCAATCATAAAGGGAGAAATTGGCGAGCGCTCTAAAGAACTTTGAAATTTAAAAAAGAAAATTAGTTATGTTGAAAGAATTAAGGAAGCTCACGAGGAATTGTATGGGGAAATTGAAGAACGTGAAAAGGTTCTCGAAACAAAGGAAGCATAGCTCTCTTTGACAGAGGACTTGGTAGGAGAGCCCGAGCAAGAACCCAAGACAAAAGAAACAGAAATTCATAGAATTGATGAAGTTCAATTAGAGAAATAGTGGGAACTCAAGGCTCTTTCCCGAAAAAATTTACGCTACGAAAAAACAAATTTACAAACATGTTGAGAAAGAACGTAAATTTCATTGTCAAACAAAGGAATTTGAATCTAAATGTTGATAGCCGAATGAAGGATCTGAAATTAAAAGATAGGATATTTAAAGAACGAACGACTATATTAAATTTCAAAGAGGATTCAATACTGGTAATATCTACTCTCTCCATCCTAGTGCCGAGTAAAACAAGCATTTTGATAGTTATCATGTGAGCTTTTGTCTAATATCTCTTACCAAGAGTTTGGTAATGTTGCAATCACTTTTTTTTTTCCTTCCAGACTATTAGATTATTATTAATGGCAACTAGTAACCAAAAGGATGTATGCGCACATCCTTTTACTTTGTTTACAAGATTACAAATAAATTTGTATACACAAATATACCTATATTCTGCCATTCTATACATTTTTTGTGGCCGAAAAGAAACAATAATATCTTCACTGGATGCTATTTTGATGGCTCCGTCTACAGTGGACCTGAATAGGAGATATGATTTTTTTTTTCTTTCTTTTTTTTACAAAAATGAATATGAATCATTGGAAAGGGTTAACTAACCTTTGGATCATATTATTCACTAAATACCTTCAATACTCAATTGCTTTCTTTTCTTTTAAACTAGTGTATTTTTCCAGCTTTGTTTGGGTTAAATATATAATTAAGGACGACCAAAATTTTGTATGCAAAATATCCGCATATAAAATTTACCACGAGCTGGTACATGACCAATATCTTAATTGGTACACGCGAATAAAAAAAATCTTATTTTAAGTACCTGTAAATTAATAAATGCACATGTAGACGAAATTAACAAGATTTAGTAAAAAAAATGACAAACTGGATTTAGTAAAATTATCAACACATATAGAATAAAAAACATTTTTATATTTTGGGTTAATGATGTGTTTCGTCCTTGCAAATAGGGGTCGTTTAAAAATTCGTTCCTGTA
>Ga0209282_1000547_pt1 | contig 18220 bp, 26 predicted proteins | sample Mtrugardesep15_FD_187529 | JGI IMG/M metagenome (GOLD analysis project Ga0209282, IMG submission 187529) | Root nodule microbial communities of legume samples collected from California, USA - M. trunc garden sep15 (SPAdes) (version 2) | ecosystem: Host-associated > Plants > Roots > Nodule...
CTCGTACCCATTACCCGCACTTTAATTATAAAAAGACAATAAAAAACATCACCATTGAAATAAAACTATGATCCAATTTTTATTAAAACAACTCATAATATAGTAGAAATCGTAGTATTTAGCCAAATTAAAAAACATCCAAAATATTCATCGAAAAGTAAAATAAAAACATTCAAAATACATATAAGAAAATGCATGCTAAAAAAAACATCAAATTGATTTAAATCATAAATTTGTAGCTCGTGAGCTTACGAGGGTAAGGATGAAACTATTACCGTATTAGTTTTTAAGTTTAGGTTTATGCTTAAATATCTAAATAAATTAAATAATTTTACACCAAAAATAAATAAAATATTTATTATATCATATAAATATGTATATGCGGGTTGCGGGGCTGGGTAGTATAGCACCCTTACCCGCACCCATACCCATCTAAATTTGCAGGTAATTACCCGGACCCAAGCCCGTACCCATAAAAGCGGGGTTTTACCCTACCCATTGCGGGTATTTTTTGCGGGTGTCCATCGGGCCTGGGTCCAATTGTCATCCCTATCATCAAATTACATCAACTTCATCATTTAGAAAGTATAATCATACATGCAACTCCACTCATTTTACATAAAGTACATATTTCACATGACACATATAATTCATCTAATTCACATCAATCATATAGACCACACAAACTCTTGTCTAATCAACTCAACAAATACAATTCATCATTTCAAAAGTATAGGCAAGGAAATCATCATCAAGTAAATTCACCAAGTGTACAAGCATCACCAAAAATAACAAACATCATCATGTACACATCTCCAAACAAATTCACATTATTCACCAATCACATAAATCACCAAGTGTCATAATATATCAAATCACAATTTTCATATAATTCACTGAATCATCATATCTCACCAATGCACATATTCATCAAGTCACATATTCAATTATGACACGTTACACCAATTATCAAATGTATGAAATGCTCTAGACACGACTCTATATGCATGTGATACCAATCTCCTTACTTTATACAACTGTATCATAAACATCGTCACTAAATACATAAGTATTCTAATCATCGTCACTCAATACAAAAGTATTCTGATCATCGTCACTGGATATAAATATCCTACTCAACAACTTATAAATGCATGAACATATGACTCAACAATGCATACGTTCACCCAACAACTCATCATCATTAACATCGTCACTTTTTATACATGAATTCATCATCAATAACGTCGGCACTTTGCATGTAAAAACTCATCATCATTAATAAATCATTAACATAAAAATCATCATCATCATAATCATCATCAACAACTATCACCTCAAAGAAACAATAACATTTTTGCAATCACCTTTTGAATAAAAGACGAACAACTAACCAAATCACAGCATTCATCACTCAATCATCATTGCTTCATTCTTATTCTATCCTATTATCATAAACACAAAGTCAACTGTAAGTTATCCGATCATAAAGCCTCATTTTTGACAAAGTTAGTCTATTTTCACAAAAACCATCTTTTTCAAATAGTTCACTGAAAACAAGGCATCCATGTTCAAACACATCAACAAAGCATATCAATATATCACATATGATCACAGTAGTTCATACATGTCCACATCATAACTCAATTTCGATTATTTTCAAAATTCAATAAGCTCGTCTCATTTTCTCATTTTTCAAAAAGTAATTCATTTTCAAAGTAAGACTAAGTCCTAAGCTCACATACACCTTCCCTAATAATATAGTACAAACATATATAATCATATATCAAGTGAATTTAGACATGTTTGAACAACAATCACTCACAAATTCATGGTTTACACTTGATTGACCAAAAACCACCAAAACAACTTATTTCAAACATCAACTATGAACTTTAACATATAAACACATCAATTCCATGAAATTTAACATATCCATAATTACTCATCAATTAGGAGCACAAAAAGATGAGATTATAGCTTATTTGATAAAATAATTATATCCCCCTTACCTCAAAGCTTCAATTCCTCTAGTTATGGTTTCACTCTCCTCTCTAGCTTCTAATCTCTAGCTTTCCTCTTCTCCAAGTTCTTCCTTTTCTATTCTTTCTATTATTCCCACTTTCTCTCTCTAGCCTCCCTTTGTTTTGAGATGAAACATTCTAACCCTAATTTTCCTTCATGAGTTAAGTATATACACTACTCTCCAACGGCAATAGTTTCTAATATTCACAATGGGCCTAAAACTCTTATTATTAAATTTTAAAAAGTTGTTACTCATTAATCTGCTAAAACATCGAATAATTATCTCGAAATAATTATCCCAACGCACTAGTAATTTAGTACAAATAAATATTTTCACTAAAACGCAAAAAACCTTCCTAATAAGATTACTAATTTACCCTTACTCACCAAAATACTCTTAACCTCCAAAATGGCTAAAATACCCTTCTAGGCCAAAAAACCACTAATCCCAAATCAAATACACACAAAGAAAATTAAGCACGTACAAACACATATAAATAATAAATAAAATAATTCTAGCTAAAAACGGGTTGTTACACCACACACAGCCAAAAAAATTACAACGCAAAAAAAGATGATTAGTCGATTCCTCCATGCCACACCCACCTACACATGTTTGTAGAACGTGCATAACAATAGCAAATTGTCCTTTGTTAAAAGACGGTTCTGAAACAAGTGTCAGACACAACTTTTAACGAAACATGTTTATGTCACATTATCCAACAAAAAAATGATCTCCAGTCTCCTCCTCTGATGTCAAATAGTTAGAAACATCATGAACTGAATAGCCTTTAACCGGATCTAAAATCCAAGTCCACTTGTCTAAAACATTTTTTTTGCAAAACAATATTATGGAGCACAAAACAACATTCTTTAACAAAGTCCTCCTCCCAAGCAAGATGCAACATATTTGAGACCGTGGCTAACCGATTTTCAAATAAATCAAATAACCGGCTAAACATCCTATCACACAAAAGAACATCTCCCACTCAATTATTCGTCCAAAAGTAAATACTATGCCCATCACCTACTACCATTCACATGTCATCATTAAAGCAACATCCCACACCTATCCCATCCCATAACGAAAATATCTCTGCTAGAAATAACTTATAATTAAGAAACAAAAGAAAATAATTTGATTTTATAAAAAGTCGAACAAAAGTTTTATAAAATAATTCTTTTTTTTTAAGAAGCCAAAATGATATATTACTTAAAAAAAAGTGATTCATCTCGCATAAGGTGTGCAAAAGAGAATCACCCAAAGGATTACAAAGTTACAGGTTTGTTACCATTCAAGGCACCGAAGAAAGAACCAGAAGAAACTACTCCCTAACACCCATACACAATAAAGGGTGCCGCCACCAGTCATTGTAACTGAAAGCATAAGTTAGTAGCCTAGATTTTAACCATAAAAATGACATAAATTTAACGTTGTCTAATAACTTGACCAAATCCTGAGCTTTATTATGAAAAGTCATGTTGTTTCTTTCCTTCCAAATAACCCAAACAGTAGCATGCTAGATCACTTTGAGGAAAGGGTAAATAAATCGCGGTAAACCTGCCAAATAACCAAATTGGTGAAGATGATCACTCACCATCTCTAGAGATATGAAAGAAATACCAACCCATTGATAAATAGAGTGCCACAAGCTCCCAAAGATGTCGCAACGTAATATAAAGTGGACCGCTGTCTCGGGGCTGCCACACCCGCCAACGCAAGCAGTGTGATCATGTTGTAGGACTCTCCTGCGAACTAGATTGTCTTTTGTTGGCAGTATGTTGCGAAGAAGTCTCCAAACAAACACTGAAACTATCAATGGTACTTGCTTGAGCCACACCGCGTCAGTAAGGCCCCTCTCCACCTGAGTGTCAGTCGATGTAAGATATTGATAAGTCCCTCTAACCGAGTATCCATTAATCAGATCTAGAACCCAGCGCCACCTGTCAGAAATAGTATCCTGCAAAACAATATCAAATAGCAATGTCAAACACTCCGTAACAGTCTCCTCCTCCCAAGATAGAAGGCACCTCCGCCACTCCCGGGCACCACCTCCAACCGCCCACCCTATTCCCTCCTTCTCCTTCACTGTCGCCCTTTTATTTTGAGCTAGATCAAATTGTCGTGGAAATTGCACTTGTAACGATGCTCCCCCCACCCAATTCTCTAACCAAAAGTACGTACTACTCCCTCCACCCACCACCCTCCTGACATTATCCTCAAACCACTCTCCACCCCCACACCTACACCACTACGAATGGAATTCATCATCCTCCACCAAACCGAGCTGTCACGCCCCCCTCTTCCAACCGGCCACCTACCTCCCCGTATCTCGCCTTAAGGACTCGGTACCATAACCCCTCATGTCAACTAACATACGCTACAACCTCTTTCCTAACAGTGCTATATTAAATTCCCACAACCGCCTCACCCCTAAACCACCCTCCTCCTTTGATAAACAGACAGACTCTCAATCAACCCAAGAAGTTTTCCTTGCATCCTCACCACCCCCCTAAAAAAAATTAATAAAGATTCAATGGAAGAAATGATACCTGTGGGGGCCTTGAAGAAGGAAAGAAAATAAACCGGTAGAGATGACAGGACATATTTTAGAAGAATCAGACGGCCACCAAACGACATAAATTTGCTTTTCCAGTTCGACAATCTAGACTGAATACTGTTCAAAATCGGTCTCCAAAAGTCCAGCTTCCGCGAATCCCCTCATATAGGCAAACCCAAGTACATGAAAAGAAAGGCCCCAACACGGTAGTTCAAAATCAACGCAGCCTCAGCCAACCAGGGATCTGATATATTAACACCCGTGAGCAAACTCTTTTGGAAATTAACCTTTAAACCTGGCAGTTGCTCAAAAATCAACAAAACAGCCCACATAGAGCGCATTCAACCACCTCTTATGACCAATTATCAAAGTGTCATCGGCGAACTGAAGGTGTGATAAACTCAAATCATTTTCACGCTCCAACTGATAAGCATGAAACAATCCCGCCTCCATTAAAGCCAACATAAGCACATTAAAACCTTCGGCAGCCAACATAAAAAGAAACGGAGAAAGCGGCTCACCTTGGCATAACCCACGTTCAATATGAAATTCACCTATAGGACTCCCATTGACCAACACCGATGTTGTTGCCGTACCGACACATTCAGACATTCACTTCCTCCAAAGGGTTTGCAAATTCATTTTTTTCATAACTTCGTCCAAGTACTTTATATCCACCGAATCATAAGCTTTTTCGAAGCCTCATCGACCGCCTCGTTCACCACCAAAATACTGTTCAAAATATGCTTGCCTTTAACAAAAGCCGACTGAGATTCTGAAATGACGCTTCCGATTACCGCCAGAAGACGATTAGCAAGAACTTTAGCTAGCACCTTATACATAAATCCCACCAATGAAAATTGTTCGACCGTTGTGGACTCATCACCTTTGGAATTAAAGAAATAAATGTTGCATTAATCCCCTTTGTCAGTCTACCGTTGTGATGAAATTCCACAATAAAACGCATAAAATCGTCCTTTACCATATTCCAAAATTGGTTGAGATAACCGAAATTGATACCGTCAGGCCCCGGACTCTTAAACCTGTCACAGTCCCATATTGCTTGTTTCACCTCCTCGAGCGTAAAAGGTCGAATTAAGTTTCCCGCCTCAACCATAGATAGCTGACAGAACCTCATGTTCTCCACCCCTGGTTGTGACACCTCTAGCTTGTGAAAATGAGAAGAAAAATGACTAAACACAACACTTCTGATGTTTTGAACCCCCTCAATTTGAACACCGTTGACTTGTAACAACTGTATGGAATTGTTGCGCCTCCTTGCCAACATGCTACCATTGAAGAATTTGGTGTTAGCATCTCCTTCTTGTAGCCACCTCAATCTCGCTTGCTGCCAACTCACACTAGTCCGAATGAGTGACAAAGAATGCAAATTGACTAACAGTTCATGGAGCTCTACCACTTCTTCCTCCTCAAGAGCGGATGTCTTACCTTTTAAGTTGAGACTCGATATCCGTTCTTTCAACATGCTGCACTTTGAGTCTAAATTCTGAGAATGGTGTTGATGCTACTCTCGTAAGCTTCCTTTTAACAACTTTAACTTCTCTTTCAGAACAAAAGCACCCCAACCATCAATGATGTAAGAGCCCCATTTATCACACACGTACTGCTCATAACTAGGTAATTCATCCCAGCATTTTAACATTCGAAAAGGACGAGGTCCCCAGTTATCTTCACCCTCATATAAAACCAAAGGAACATGGTCAGAAAGTCCCCGTTGATTCGCAAACTGAATGCAATTAGGCCACGTTTCACACCAAGTAGAAGATAGTAAAAACCTATCCAAACGGCTCATAGAATACCCATCACCACGATACCAGGTAAAAAGTCTACCACAAATCGGCAAGTCCACAAAATATCCATCTTCAATAAACTTGTTAAAAATGTATGAATCATGTTGATGCAAAAATGTCCCCCGACCCCTTCTTTCATCCACGGATCAAGTTGAATTAAAGTCGCCACATAAACATATATTACCCTCACCAATATTCACCACAAAATGTAACAGTTGATCCCATAAAACCTGCGTCATCACCGAATCACAAGGAGCGTAAACATTTACAATAAAAAATTCCTGACTATTTTGAAGAACCTGACCTCGAATAATCAAGACATGAGGAAACCTAGTTATCGACCACACCTGAACATAATTGCTATCCCACACAATCAATAACCCCCGTGAAACTCCATTTGAAGGTTGATAAGAATACCCCATCGAAGAATTTCCCTAGATAGCCTTAATCAACAAGTCATCAACCATGCTCATTTTAGTCTCCTATAAGCATAAAACAAACGGTTTCTCATTGAACACCAACCTTTATACTTTACTTCTCTTCTCATACTCTCCTAGCCCCCGAACATTATACGAATAATCTTCATTAGAAACACAATCCTCCCCAACACACACAACCGCACACCACCACCTAATATCCGCTCCCATCTATCCGGACACCCCTTTCGCCAATATCCTTCCCACCTCCTCTCTAAGACCACGCCTCCCCTCCTTTGACAGTACATTAAAATGATTATTATTATCACATGTGTACTTGACCCCAATCAAACCTCCAATCCCTGTAACATCAGCCGCAACAGCCTCTCGTCCTCCTTGTAACGACACCCAATGCTCCTAGTCTTTATTTACAGATGAAATAGAAGTGCTTGAGGAAACCTTAGTTGAATTTGTCGTAGCTGTTCCATTAGGTTTTGTTGATCGAGCTAATAGTCTTGTTTTTCGAGCCTTTGCCTGTTTTTTCAACACTTTCAAAATTTCCATCATGTCCTTCTCTGGCATCCTTGCAACTCTTTTTAAATTGTGAGATGAATGTCTAAAAGCTCCAGATAATTTCTTCTTATTTTTCTTGCAAACCACAGTTTGAAAATTCTTTGAAAAGTCACCTTTAGTAGAAGGCGCAACAAGTTGTAGCTGTTGTTGGTGTTTCTCCGTCTTAGATGAATGTTCTGAAGAACAATTTTGAGTTCTGCCTTCTTCGGATTGCTGCATGGTCGTGACCTTAAGTACAGTAGCGTGATCTTCCTCCTTTGTTCCTTCTACCCCATCCTTAACCCCATCCTTCTTGATTAACTCAGCCGAAGCTTTTGCCTCATGATCCCGCCATTCCCTTTGAATATCCTCTATCAAAGTATCCACTTCTCCACCCACCTCATCTATGTCGTGTGCAACAACTGGTTCAAGTTCATCATCTATATTTCGCACTCGTTGATCAATAACCTCCTCCGTCATACAAGCATCCTCACCAAGATTACATCCCCACTCCTTCACCAATTTAATAGTACATTTGCACCCGTCAACCATTACAATCATTGTCTTGTTTAGAACCTCCAAAGAAGTAGTGGATAATAGAATTCTAGCATAATCAATTCTTCCTCAATCCAAGGTGCACTCAACCGTCCGCACAAACCTGCCACATTCCGAAACACAAAGCTTGAAAAAGTTGGTGTTCCAAGCATGAATCGGCGTTCCATACACACAAACCCACGCTCCTCGTTCATATTTAGTGTCTGTCGACGTCCAATGATGTACAGCAGAAAAAAGCAAACTAAAAAAGTCAATTTCCTCGTTGAAGACTTGCATCATATCCTCATTATTATTACAATGAAGAAACACTTTGTCTACGCCCATAGGAATTACTTCTACATGCATAAACATTGCGTCCTCAACCCGTTGTTGTACTGACAACAATGATTCCTCTACTCCCACCGTTGCCACAATATCAGACTGTGCCCAATCTCTGTCACCTTCTGTAGATTTATATTCCAACACAAGTTGAGCATTCGTCGCTCCCATCGGAGCCGGCACGTAATTCACTTCCATGTGTTCATCATCTTCGTCAAACTCCAGCGTTTTAGTAACCTTCCCCTCTGCATTAATGTCAAGAAAAACCACTTCCTTCCTCATTGTCTCCTTCGGCATCCCATCCCCAACCTGCAAGCTGCAACATCGGCGTAAGCTGATCCCCTGCCCACATCTTCAACATCTTCCTCCCCTCTCCCTCACCGTCAACATTCACCTCTATTTGCCATATCCTCACATTTTTTTTCTCCCTCCCTCTTCTTCCCCTTCCCATCATCTTCTCTCCTTATCCTTTCGTCACAATTTTTCTCCCTCCCCAACATTCCTTGCCACGTTCTTCCTCCCTCTAGTGGCCTTCCCATTGGTCCTCTCCAATTTGGAAACAACCAACAGTTTCTTATCATTAACCGCAAACCTATCGAATTTCGCTTCCTTAGCCCAAAACCTCAAATGGCCGAACATTATTCAGAGCTTGAGATAGCTTATCAGAGTTCTTAACATTCGAAAAGCAAACAAAGCCATAAATCTGTTCTCTAGCATTACGGTGTCTTCCAATGAAAACATTCGTCAGAATACCGCATACCTCAAATTGTTGTCTCAGTAAAAAAAATAGGAAGGCATTCCGGGATGTTAGTGAAATAGTATGAAACCTTGCGTCCTTGATATGAATTGTCGAAGCCTTGCAGATTACAACTGACGTAACTTGTTGCCAATCTGTTCCTGTCCAAACGTGTTGTTGGTGATGAAGCGCGATTACCTGCTTTGCCCAATGAAGAAGTCGCATCTGCCAAACCTGTTGAAGACCACTAGAACAAACCCTAGATTGCCGAACTTCCAGCCTATTACTTGTATCGTCAAACCGCACTGATTCTCTGAACTTGTCCCATTGTCCCGCTTCCGGTTGAATCATTTTTCTCTTCCTTGACCTTACCACGGACCAGATTCCCCCATCCCCCCTATTTTCTGCCACACTGGCTGGACCCCTATCCCCTCTCTCTCCGCTGGCGAATTGCTCCGGCGCGGTTGCCCAAGGGTTGCCCTAGGTTGGTCGTTACTCTCAGTTTCTCCTTTCTCTCTCATCGCTCTTTTTTTTCCTATTTAACAATTAATATTCTATAATCTTCGCTATTCCTTATAAAATAATTATTATGGACCAAAAGTAAAAAAAAAAATATGTCATTTTACAATAACTAAAATCGTATTTAACTCTAGAAGTTTTGCAACATTCCCCTAATCTTGTATTTACACCACTGCAATGTTTGTATGTCAAAATCCATGAACAATTATAATTTTAGTAGTATTTTACAAGAAGTGGAATTTTACATGGGTTAAACATAATACTCCCTTCGTCGTAAATATAAGTCTCTTTAGAAAAAGAATTTGTTCCAAATAAGTTAACAATACCAATGAAACATTAATGTTAGTTTTTCTATTATACCATTAACTACTCCATCTGTCCAATAATAAGTGAGTCATTTGCAAAAAAATATTGTTCCAAAAAAATTGACCTATTTCACCTTTCAATACAATATTAATTACTTTTTTTCCAATTATAACTCTAATTAATACTAATTTCACTACCATCAATTCAATAGATTCTACTTTACATTTATGATAAAAGAAGAATGCATCAATATTTGACAAAGGCTTTCAAAACCATTTTTCTCTCTCTTTCACTTGTACACTTTTTCTTAATATGTGCGAAATGAGCAAAAGACTCACTTAAAATGGGACGGAGTGAGTTTTTTTTTTTGTTGACAAAAACAAAATGATATTCATTCATTCAAATCGATAGAGTACATCAGATACAAACATAGCTAAAAACGTAAAGGGTGAATATGCAAACAAACTCACAACACCCTAGTTAATAGAATACAACAGCAAAATGCCTACAAATAATATGATAAAATCTAAGTCACCGAAATACTCATGCTTTCGGATCTGCAATGTTGACGCCCAAATAATTGATTGAATTTGTAATTGACTGATGTCGATTTTTCAATATGAACTAAACAAACATAGCGACAAGCGGGAAATCAAACACCGTACAAGACAACAAACAACACAACGCCGCACTTAGACGACGAAATCACAAAAAAACACAAAAGAAAACATTTGATGTATGTGAAAACCACTTATTTAGATTGAAAGAAAAGGGAAAAAAAAGATGTAGAGGGGTGATTCTAGGTCAAAAAATGACCTAAAACTAGCCCTTCTCGATGAACGAAGGAGAAAGAAAATTTAGAGAGAAGTTAGAGTTTCTCTCACTAGAAAACTAGGGCCGGCTGTTTTCACTTGCTTTTCCATCAAGTGGGGTACATATAACAATGCATGTATTTATTACTTCCTCTTTTTTCAATTCTTTAATTTACATTTTTCATACCATTTATTAAGGTCAATTTTATAAAACAACTCATATCTCTTTCCCATATAAAATTAATTACATATCTTAATTCATGTGAAATTTCCAAAACAACGTATAAATAGGGACGGAAGGAGTATAAATTATCAATATTTGAAGTTCAAAAATATATTGCATCAAGAAACATGCGACTTATATAATATTACATCATTGATTTTTAAGAATTAAGCATCAATTATAGATTTTAATTTATGAATCTCTAGCTTATATTTTGTTTGCAAGTTTTTGTCTGGTATATATGTGTAAACCATTTTTACATCTTAATAGGAAGATGTTGGAATCATGAAGTATATGAATACAGATGCATACAGATTCTCTATCTCTTGGGCGAGGATATTGCCAAGTAATAGAAAATGTTTAATTTATTTACCTCATTAAAAATCTTCAGCTAGTTGTATTTCCATATATATTAACAACTCTAACAAACATGCAGAAGGAAAACTTAGTCGTGGTATAAACAAAGAAGGAATCAGATTTTACAACAACTTGATCAATGAGCTACTTGCTAATGGTAATGCATAATAATCCCTACTTAATTTGTATATACTCCCTCCGTTTTAAAATACATGTCCAAGTCAACTACTTTACATATGCAAATGCACAATTTTGACCGTTAATATCTTTAATTATCTAAAGTAAAAAATTATAAAAATTTAATATTTTGAAAATATTTGTCGAGACAAATCAAACAACATCTTACATGCTAATATTTGTATTTATACATTAGTTAAAAAGTATGGTCAAAGTAAATCAAGTGAATAGTGCACATTGCAAAAATTGGACATGTATTTTGAAACAGAGGGAGTAATATTCATGATGTTCATAATCATAGTAATATAAAATGATGGAGTTTTTTGAAAATTGATCCAGGTCTAGTACCATATGTGACCCTTTTACATTCGGATTTTCCCCAGACCTTACTTGACGAGTATGGGGGCTTCAACAGCCCTTATATGATGTAAGTATTGCGGCAAAAAATTGCATTCAAGCAATAAAAAATTTATGATATTGTTTGATTCACGTAGCTGACTCCTCCTAGTGACATAGGGTTTAATTGTTTAATTTCTATGTTCAGAGATGATTTCAAGAGCTTTGTGGAGATATGTTTTGAGGAATTTGGAGACAGAGTAAAGCATTGGATTACTCTTAACGAACCATACTTTTACTCTCTAAGTACAACATATCCCCTCACGGCCGCACACAACCAACTTCTTGCTCATGCAGCTGCTGTCAAATTGTATAAAACCAATTATCAGGTACAACACTGAAGAACCATTAACCTTATTCTTTTTTCTTTTCTTTTCTTTATATGCATCTTACAATTTATTAGTAATAGAAATCTTAATGGAAGCAGGCTTCTCAAAATGGTGTAATAGGCATCACATTAAACTGTACCTGGTATTTGCCGCACTCAGATAGTCGTTTAGATCATCAAGCTGCCGAACGCGCCCTTGATTTAATTTTTGGATGGTAATGACATAATTGCGGCAGTAATTTATCTTTTCTACCGAAATCATGGATCACGACATAATTGCACGGCAGTAATTTAAAATATGGTTATTACTTTTCTCACTCTATGAGGTTCTCGCGCACCCTATTTGGATTATATAATCTGAACTGCTTAGGGCGTGCGAGAAATCAATATGGTGTAAACAGAAGGAGTCTTAGCATATTTTTTTATCTGTTTGCAGGTTTATGCAACCACTAACAACAGGAGAGTATCCAGCAAGCATGGTGTCTAATTTGGAAACATTACCAAAGTTCACTAAAGAGCAATCTAAGAGTCTTATTGGGTCATACGATTTTATTGGAATTAATTACTACACCTCCTGGTATGCTGCCAATAAACCCTCTCAAGAAAAAAATCTTTCAATAACTTCCATCGATGACTTGTATAGAGCTATGCATTACACGACAACAGGTAAAAACGCCTTGATCAAAACTCATAATGAAAAATTATGAATTATACATATGCTCTAAACTCATAAGAGAAATCATGATTTATAAAAAATCAAAATGGCAATAACTGGTTAAATTGAAATACCATAAAATTAAACCAGTGATAGAAAAATCAAAATAATGTATGATAAATTTGTATTTTTTTTTTCTTCAAAAATAAATTGTATTTTTTATTTCAAAAAGAGAAGATAATTCCTTTGTTTGATATAAGATGTTTTCTCATATGGCTCATGATAGGTGAGCGTGCTGATGGGACACCAATCGGACCAAAAGTAAGCATGACTCTCTTGCAATTATTGTTCTATTTGATTTGATATGATATGAGTGTGTGTTCCACAATCAAATTCTTTGTTTACTTGAAAAAAAATTATTTTTTTTTACGAATAACTAAATAATATGTACAGTTTGGAAGTTGGCTATATGTTTATCCAAGGGGAATTCATGACCTACTGTTGTACACAAAGAAAAAGTATAATGATCCTGTGATTTACATAACAGAAAACGGTAATACTTATATTACATTCTTGAGTTTTTTTGTATTTACTTCTAACATAAAATTCAAGATAATTAAGACTGTATAACAACCATTTTATGTATTAAATCTACTCATTCTCATTAAAGAAAAGCAAGACTCATAATCTTCTCTCATAAATCGAGTGTCTAAAAAACTAAAATTTGAAAATTCTAATAAATTTAAATCATAGGTTTGAATGTGTACGATGATCCAACACTATCACTCGAAGAGGCGCTCATGGATATTTATAGAATTGATTATCATTATCGTCATCTCTATTATGTTGCATCTGCAATCAGGTAGTTCCCTCTCTTTCCTTAAATCATAACCAATGATATTATTTTCGCACTCTAAATTTTTGGTTTTATTCATTTTAACTCTATTATTATTTGTTGGTATTTTGTGTGAAGGCAAGGTGTGAATGTACAAGGATATTTTGTATGGTCCCTTTTGGACAACTTTGAATGGCAAGACGGATACACCATACGTTTTGGAATTAACTTTGTTGATTTCGAAAATAATCTTAAAAGATACCCTAAGCTATCTGCTCGTTGGTTTAGGAAGTTTCTTGAGAAACATTAGAGTTAGAGCTTGATGTATGTCATTATGACCACCAATAATATTGTACGAGTTTGGTTGTTAATCAAGAACAACTTTAATCTTGAATTGGTTTTTTTTTCTTAAGGTAAGAAGCTTATATCATTTCATTACTTAAAATGTGTTTAATACAATCTGATATTTTTACCAAAATTTAGAAACTAGTTGAAGATGTGGCCTCCCTAACTAATTTATGGGCTGTCTCATTTGCTTGTCTCCTCACAAACTCAACACTAGAGTTGACATAATATTGTTCAAAGATAGTTTTACAATTATGGATAATCAACCCAAATTTTGTAACATCCTGACTTGCAGATGAAAAACTATCCACCACTTTTTTGGCATCAAGCTCAAAATCGATAGGTCCCAAGTGTAATTGATGAACCCATTACAAAGCTGATAACAATCCAAGAGCTTCTCCAACATGTACCTCACAAACTGGAGTAAACCATTCATTTTTTGCCAAAACAAAAGTGTCTGTATCATCCCTTATACAAACTTCTATTCCCACTCTATTAGAAAGTTGTGAGAAAGAAGCATCAATATTGCACTTAAATCTTCCTTCAGCTGGTTTGATCCATTTCACATTTCCTTCTTGTCGTGGTTGTGCACAAGATGTATTACGAAACATATGTGCATCTTGTCAATCATGAAGCATAGCTTTTGCTCTCTCCACAACATAAACTTGAGTATCAATTACCTCATTCCACACTTTGTTATTTCTTTGTTTCCATATACTCCATAACACACAGCAAAATAAAGTTGCATCTTCCTTAGATAAATCCTGTAATGCTTTGAAAATAATATTCTTGCTATCCATATCTTGTTGTAGCAAAATAGAAATGGAAGAAAAGAAATGAAGCATACTCAAAACATTTAAGCTACTTGGACATTGAAAAAATAAATGAAGTGTATCCTCACTGCCTACCGTACACAGTGTATAATCCGTAGGACATGTGATTCCTTTATCTTTTAGACGTACACGAGTTGGTAAGCAATTCCTACAAATTCGCCATATAAACTTTTTTACCTTTTGGGGAATCTTGAGCTTCCAAATGAGATTTCAAGAGCCTTGTACCTTGAAATGGGATGTATCAGGTAATTCTTGCACGCAAAAATGGTATGCACTACAAACAGAGTATTCGCCATGATTTTCTTTTTACCAGATGAGTCGATCTTCCATCAGTGATGGGTAGAGCGGTGTGTTCACTATATGTTCAACTACCTAGTGATCAAAAATTGATTGTAAGAAAGGTAGATTCCATTCCTTGCGGTTATGTAGCAAGCAATCTGAGACTCTTAGATCAGCTAGAGGAAAATCTCCATTAGCATGTGGGATAAGTGTAACATCATTTGCAATCCACTTGTTATACCAAACTGAGATATCATCACAATCACCTATCCTCCATCTGCTTCCAGCTTTAAGAATAAATTTAGAATTACATATGCTTCGCCATACAAAGCTAGGCTTATGTCCCAAAGTCGACTCAAAGAAATTGCACCTAGGGTAGTATCTTGCCTTATAAAGTCGAGCTACCAACGAACAAGGATTTGTCATAAGTTTCCACCCTATTTTCCTAACATAGCTAGATTAAAAGTAGGTAGATTTTTGAAACTCATGCCTCCATCATTCTTGTGCATAGACAATTTATCCCAAGAAAGGCAGTTAATACCTCTACTTTGACCTCTCGAATGACCCCATCAAAAGGAATTCATCATTCTTTCAATTCCATCACAAAGAGAGACAGGGAGAATGAACAAACTCGTAAAATAGGTAGGGATAGATCGAAGCACATATTTGATGAGAACTTCACGACCGGCTTTTGATAGACTTTTACTACTCCATGAATTGATCTTCTTCCAAATTTTATCTTTGATAAAGCTGAAAGTGGATTTTATGCTCCATCCTATCATAGAAGGAAGCCCCAAATATTTTCCAGTACCTAGGACAGCCTGCACGCCCAAAATGCTTGCAATATTATTATGATATGTAGTTAAAACATTTCTACTACAAAAATTCTCCGACTTTTGGAGGTTTATTGCTTGACCAGAAGCTCTCTCATAGGTAGATAAAATCTCCGACTTTTGAATTGGTTTTCTTAATTAACACTTATATATTGTGTGGTATAATTACGTTTATTTTAAATTATGTTAATGCCTAATTCATTTAGATAAAATGACACTAACAGCCCCTCGGTTTTTAAAACTTACACTAACCTCTCTTAAGAGTTTTTATAAAATAGATTAACACTTCCCTTTTCTCTAACACTCTTAATTCTCCGTTAACATTGTTTGTTTTTTACGTCAATCACACCATTAAACAGAAAACAAAGGGATCAGAACGGAGTTTTATATTTTAATCATCGTTCTCGATAGGAACTTCTTCAATTGAATTTCTTGAATTGATCCTTTAGAGGCATACCACTTCCTAGTTTTGCATGAGCATCAATATTGTATTGTTCCTCTGATTTAAACCTCTCGTTGTTCTTCTGAATTGATACGAACACGTAATACAATATACACGGTTAAAGTATTTGTAATCATGCCATGAGAAATTGTATTGAAATTAATGAATAAAATTGCAATTTGGGGAAGTTATTTATACGAAGATAAAGATAAAGAAAATGGGAAGTGTTTTGTTGTAGATGTAATTGAATTTTCTTTTTTTGGTGAATGATGAAATTGAAATTAACTAAGAAAAAATTGCAATTTGAGAGAATAATTGGATGACGATATGGATATGCATCACAGAAAACTTGATGATTAACTAATGGTTGTGGTTTGGCATTTAGTCCATATGGAACGAATGGTGAAAACCAACAAAGGAATATTAACGGAGTATTGACAGTGTTAAGAGAGAAGGGAAGTGTTAATCTATTTTATAAAAACTTAAGAGAGGTTAGGGTAAGTTTTAAAAATTGAGGGGGTGTCAGTGTCATTTTAATAGATCTCAAGGGAAGTGACGATAATTTGCCCTTAATTTAATGCTTGCTTTAGATTATATTTTTTTTAAGAGTTCAAAGTTAAAAACATAAACCCTTCGTCAGAAATTATAAGAAAAACTGAGTCAATGATAGCCGAGTTACTTGGTTAAGAATTTGATTTTCTTTCTACTTCTCATCCTATTGAGAGTCATAATTTCCTAGGTGTTATTTCTAATAGAGTTCCTGAATCCATGCTAGCTGACCTCAGTATGATTTTTACCCCATAGGAAGTGGTGAATGCCATGAAATCCATGAAAAGCACCTCTTCCCCTGGACCAAATGGGTTGCCTGCTCTTTTTTTCCAAACCTATTAGCACCTCATCAGTACTGAGGTTACCTAGGCTGCTTTGAATATTCTTAACTATGGAGGTGACCCTTCTAATATCAATCAAACTTACATCACTCTTATCCCTAAAACCAATTCCCCTACACTCCCCTCTGATTATAGACCTATTAGTCTTTGTAATGTTATTCTTAAGATTGTCACTATGACCATAGCTAATAGGATTAAAAGGACCATTCCCCATGTTATTTCTAATCATCAGAGTGTTTTTATATCCAACAGACTTATAACTGATAATATCTTAGTAGCTTTTGAAGCTTTTCATAAAATTAATAAAACTTTAAACTCCACAAAAGGTCTGGTTGGAGTCAAGCTTGATATGGCAAAGGCTTATGATAGAATAGAATGAAGATTTCTTAATAATGTCCTTCTTACTATGGGGTTCCCTAGTAATTTAGTTTCTACTATTATGAAATGTGTTACAACTGTCTCCTTTTCTATTCTCATTAATGGCCAGCCCACTGAACCTTTTTTCCCCCAAAGAGGACTGAGACAAGGAGATCCCCTCTCTCCCTACTTGTTTATTCTGTGTTCAGAGGTTTTATCAGGGCTTCTAACCAAAGGGCAAGCTGGATGTCAAAAGAAGTTTTCATTATCAATTACCTATCAACATTACTTCCAAGATAACTAAATACTTGGGTTTACCTACTCAATTTGGAAGATCAAAAGTGCAAGATTTCAATTACATAATGAACATGATTACTAAAAAACTTAAGGGTTGGAAGGAGAAAAACCTATCATTTGCAGGAAGAAGCGTCTTAATCAAGGCAGTAGCTCAGGCCATCCCAGTTTTTGTTATGAATTGTTTCCTCATCCCTCAAGAAATTTGTGACAAAATTGAGAGTGCAGTTTGTCAATTCTGGTGGGGTAGCAAGGGAGACTCTAGAAAAAATTCACTGGGTCAGAAAGGAAAAACTACTCAAGTCTACTATGGAAGGGGGTTTAGGCTTTAAGTGCCTCAGAGACTTCAACCTAGCTATGTTAAC
>Ga0209282_1000548_pt1 | contig 18201 bp, 7 predicted proteins | sample Mtrugardesep15_FD_187529 | JGI IMG/M metagenome (GOLD analysis project Ga0209282, IMG submission 187529) | Root nodule microbial communities of legume samples collected from California, USA - M. trunc garden sep15 (SPAdes) (version 2) | ecosystem: Host-associated > Plants > Roots > Nodule...
AAACTTTTTTTGAATAACTCTAGGGTACACTTGCTCCCCAAACCTTTGCAAGATCAATTTTTGTTCAAGTTGTTTTGAGATATAAAGTTGGTTTGGTGGTTTGGGGTGAGAGAGAGAGAGAGAGAGTTTAAAAGTGGTGTGATAGGGAGGAGAGTATTTGATCCCCACTCCGAACATAAATGTTGACTATGCTGACATTTGTCCTTAAATAAAATTAGAAACAGAGGTTTGAGTTTCATACACCTGAAAGTGAAATCTATAATAGTCAGAATTGAGAAATCTGTATGTTTTGTCCAATAACTATAGGATAGATTTGTTCCCCACACCAATGCAAGATCAGTTTTGTTTCAGGGTTCTTTTGAGATATAAAGTTGGTTTGGTGGTTGGGGCGAAGCAGTTAAGAAGTGAAGTGATAAGGAGGGCGAGTGTTTGATCCCTTCTCCTAAAAGAAATGTTAATTGTACTGACATTTGTCATGAAAAGATGAAAATGTTGGTGTGAGTTTCATACATGTGAAACTGTAATCTTTAATAGTTAGATTTGTGGTTCATCTCAATTCGGTTTTTGAAGAATGACCAGTCTTACTCCAAAGGAATGATACATTAGCAATATATGCTCTAGCAATGGGGTTCTGTTATCTTTTATTGCTCCTGATGCTCTAAAATTATCTCATGATCCTGATAGTTGCCCATTAGTACTGTACTAGTCATTCAATTCATTGATTTTACCAACTGTAACAGATACTTTTGAGAACAGTGTTCAACAATTTTAACCGATATTAGGTATAACCCATTGTGTGTGTGCATGCTGCCTCTCAACTGCTCTTCTTCCTCTTTTCTTTTTTGAATCTCAAAATAATTGTTGCTTTCTAAATCCTTATAATAGCTTCTGAATCAATTTATGGTTTTAATAAACAGTAGCTGTCTAGTTCAATGTTGTTCACAAGTTTCAAAGATATTTATATGATGTATGGTGTATTGTATTTGGTTGTCCTGCAGAAACCTGGGGAGGCAGAAGAAGAGTTTGCGCGTGCTGGTGCTGCAAGAATAATAAAATCATTTCTTACATTGCGTGATCCTCGTCCACTTTGTGTGCCAAAGGAGACAGGTTTTGGAGGTTCCCCTAACACTCATATTACTTTACCTAAATGGCTCTCTGAAGAAGATGTCAATTATTATGCTACAAAATTTGAACAGAAAGGCTTCACTGGCGGACTAAACTACTATCGTGCCCTCGACCTGTAAGTTTCATCTAGTTCATTTTTGGAAACATAACTATACATATGGTACTGCTACTGCAGCCTCTATTTGTATTTGACACTAGAAACATTTTCTAACTTCATTTCATATATAATTGCAAAACTGTAACAAAGGACAATAGCGTTTGTAGGTTACATTTCATTTGAAGAAATAATTGAACTAGATGGACTTGTACTGCTGTAACCATGTGTCTAGAAAAGAAGTTCAGAGTAGAAACATTTTAATTTGCAAAGAGGAGATTATTATTAAGCTTTCCTTGCTTATTTTATTGAACGATTTGGGTAAAATATTTGTCTGCAGAACCTGGGAATTGATGGCACCATGGACCGGAGAACAGATCAAAGTACCAGTGAAGTTTATTGTGGGAGACCTGGACCTTACATATAACACACCAGGCGTTAAGGAGTACATACATAATGGTGGTTTTAAGAGAGAAGTACCATACTTGCAAGAAATGGTTGTGATGGAAGGAGTAGCTCATTTTATAAATCAGGAAAGACCAGAAGAGATCAGCGCGCACATATATGACTTCATCAAGAAATTTTAATCTGCTTCGTTCTTCAAATGAATGCCGTGTAAAAGTGATTTATAATACATATTTTGGATTGCACTGTGCCACACGCATGCTAGAGTGCCAAGTTTGCAGAATTTCTAGTATCTAGCGCAATAGCTATTATTTCTGTGTCTTAAGATATAGACAAGAATCACACTTGTCTACAATAACTTGATCCCCTTTTCCTTATGCTTTGGCGCTTGAATCCTGCTCTACTCCGAAGTGGTAGGCTTCCTCTGGTCTCTACTGTCATCAATATATGCTGGTAGTTTAATGATTCAACTTAGCTAGATGTATTAAGGTTTTGTTTGAAAGTTATGAGGGAAAATGGATGGGAGGGCTTTGGAGGGAAAAGGGGGAAGGGAAACACAGGGGAGTCCTTCACTTTTTTTGGGAGAGTATATTTGAAGGGAGTTGGATGAAAATACTTATGAGAAATTTTATTTTTTTCCAATTTTAAATATGAGAAATAATGCATTTGAAAATTTATTCAAAATCCTCTAAAGTCTTCCAATGAGTTTTTTAAGCTCCCGAGGGTTTTAGTCCAGTAAATAATAAAATGAAGGGACTACTCACCCTTCCCTTTCCCGTTACTCTTTTCATCCTCAAAGTCCTCCCCTCTTTCCCTTTACACTACTTTCATCCGAATAAGTTGAGAAATCACTGTAAAGTGTAAAGGACAGCAAAACATGTAAACTCTCGTTGAAAAGTAAATTTCCATTTAGGGGTTGAGCCTGTATGTTATGAAGAAGATGCCACCTCACCCCTTCCCTTAACTTTTTAACTTAGAAATTTGATATTCATCTTGCTTTACGAATGCTTTGTAATCCATTTCAGATTCTATCATGTATAGACTCTTGACCCGAAGGACTATACACTGACGAGGAGTTAGGCTTTTTGTAGTTGAGAAAGAGTTCATTGATTTCGTGGCCTACAATGGTGGAAAAATAGGAGAGAAAGTGGTAGTTCAAATATCTAACTTATCGAGGAGATATAGAAAAGAAGATTAGTGTGGGTTGATTTTTGTATGGGGTGACAGGAGGTTGCCGGAAATGAAGATAGAAGGTGCTTAGTGTTTCGAGAGGAAGGATATACTCTTTATTTATCCGACATGTGATAAATTTTGATTCACCCACCTAACTTAAGCACATTTACCCAACAAAATCAACGGATCGATGAATCTACATGAATTAAAAACAGTGACAACAGCTTCTCCTTAGTAAAGAAAGTATACACAATCATGTGAAGCTTTATTTTATGACAGAATACATCATGTAACCCTCTCTTATTTCATAAAACTATTAATTGAAATGAACGACTGTTCCATATTTATTGGTAAACAAGAAAGCAACAAGCTAGAGTGCATAAACAAACCACACAAATTAAATAAACTTCACCATCCTACTAATAATCATTCTTTCTGGAACACAACAGGGAGGGCATCACCACCATCAAGGGCCAATAGACTCTTGCCATTCTCACGAATAATACCAACAGTTCCGCATGCGAACCAACACCTAGGGCACACTTCTGTAGGGCACCATTGGATGTTATAGATACCAAGAGTTTGGCTCTGCACAATCCTAAAGAAGTTACCAAATGATCCAACTGTGCCATCATCTCTTCCAGTGGTAATATGCCTCCTACCACTCGTTGCGTCCCTCTCACCCAATCTCCATTCTGATGACTGCCCACAATTTGAAACTAGGAATTGGACTCTTAAGTCTCTACTAAGCCTCACATCTTCGTCATCATGATTGGAAGAAAAAGGTACGAATACAACAATCAAACCTGGCAAGTCAGAATTCTGATCAAGACCAACATCCAAAGGACATGATCCATTTCTGTTGACCAATGTAGTTCCTCCATTGCCTGTGATAGCAGGCCTGATGAAGTATTCGTCACCGGCCTCAACTGGTTCGCCGTTCGTGTCTATGACCAATTGAGCTATTGATGTTGAGATCATGAAGACACACACATGAGCAAGAATGAATATCGCGAAGGATCTAGTTGTCATGGTTGTTAATTCGTTATGTATGAATGTAATTAATAACCTCTCTTTGAAGGCTATCTTACAATATAAGAGGCTTTATGGGTTTTGTGTTTTTAATGTATCTTGCGAAGCAAGGTATTTATAGGATTGAATTGATCATGTTACCATGCAATGTATAATAATTAATGAATCAATAAAAGTCCAAATTATTAATTTACATGAATTTTCTAATTAGCTAATCAATCTTCCAAGGAAATGGATGAATAAAATTATAAGCATTATATGTTACTTTGTTTTTATCGCAAGATTTCGATTGGGTGGAATGGTGAATTTTTTCTTAGTTGGAATCGTTGCGTATAGAGACCAAAATCCACCAGAAGCATGTTAAAACACTTTTGTCTGTTTCATTTGTCCATTCTGTCCGCAAATTCATAAATAATTGTTCAAAAAATGTTGCATTTCTTGCATAGGTATTGTATCCTTAAAAGTATGATAATATCGTGCAAGCATTTTGTAGTTTAATGCAATCAAAGTGGAAGCAAAGGCACAGCTCATGTCGTCTCGTTTCAAGCAGAAATGTCATTTCCTAATTTTAAATTTGCGATAAGGTTAACTGAAAAAACCAAAACGATTATATTTATTTTCCAACTACTAGCACTTCTTTTTTTGTTGAAAAAACACTTATGGCTTATTGACTAATGAGTATTGGGAATTCTACCAAAAAAACTAATGAGTATTAATGAGAACCACTTAGTACTCAACAACAAATCCGAATCTTGCTAAACTTTGCCATATTTTAAGTTTAATTGTTTGAATACAATAGCATTTGAGACAATTCTAACATTTAAACAAGAGGTTAGTTCGCATTTATTCATACATTTTATGTTTGAATTGTGTTTTTCTTTTTTTAGTTTTGGTTGTTTTTTATTTGATTTTTCTCTGATTTTTGATTTATTTCAAATATGGAAGCACACCCAGCAGTGTTTATTTTACATTCGTGTTTCAGGATATTACTAGTTGGTAATGTATTTTGATGTGTGTTGCAAATATGCAGAGTTTCTAAGCCCTCTGTACTGATATATTTTGGTTTATATAAGTCGAACACATTTTACATGTTAGGTTTGTAGAATCTAAAATAAATTATATAAAGAAAATAAGGGATTGGGATTTTGAGCTGAAATATATATTTGTTGTATCGTTGATGTCAATGGAAAAAAAAAATACATATTTGATAGGTTTGTTACAGTTCACAAACATCAAACCTCTGTACTTTAAATCAAAATCAGAATTTTATAGAATCATCGCTCATAATTAACACACATTAGCCTAATAAAAAGAACGGAAACTTCGATACGAAATTTACTATATTCATGCGAAAGACGCATCACCGGTTGCGCACAAACCAAATCTCTCATCAATGTGTCCTTAAAAGTAAGACAGGTACACTTCTCTTCTTCAAACTTTTAAAATTACTTTTGAGTTGAATATGATATTAAACACAAATTGTAACCTCTCCTACCACTAAAGTGTTAAAAAAATTGCCTCAATGTTAAGACGTTTGATGTAATATCAACTATAAAACTAACCACGAATGAGATGTAAAATTTCACTTTGAACGAAATATAGGCAATTAAATTTATATTTATCATACTACTTTAAACTCAAATAAACTGTACCCTGCTTCAAGTTCAACTGCCCTTTCCCAACACTACGAGCGCACAAGAATATAAATTGTAGAACAAGTTACTCATTGATTGACTAAAGTTGACAGGAAAGTTTGTTCTAAATCAAAATTGTTTAAAAGCCGATCCATTCATTCCTTTTCCACTTGGGGAGAAGGACACTAAAAACAAAACGAATTGTTCACAACACCACAAAGGGAGAAAACAAAACAATACAGAACAATGATAATGAGATATGATAATAGGAAAGAGCATTGATGTTTGAGCTCCAAAACTCAAACTTTGAAGCCTCTGCTCTTCCTTTTTCCTCTAGCTGCTTCAACCTTTCGTGATTTTTTCCCACGGACATAGGGCTTAGTGTTGCTGTGTGGCACACCAGGAGCTCGGCCAAAGTGCTTGACAGCTTCACGAGCATTTTTGGGACCTCTAAGAAGAACCTGAAACATCAATACAAAAAAAAATGTCATTCCTCAGATGTATGTTGTCTTAATTTGCAAAAAGAGTGGAATATGAAACTCTATAATTTCATCCTTCCTCCTAAAGTTTTAATAAAAGGGCAACAATACTAGAAGCAAAAAAGAAGCAATTACCAAGATTGATCTAAATTTGCGACAACATATAGATATAAAAGTCAATAAACAAATAATTTATACAAATGCAAACTAAAAACAGGAAGTAACAAGATTTGTATGAAACATTATTTAATAGGCTGTATTGGAACAGGAAGTATAACAGTTATAAGGTTGAAATAAACAAGAACATATGGTGAAACTGAAAATATAAAGTCAAGTAACCGCGAGTAAAAGCATTGTCCGATATTTAAAAACAAAGTAAAACAAAAACACAGGATTCCTCCACATTTATCATTCGTTTCATTTTCACTTTCATAAAGGTGGCAATAAGATAGCAGTGAAAACATAATTTCACACAAGTGGTCTGCTAAAAAACCACTACTTAAGATATGAGAAAACACAAAACTGCTACATGTCTATAAATGAAATGACAGTAAAAAAAAAGCCTTTATGAAGTTTGGTTGGGTAAACAAAACAGTTATAAACTTATAATGCTTGCACACATGAGCTAAGGCCAACTTCCAAACTTCTAAAATGACTGCAACTTTGACAAAATAATAACACTTAGAATAGCAACAAGCAAACAATAGTATTAAAATACATACCGTGTTCTGGCCTAAAGGAGCTCTAAGAGCCAGCTGATCAAATGTGAGGCACTCCCCACCAGCCTTCTCAATTCTAGCCCTGGCTTTTTCGGTGAACCTTAGAGCTGTTACCTTAATTGCAGGTACTTCATACACCCTAATGTCATCTGTCACCGCACCAACAACTACAGCAATCTTACCCTCCTAATACCAGAAAATTATTTTAAATGTTAATGTTACAAGAGCGTGATTGGATTTAGCTAATTTGAACGTATCTAAAAGCATATATGCAGATGAAAAACAGCTTAAAAGAACTTGTAAAAACAGCATATAACATGGGCCTGTTTGGATTCACTTATTTCAGCTGATCTACATGCATAAGTTTCATGTGACTGTTTGGAAAAACTTGTGACAACAGCTTCTGACATTGTTAATAAGCTGTTTTTAGCTTAATTTTGTAAGTTCTTTGAAATAACTTATGAAAACAATATACAAGAATAATTTACATCGTGACAAGTGCTTGAACTATTATCTAGCTGGGCCCATTCTTATAAGCTATTGCATCACATTTTCACAAGTCTAAATGCTAACTTAAGTAAACAACTTATAATTAAATTTATGTTATCCTTAGTTATAAAAATAGCTTAAAAATAAATACTAATATAATTCGCACTTAATTAAGCGATTATATACCTTTCCTTTGGTGTAACGAATCAACCTAGAAAGTGATAGTGGTGGCTTGTTGACTTTGCTCATGAAAAGCCTCTTAAGGATAACCTTATTGAAATTACTTTCAGTCCTTCGAACAAGGAAGCGGTATAGCTGAAAAACACATAAAAAAACAAATAAACAATGCGATTCAAATACAAATCTATCATTCAGATTCAGACTAACAAGTGATAGTAGAAAATGAATGAAGGTATACCTTAACGAGAAGCTTGAGGTAGATATCATTGGATTTTGGTGCGGTACGTTTTGTCTTCTTGGACTTACCTCCTGCCTTCAAATCGATACCCTGCGAAAACAGAGAAAGAGAAGTGAGATGAGAGGTTGTCGGAGTAAGAGGAAATTGTGGCGCCGATGGAGACGGTGGATTTAGAACGTACCATGGTGAAGAAGCTTCTTCTAGCTGCGGCCGAACGAGAGAAATGGGGCTAGGGTTTTGTTTAGGGTGAGATCAGTTTATTTATTTGGATTTTTTCGGCACTGATGGATAATATCCATGACCCGTTTTTCTTACATATGACCCTTTGTCATTTTAGTGGACTTAAGCCCATTTATTATTATAATTTTTCTAGTTACACCCTGGTTTTGTCTAGTTACATCCAAAGACACGTTTTAAGCATGATAAAATGAGTAATTTATCCTTATAACTAATCAAATTTTCAAAACACCAACCTGAAAATTTGATTATATTTTTTTATTGAGGGAAATGTTGATTAGAAAACACAAATGTATCGTTTTTTTAATAAGAATAAAAATGTATCGGTTTACTTTCTTTATGTATCATTGTGAACATTCAAAATAGAAATGTAGATCCCTCTCGATAGTGGGCAAAGAAGTCCTTATGAAAATAGTATTTTAAGCCATCTCTTTCTGTTGTATGTGTGTTTTTCTCCTCCATACTACTTTGGGGTGATGAAATTGAGCTCGTGTTAAATTCCTTCTATCGATGTACAAAAAAAAAAATGTTGGTCGTAACATTGATTAGTTAAGGTAGGATAGAATGACAAGAAAATATCATGAGAGACTAAATTTATGGGACCTTGAAAGTTTTTGCTTTACCAAGGGCGGACCTGGACTTGGAATATCACTGGGGCATAATTTTTGTATCAAATAATTAAATAAAATAGTAAATATCAAAATAATCAAAACCAGGCCAAACATTAAATCGATATAGACGTCAATTTAAGGTTTAAAGGTTCAACCGGATTCAATTAATTTAATATTTTTATTTTTTGAATAAATTAAATAGTTCCTTTTTTGTTACTTTATTATAATATTCTAGTGAAATTCTTTTATATTTCAACATACAAAGTATTTTTTTTTTACTTTTTAAATTCTTCATGGGTTTCTTGTATAAGTTTGATGAATCGTATATTTTATAAGCTCAGTCCATGATTTAACCTAAATTATATACTAACTCTAGCAACACAAATGCCTAGCTGCCACTCATATCTCATTCTCAAATCCAAATATGAATATGAGTTTTACACGTTCATTCATCTTCTTTGTTCTCTTTTTATTTTTTTCCTTTGCTTCTTTTCTTCTTCAGTTCTTGTATGGGAACTTCTTCAGTTCTTTTTATTCTCTTTGTTCATTCATCTTCTGTTATTGTGTCTCGGCTGGTGCGGCACTTGCCACACTAGGCCTTGGCCAGATCCGCCCCTGCTTACTATGTTGTGTTAGCAAGGCTGAAAACTCATTCTTAAAAAAATAAATAAAAAAGAAGAAGGTGGAAACACGTCACAATCTCTTCATCTCTCCTCACTAACTTTTTGGAGGACAGACATGATCGTAGTCCTAATTACACACAGAGGAGTATTGTACCATCGTTTTCCCTTGGATATATGTGGAAAACCGGTTACGGAAATGATATAAAAGTTTGATCAGGCCCTTGGATCTGGTCAAGACAATATATGCGGCATACTACCCTGAGTATGCTATATGTCACGGGACTCTTGATATAAAAGTTTGATCAGGCCCTTGGATCTGGTCAAGACAATATATGCGGCATATTACCCTGAGTATGCTATATGTCACGGGACTCTTGATGATAAGTTGCACCCTTTCCTTGAATGCTCTCATTTTGTTAATTGTTGGAAGGAATTTCATATGTGGACTAGAATCAAGCATCACTTTACCGGTTGGCAATCATTTTTCTGCCACAATTTTCCCTATTAGTGCAGGCCTTGAAGTATATTGGCATAGTTGAAATACTTTACCGTATGAACAACAATGATTTAACTTTAACTTTTTTGATGATGGACAATGCTTCAAATGTCAGTATGGCCAAAAAATACATTATTTGTGAAAATATGTTATTGATTCATAACTTTAATTTTATTTTATTTTTATGATGGACAATACTTCAAATGCTAGTATGGCCAAAAGATACATTATTTGTGAAAATATGTTATGCTATTGATTCACTAGGAGTTGAAGACACTAGTTACAATGGATTATTACTTAAAATTTCATAAATAAAACATTCATATAGACGTTAAGGCAGCCTTTATATAGAGGAAAATTAACAGAGTTGTTTGTGCTATAACTAGGGCATCTTAGTGCTCGTTTGGAACCACGACACATTTGTTCTAAATGTGTCTCCACCAAGAAGTTGTATATATCGTGGCTTCTTCGTTTTTTCATCTAAAGTGTTTCGAAACGTGATATTTAAGATGTAAATGTGTATTCAAACATTCTATTAGAGGACGACCTTCACAACAAAAAAAAAATGTTTTCTATGTTTGTTTCTCTTCTAACATATTTTTTAGCAAAAATATGATTTTATCTAAGTCACTTATTAATTCTTTTTATCTTTTTCATCTTTTTTTGAAGTAGTCTAGTGGTCAGAATTTTACCTCTTAAAATAAAATAAATAAAGAAATTCAAAGTTTAAACTTCTCCCCTACACATGCAATAAACGTCTATACCAACTAAACTTATTACTCGTGGTAAAATTAAAATCATGATTATATCAACTAATAGTAATAACAATGGCTTTCCTCAAAAAGAAAAAGAAAAAGAAAAAGTAATAACAACGGCTTGAAATTGAACAATAGGACTGGTAAAAAAAAAATTGAATGAGAAAATATTAGAATAATCTTTATTAGCGCACCTTTGTTGAATTCGTCAATAGTTATTTTTGTATACATCCTCATGTAATTTAAGGGTAAAACCTCTTCGAATAAATATTTGGACCAAATAGTTTCGTATTTATCTTTTATTAATGTATCAGTCATTGGTGTCTACACTACCTCAAAGCAAAAAACAAAAAAACTCACTAATACAAACTATGCCTCCGTCTCTAATTATAACACGGTTTATAACAAAAAAAAGATTGTTCTTAAATATAAGAATCACTATAAATTATTAGATGCATTTGTTTATCTTTTTTCAAATATACCCCTTATTAATAGTACTATTAATTTATTTTAGAATATGAAAAATAACATTGAATACATTTATATACAAATAGTAATTTAATAATAGTTACATATATGTCGGACAAATTCATTACTCCAACAATTTTTTTTAATACTCATGTTTTTTGTAAAGGGATTTTATAAAAAAGAAATGAGCAATTTTTTTTTTTTGGGATACATATGCTATTGTGTTTTTGACAAACAAAAGAATCCAGCATAGACAAGTCAGAATTTTATATTTTTTGATCGATGGAGCTGATGCACCCACCGCATGTAATTTTGTAAAGTAATCATGGACACTTTTTTTTTGGTTGGAAAAGTTAAGATATTAACGAGGGATAATATAGATACAATATTCTAAAAATTAATATAAAATTGACATCTTATAAATAACCACGTAAACTACAAATATTATATTAACTATACGTTTTTTGGAGCTTAAAATCAAATATTTGGTACTTTTGTAATAAGATGATTAGAATTAAATTTTGGATGATTAGAAATCACTTGTTAAGTCTGTCCCAAGGTTTAAGTTACAAAACACAAGGTGATTATGATCACAATTTTCCTTATTAATAACTGGTTTTAAAGCAAATTTTATGAGATAGATTAGATGGAGGAGGGAACATGAAGTTTGCAATACGGTTTGAGTGTTATGAACTTGTTTGTCTTTTGACAAGGTTTTAATAAGAATGAGAAACACATTTTAAATATCTTAAAGTTTTCTCTCACAAGTTTTTGAGTGAAAAATCATTTAGGTGTTTAAGAAAGTAAACAAGAAAAATTATCAATTACTTTTTTTACAAAAATAAATAATATTTATTCATTCAAATGGATAGAAAAACAAAGATACAATGTAAATTCGCTAAAAACAAAGATGATATATCTACAAACAAACTCACAACATTCATGTTAATAAAATAAAACAACAAAGTACAAAAGGCTACAGATATGACTATATTAAAGTCTCCGGATCAGCAACATGGACGATGATAAAGTTATTGATTAAATCTGCACTGAATCGAAGTTGATCTGACAATAACCGAACAAATACTTAAATGAAACAAGAAAGACAATAAGGACGACGAACAAACCAACATCGCTTTAAGGTAATGAAATCACAAAATAAAAAACGAAATAGATGTAAAATTCACTTATTTTAATAAAAGGGAAAAAAAAACGAAATTTATATGAACAAATCAGGATAAAATATTTGTCACTTTCAAACTTTTAATAGTAAAAGTGAAATGATAACTTTTAACTGTGAAAGAAAATTATAGAAATTAAGGATTAATCTTCTTAAGTTGTTAAAGTAATTTTTTGCAATTATTTTATATCTCTTGTAAAATTCGAGTGATGATTGATTAAATAATTGATTTTCTTTGTCAAGTAACTTAATAGTAAAATTTACTTTTAAGATAGATAAAAGATTTTTTTTTTCAAGTAACTTAACAGCTAAATAAATTAATCTTAAAAATGAATGAATAAGGTGCTCGAAGGTCGGACAAATAACTTATCCTTCTAACGTAGTCAATTTGGACCGACTTGATAAATTCAAGAAATCAAAATACAAAAGTTTAATACTCATATAACATTACTACAAAGGAAAATGCAACAAAAAATAAAAACCACGTCATAAAAATACAAATTTAATTACAAAACTGCCCTCAAATTTTGAGTGAAAAACCCAAAAGAATACAAGTTGAGTTTTTGACGACCTTTATGATGTGTCCGAAAAATACTTTTACGGCAATTCAATTCAATTTCTGATATAATAAATCCCTAAATTTCCTCCTCCTTCCACGGCTATTCCAACGATGAACCCGACGAAACCTCCGCGCCGGAAAATCCCTCAGGCAAACGGTGATGACTCGGGTGACAAACTCGACCAACTTCTTCTCTCCACCGCCATATCCAACAACGAAGACTTAGGCCCCTTCATCCGCAAAGCTTTCGCTTCCGGCAAACCGGAAACTCTCCAACAACACCTCAAGCACTTCGCTCGGTCCAAAGAATCAGAGATCGAAGAAGTCTGCAAAGCACACTACCAAGACTTCATCCTCGCCGTCGATGATCTCCGATCTCTTCTCTCCGACGTTGAATCTCTCAAGTCATCACTCTCCGATTCGAATTCCAAGCTTCAGTCCGTCGCTCGTCCTCTTCTAACATCACTCGATTCATTCGTTGAAACGCGTAACGTTTCGAAGAATGTTAACCTCGCTATCGATTCAGTTGAATCGTGTGTTCAGTTAACGGAAGTTTGCTCACGCGCTAACGCGCATCTTGCTGGTGATAACTTCTACATGGCGTTGAAGTGTGTTGATGCTATTGAAAGAGATTATTTGGATAAAACGGCGTCGTCGACTTTGAAGAAGATGCTTGAGAAGAAGATTCCAGAGATTCGTTCTTACATAGAGAGAAAAGTGAACAAAGAGTTCGGTGATTGGTTGGTTGAGATCCGGGTTGTGAGTCGCAATTTAGGTCAATTAGCAATTGGTCAAGCTTCATCAGCGAGACAGAGAGAAGAGGATCTTAGAATCAAACAGCGTCAAGCGGAGGAACAGAGTAGACTCAGTGTTAGGGATTGCATTTATGCTTTGGAGGAAGAAGATGAAGATGGAATGGCTTCCGATGACGGCTACAGTAACGGTAATGGGAACGGTGGTGGAGTTTTGGGATTTGATTTGACTCCTTTGTATAGAGCTTATCATATTCATCAAACGTTAGGGTTAGAGGATGGGTTTAAGCAGTATTATTTTGAGAATCGGAAGCTTCAATTGACTTCGGATTTTCAGGTATCGTCTATGACGCCTTTTCTTGAATCACATCAAACCTTTTTTGCACAGATTGCTGGTTTCTTTGTGGTGGAGGATCGTGTGTTGAGGACTGGGGGTGGTTTGATATCGAAGATGGAAGTTGAGAATCTGTGGGAGATTGCTGTTAGCAAAATGTGTTCTGTGTTGGAGGATCAGTTCTCTAGAATGCAAACTGCTAATCATCTTTTGTTGATCAAGGATTATGTGAGTCTATTAGGAGTAACGCTGCGTAGATTTGGTTACCCGATTGATGCGTTGCTTGATGTTTTAAGCAAGCATAGGGATAAGTATCATGAATTGCTTTTGTCAGATTGTAGGAAGCAGATAGCCGAGGCTATAGGTGGTGATAAATTTGAGCAGATGTTGATGAAGAAAGAGTATGAATATTCCATGAATGTGCTTTCTTTTCAGATTCAAACATCCGATATCATACCTGCTTTTCCTTATTTAGCACCGTTTTCGTCCACGGTGCCTGATTGTTGTCGCATTGTGCGGTCCTTCATTGAGGATTCAGTCAGTTTCATGTCATATGGCGGGCAGCTTGAGTTTTATGAGGTTGTTAAGAAGTATTTAGATAAGCTTTTGAGCGAGGTTTTAGATGAAGCTTTGTTAAAGCTTATTAGTACCTCGGTTAGTGGTGTCACCCAGGCAATGCAAATGGCAGCAAATATGGCTGTTCTGGAGCGTGCATGTGATTTTTTCTTTCGCCATGCAGCACAGCTTTCAGGGGTTCCTTTGAGAATGGTTGAGAGAAGCCGGAGGCAGTTCCCTCTAAGAAAAGCTCGTGATGCCGCGGAAGAGACGCTGTCGGGGCTGCTCAAAGCCAAAGTTGATAGATTTATGACAATGATTGAAAATGTAAATTGGATGTCTGATGATCCACCCCAAGGTGGAAATGAATATGTAAATGAGGTCATACTTTATTTGGAAACTGTGGTTTCAACTACTGCATCCCAGATATTGCCAACTCAAGTCCATAAAAGAGTTTTGCACGATGTTATTTCTCATATATCGGAGATGATTGTTGGGACTTTAGTTAGTGATTCTGTTAAGAGGTTTAATGTTAGTGCCATTACTGGAATTGATACAGACATCAAGCTCTTAGAATCATTTGTTGAAACTCAGGCAACCCTTTTCTTTGACGGGGATGCTGATCAGTTCAAATCAGCACTTGCTGAGGCGAGGCAAATGATTAATTTGCTAGTAAGCAATCATCCGGAGAATTTTCTGAATCCAGTGATCAGGGAGAGGAGTTACAGTGCTTTGGACCACAAGAAAGTGGTGATTGTTTCAGAAAAGTTGAAGGATCCTTCGGATCGACTCTTTGGAACCTTTGGTAGTCGAGGGTCCAGGCAGAACCCAAAAAAGAAATCACTGGATACATTGATAAAAAGACTAAGGGATGTTAGTTGATTATTCTTATAGCTGTATGTAAGGTACTCTGTCTTGTTAATTTTCTTTTTTCGTCTTTAGTTTCATTTTAAATCCGAATTATTTCATTGTTAGTTCTTGATGAAATTATTTTGTTAGGGCTGCCTATCACTGTCTTCCAATTGCATTTTTAGATTTTACATTTGTTTGATATGTATAATTCGAATATTCATTTTTATTGGATTTGATTGGATTTCTACGTTTCATTTTATCTGTTATGTTTTCTTACTTTTGCTTCGTCGGTTTGTTTTTGAAACTATAATCTCCCATCAGATTTCTGCTTGCTAAAAGGATGTCTTTAACAGGCAACATGATGCTGCTTTATGAGTGGCGGCTTCTGTTTATTAAACTTGCATGGTTCTAAGTCTCGCACTCCTGCTAACTAATCACAGATTTTCGATAGTTCAACTTCAAGCATTTCCTTGACATTTGTGTATCTGTTAATCAACCTTATTCTTGCATTATATTTATACCGCATTGTTTGGCTAAACTGTTTTATCAGAAAGATGAAAAGGTCACATGTTCTGACCTATCACTTCTTCACATTTAGCCAATGATAATGAGGGTTCAGAGTACTGGAAATACATGGATTCTCACTTTGAGCTTTCTAAGACCTCTACTGATTGATCGACTTAGCCCTTGGGTGTGAATTAGAATGAGGTTAATTTCCAAATTCCAATTATGTTGGCATGATAGTTAGTCGGTCCCACTAATAAGTACATTATGAGATAATAATGCATAACAATCAAGTGTTCTGGAAACTGGACCCATTATGCTGATTTGACAGTAGAACTGGAACTGGTCCGCTAATTTTTTTAAGACAAATGTTAACTTGTGCCCTCAAGGGCACATGTTAATGAACTCATTATAAAAATATACGCATCAAAAGTCGTGTAGTCAACTTTTAAAAAGTTAAAATATCATGTTTTTCAATGTAAAATTGCTTTTTTTGGTTCTTTTAACATGTGTCCTTAGGGCACAAGTTAACATGTCATTTTTTTTAATTAGAAAATTGGTTGATCTCACGACTAGTAAGAGTCAAAGTAAAATCCGTCTAAAACGAGCGAAAAGTTGGTGATAAAAATTAGTTTGGTTTGGATATATTTTTAATTAAAAAAATAATTTTAAGGCAAATAATTCTCTGATGATAAATTATAAAAATCTGTATAGAGTTTTTTTTATCTGTATAGATTTTTTTTTATCGTTTATTCTTGACTTTTTATCCTATATATAATGCAATCGCTTTATGTTGATTTTGTTTAAATTAGATTTGACTTGAGATGCGAGTAATGTGACTGAAATTATGTGTTTAATCTATGTTACCAAATGATAATTCAAAAAAAGAAAAATCTATGTTACCAAATGAGATAAGAACAACGACAAATCTATAATCGGTGACAGTTTGTTTTAAGCAGAAAAACGTTGTCATTTCACTACTCTAGCAATAATGCAACCAAACAGTCTAAAGAATTTGAGGATAAACACTATGGTTTTGTTCGACACTTACAAGAAAATGGTCATGCATCATGCATAATTGCCGATTTCACCATTGAATTAATAAGTTACATCACATCTTATTTAATTTAGCGCTGAAATTTATTGATTTAATAATAGAAATTAGTTTGTGCATGATACATGTCTTACTTGTGTATAATAGAATTGACCGCACTATATATATATCCATCCACTTTAGCTAAGTGTAGGTACGGACAAGTGGATAAGAACGAGTGAGACGGAACCACAAATGCTTTTTAGTATTTAAGCGCAAGTGTACCGTAAACTATAATCCTTCATTGATAATAAACAAAACTACAACATATCTGTAGTCGGAGACATAGGCACAATTGAGAAATTGGTTGCTATTCTAACAAAACCTAAACCGACGGCTAATCAAACCATACACTTTGCCTTCATGAACCTGCAACAAAAGCATATATTTCAGAAATTTTCCGTCACAAATTGATTGTCTTCCTTGCGATTTGCGGATACAAAACCCACAACATTTAAGTGAGCAGAGATTGCTTGGTTAGTTAGTCTCATTTACTGAACAACTTTACACTGCCAGAAGTGTAACTATGCAAAAATAATACACATTTTTGACAAATTTATTACTACATCAACTTTCTTAATATCCGTATACTTTGTTGGAGGTGCTTTAAAAGAACTTTGTTGGAGGGTCGTATAGTAAGGGTTCGACGGAGTGTTAGTTTTAAGTATAGAATTTACAATTTGATATAAGCAAGTTGGTCGTAAAGAATCAAAGATACATATGTTAGTTTTAAGTATAGAATTTACATTTTGATATAAGCAAGTAGGTCATAAAGAAGCAAGTTCGTGGCATATGTAAAAAATCTTATAGGAACAAAAGGGTAAAAAAGGTTAGCAACATTATTGATCACAATTTTAAGAAATAAAAAAAGCTTTATGGGGGGAGGGGGTTGGAATACCCATGGAAAGTTAATACTTGTCCCTTCTTTTAAAGTTGTTTTGGGACCAAATTCATTTAAAAAAAAGTTAATATGTTTTTACTTTCTTGTAATTTGGGCGAGTTTTGGTTTATCTCCTGTAAAAAAAAAGTTTAGATTCCAACCCCATAAAATGAAGATTCTCCACAAAACACACCTGTAATATAAAGATTCTCCACAAAACACCCCTGACCCCATCCAGATCCTGCGTGGCACGCCACTGTGTAATTATTTCTTTTAAAACCTGACACGTGTGTAATGGACGCTGACGTGGCACACCACTGTGTAATTATTTTAATTTTAAATTTTTTCAAAACTGACATGTGTGTAATGGTTTAAAAAATAAAAATAAAAATCGAAAATTTATTTTAAAAAATTTTAAAAATAAGAAAAAAAAATTGATTTTTTTAAAAAAAACGAAAATAAATTAGAGTTTTTTTTTAAAAAATAAATAATTTTTTATATTCATTTATATTAATTTAAAAATAGAAAAAAAATCAGATTATTTTTTTTTTAAATTGAAAAATCGGAAAAAAATCAGACTTTTTTTTAAAATTTAAAAAATCAGAAACAAATTCAGATTTTTTTTTCAAAAAATTAAAAAAAAAAATCCTAAAATTTTATAAAATCTTTTTCAAAACTAAATTATTAGAAAAAAATAATTATTTTTTACGAAAATGAAAAATTCTGGAACTTAA
>Ga0209282_1000549_pt1 | contig 18171 bp, 14 predicted proteins | sample Mtrugardesep15_FD_187529 | JGI IMG/M metagenome (GOLD analysis project Ga0209282, IMG submission 187529) | Root nodule microbial communities of legume samples collected from California, USA - M. trunc garden sep15 (SPAdes) (version 2) | ecosystem: Host-associated > Plants > Roots > Nodule...
AAAAATCCCCTAAGTGTTTGCAGTATGAATTTTGGTTTCCATGGGTAATCACTTTCTCCAAACAACTTCAGGTGGCAGTTTTTAATTTTGTATTGTGATTTTTGTGTATCTTTATATTTCGTTTTTGTTGCATCGTCGTTGCTCAGGAAGTTTATAAAAAATGGTTGTTCATCATCTCTTTCTCCAAGCAATTATTGGGTGGTATGTCTTCAATTTGACATTATAGTCTTTTTCTTCTCTTTTTTACTTTTAATCTTTTGGCTATTCATTGGTTTCTATGACATTATAGGAACTTAAGTTATTTTTAGATTGACCAAATAGTCTAGCTCTACTTTTTTTTCATATATATTATTTTTGTTAGTCTATTTTTTTAACTTTCATTCATAGTTTTTTCATGTGAACCAGAAAGTCTATGAAAAATGGCAGCTCATGTAAGTATGTATTTTTAATCCTAACTGAAAATGCATAAAAGTTTAAATTTATTTAATTAAAGTTTAGATGTATATCAATGTTGACTAATCGTTGACTAACAGTGTTCTAACGGAAGGATTTGATTGAAAATAAAATAAAATAGTTCAAAAACTTGACTACAACTTTAAATTTTTTTAGTTCATAGACCTATTTAAAAATTCTCAAATAGTTTAGGACCTACAAATTGATTAAAACAAAAAAAAATTATCATGTTACATTTTCTTGCAACAACCTCTACAAGAACGCTAATTATTAGAATCGTTAAAAAACGCTAATTATAGTTTAGGACCTACAAATTGATTAAAACAAAAAAATATCATGTTACATTTTCTTGCAACAACCTCTACAAGAACGCTAATTATTAGAATCCTTAAAAAACGCTAATTATTAGAAAATTAGTATATATAACCTCATTAAAAAAGCTTGGTCAAAAACTTTTATTTAGTAAAGGTTGCATTATATGTAGAAAAAAAAAATAGCATCTTTTTTAAAAAAAAAAAAATGAACAACAACTTTAAACAAAACCAAACATAGAGGAATAACAATATTTTCTACATTTATATTTTCTTCGTTTTTGGTAATCAAAATGAAATTTCATAGTGAGAAAATGAAAATTTTCATGTTTTTTTTTTCTTTTTGAGATTTTTTTTTCATGTTGATTACCAAAGGAAATAAAAGAAATAAACTCGTCTCGTAAGAGTAGCTCAGTTGGTAGCTATCAGAGACAATATTTGTAGGGACCGGGGTTCGAACCCCGAATTCCCCACTTCTCCACACTTTAAAAAGTGTGTGATCTTCCCACTAGTCTATTGAACTAAAAAAAATAAAAATAAACTCTCAGCACAATCAATTATTTCTTGCTTGCCAAAATAGATGAAATATGTTGAAGGAAAGTAGAGGTAAAAACTTGAGTTCTTATTAGAAAAGAAAAAAAATGTTGTAACTTGAGTCTTGAGCACAACCAACCATTTCTTTAATACTATTACTTATGTGTTGTAACTGTGGTAAAATTACACCTTTATCAATGCAAAAAGAAACACAAAATCATGTGATCTCAACCGTTGGTTCGGTTGGTGATCCTCGTCGTTGTTGATGAACCAATGAAAAACTTTACATATGGTGTTTTTGTTACTACAAAGATACTCCGGTCATACGAGAGATTATTGTGTTGAAAAAAATCATGTCTCTTTGGTGTGGCAGTCAAAGAAGGTTTAAAAGCTACTTCTCTTCAATTGTGCAACGAAAAGAAACAAACACGACTAGGACTTGTCATATTACTCTTTGGAGGGATATACCCATAGGAACTTGGAAAGAAAATGATACCACTTCACTTATTACTATATCTCATACTTTTTTGTTAATAACTTTTCAAAAAAAAAAGCCATGATAAATAACTTTTTGACCTTATAATTGAAAATATTGATTTAAGATGTGAAATTAAAATTATAAAATATAAGATGTTTTTGAAAAAAATTTAGGATAGATAAATTTAAGATGGTGGATAAAGTGAAGCTATTATCTAGATGGTTACAAGCTAGAGTTAGTAACTTATGTTTCGATTTTCATCATTCGTGGACTAATCTTTTGTTTATATGCCTAGCTAGCTTTTGTTTATTTATAGCTAGTGTTGACTTTGAATCCGTGTATGTGATTTTATCTTTCTTTGAGTCGTTGCCTGACACTCTTTGTGCAGGCTTAGTGCTCCATTGATTAATATATTTCATTTTCTCTTTCTTAACAAAAAAAGAGAAATAATTTGTTCTTGTCAAAAAAAATAAAAATTGTTGAGTGATTCTTAACAAGATTTTATTTATGTTTTAGCTGAATCGTAAATTATGATATATTTTTCTCTTCAGAACCGAATGATTAACACAAAAATAATAACAATAATTTTATATTTAATATTACAGGGGAATGTTTTGCTTATTTTGAGTCCTAGTGCCTTCTTATTAATAAGAAATATAAAATAAAATTGGTTAGACATTAACATCAAGCAAATAGTGATGGTAGGGCAAAGTGGAATTATAGAATGTGAATTGTTAACCGTAATAAAGGTTAGAGATTCATGCTTGAAAATAGTAGTATTTTTTTTGGGAAATTATGGGTTGATACCTTTTTTTTCAAACCATTCATGTACCACTTCAAATGATATTTTTAATTTATATTTCTCTTCCCTTTATCAATTTATTTATCTCTCATCCATTAAATAAATGGCACATAAGAAGGTACAATGGAAAATTGCCACATAGGATGACTAATCTATCATTGCTATTTTTTTTTTGACACACAAATGTCTCTGTTAGACTCCTTATCCATTGTGGTCCCCCAAGGCCAAAGCATTATATTTAAGGTCTTACTCCCCAGTCGCCACCAACAACCATTTGCCAATAACTGTATGGCCAATGCTGAGTGGTGGAAAAGCCAGATAAGCCTCACTGTCATGCATCATATCATATGGTCATTGATTTGCTCTTTGCCATAATGATCATGTGCTAATTTCACTTTCAAATTCAAATTAAAGTATGTGCTATGTTACATGGTCTTCGTGAATTTGTGATCTCTCATGACATTATGTTCATCATAGTATACCATGTCCACACTACAAGAAAAAGTTATTTAGAAAATGTAAAGAGGAAACTAGTATTTGGTAGTGTATATATGATGATTTGAGACTCCAAATATACATCATATCAAATTGTTCCCATAAATTGTTTAAAGTTGGTCAAATTGCTCCATTTGTCAAGTAATTCTTTTATAGATGATGCCATGTTACGTTATATGATATCATGGGTTATCTATGTTGATGTCTCAAATGTAACTTAATGTGATATGAGCACTTAAGTGACATTGTGGGTTTAGGGTTCCGTATGACGTGACATCAACTTGGATAGTCGCAATGTCATTTAACATCCCATCAACATGTCTAATAGAACTAGTTGTCAAGGGAGTAGCTAGACTAGACTGATGTCAGACAATTTTAGGGAGCAATTTGATATGTCGTAAATTTATATTCCAAGTTGAAAGGCAATTCTAATTGTAGGTCAAAAAAATTACTTTAATGTAAATATTATCTAAACATATGTGCCCACTACTAGTGAGTTTGGTATGAATGAAATGCTAAATAGTGAAACATTAATGAGAAAATTTGAATTGATAAATGCAATTTCTTGTGTTTGAAACCATAACGTAATGATAAAAAAGAGAACATAATCAAATGGAACCACACTTTTCCATTTCTCTCCATCTAGCAAAGAAACGAAGTGGAGAAACATGATTTCATTTGTGCCCTTGAAGTCGATGATGCTTTCTATCAAAGAAAAACTAAACGTTGATTCTATTGATAAATAGTTGACTCATATTGTGCAAGGGTGTGGCCGATGTACAAAACCCTTTGGTTGGTGATACATCTTTCAATCTACTTTAAACTTTAAGGGTATGTTTGGTTTGCAGAAGAAAGTTTAAGGAAATAAAGTGAAAGGAATGAAAGTATAAGGAAATAATGATAGTAGAAAGTGAGAAGATCTTTTTAGTTGTTTGGTATATGAGAAAGTGAATAGAAAGTGGAAGGAAAGAATGATGTGTATATTTGTAAAAGGACAATTACATCCTTAAAAAGTTTTGGCTACATATATCATCTTAAATTAAATATTCTATCTACGCATTTAAATATGTTTTAATTTAGATGTAACAATTTAAGTATTTATTTTACGGTGGGAGAATAAATTTGTAGAGTATGTGCCAAAATCATAACTTGCCTAGCATAATCTATTATGCACCACGTTAATGTCTAGAAAAATGGCACAATGCAAATAACATATTACATTAAGGCTATTTTTGACATTTTCTCATGAAGTTGGTGCATTTTACATGTTTCTGTCCTTGGGCCTGCGGAAAGTTTTTGAGCGTGGGTCCCACGTCAAAACTTTATTTCCTCATCTTTTTGAAGTGCTGCCAAACGGTGGAAAACCACTGTATCCAGTCACTTTCTTTCCCTATCCTTTCTTTCCTTTATCTTTCCATGGATCCAAACAGACCCTACGATGTACATTTTTTATTTTTTTTAGAAAAACAAAAAGATTGAGCATAAAACTTATGCCCTTTCAAGAAAAAAAGATTGAGGATATAAGAATCATTAAACTGTCCCACGATATTTATCATATTTGCAAGAAATATTTAGCTTAAAAAAATTGTTACATTTGTAATCAAATCATTGAACTTTAGTGGTTAATAAGTTTCGCCAAAATGACGAATTATTCAGAAAAATCTGAGTTCGATGATCCATCGATACATACATTTAGATTGAACTCCGGATTGTCAGATCTCATTTTCATTAAAAATCAGAGAGTTAACACCCAAAAAAATTGTTACATTTAGTTTCCAATACAATTTTAATTGTTTTGTTTATTTTCCAATTGCACTATCTAAGTAATGTTATGTGTGTCATTTCTAAATTAATGTTACGATGTTATGTGTATCAATCGCTAATATTCTTTCACAAATTTTTTTGAAAGTGATGTTCATTCTTTCAGAAATTTATATCATCACACACTATCTCTTCTCTATTCATACAGCTTTTGGATGTATATCATGTGAAGGCAAGGGTATATGTCTCCCTTATTAATTTTTCTCTTAAGTTATTATTTCAACTTTCATCTCCTCCGCCCTCACAATTTCTGATGCAAAGAATGCAAATTGAAAGGAACGATAGTCGTTTGATGGACTTAAGTTCTTGGATATTGATGTTATCTTGTAGTGTTAAAGAGTCTCGTATCGGACAAAATATGACTTAGATATATTTTTATGAATGAAACAATCCTCATTTTACAAGCCGGAACTTGTATATTTTATAATAAATATATAACTTTTTAATAATTAATCGTTGGTAAAAACTTTAATATTGCATATGTTAGACAAACCTTTATTTTAAATTGGTAATTTATTTTAGTCCTTGGAATAAAAAATGAACTCCATGTAAGGTGAGAGACTACCATCTATTTTTATTCACTCATCTACCTTTGCCTCCCAACTTGCAAAACCTATGATGTATTAAGATAGTTAAGTATAATTAATTGTATAGTTTTTTCTATTGTTAGTATATACTTATTTAACTATAATTCTTTTTGAAGAGAATTATTTAACTATTATTATAAATTAGAATTTTTTCATTGATTTTTTCTGATTTTGTAGATGGAGTGACAAACATTATTTAAAAACGTCACACTCATAAAAGGGAGATATCGAATAACTACGATAAACAACGACATAATAATCTTCACATTGTAAGTTGAATTGAGCCTTACAAACTATAATCACGTTGACTTTAACTGCGGATAGAGTATTTAACCATTAAAAAAATATTTAACCCCGAACGATAACTTTACAATATTTCTAGAAGGGATTTAAATTTTAGGGTGATTACAAAGTTAAACTTGTACCACTAATATATACCTCATGGATGATTGAGACCTTGGCATGGAATGTTTTTTTTTTGAACAACCTTGGCATGGAATGTTAAATGTCAAAAGTAAGATAAATCTTGCCAAACTAAAGGATTTTTTGTATTCTCTAAAATGTTAGTGTTGCAAGAGTCAAGCAGTGTAAACTATATACTTTATCATTATTATGGCAGTATAAAAGGATTTAATAAATAATGTTACGATGTTTTAAGAAACAAAGTATAATTAAATTCATGTATAGTTGTCCATAATCCCTAACTTAACTAAGATTTATTGTTAGTTTTTTTTTATAGTAAAATTTAAGTCTTGCTTTCTTTGTGACTTGTTCTGTTATATACTCTTGAGGTCTTTTTTGACACACCTTATGCTATTAAGAATCTCTGTTTTCCACAATACATTTCATTTTTGCATTTTAAAAATATAATTATTTAACTCTTATTTTAGGTGGTCTTACTACAAAATAAATTTACAGTATAAACTGAAGAAAAACAGTTGGGTTTTTGAAGGAACTATAATATAAGTTTTATTTACAGTATAATTAAAGTTTTTATGCTTTTATCCTCATATTTTTTTTCTCATTTTTTTGGTATTCAATAGATCTATTTGCTTATAAAAAAACAGTTGGCTGTAATGGGACAATACAAGACAATGCATAGGAAAATTAGAAGGATTAAGCAATACATAATTAGAAATATGAAAGTCCATTGAAATATTTTGTCTTCAAATCTCAAATTGGCATGAGCTAAGCAACCTAAGATCTAAACAAGCTATGAAATAGAGTAAGATTATCAACATAAAAGTTACAATGATTAAGATAATTATTAACATAGAAATCTAAGCTAATATAGTAGTAATAAAAGGTACATACATACATATAAAATATTGTATAAAAGAAGAAAGAAAAAACAAAAGAACCTTATCTAAAATATTACAAGTCCAAGCTTCTCTTGGTGCTCTTTAAGGGACCAAAAACAAACTTCATCCACTCATAGCACACCCCTATCGTTATTAGAATAGCCACTAACCTTTATTTTACACTCTATATGGTTCAGTGACACAAGGCTCATTTTCATTCACTTGAACCCATTCCCAAAGTTTGCAGTTTTTTGCCATTTTTCAATTCTGTATTGGTGAGTTTCTTTAGTATCTCTGAATCCCATTTTCATTCTTATGGTAAAGAGTTTATTTATTGCTTTGTAACTTTGTGTATCTTTCTTGTGTAACTAATAAATGAGAAGCTTTTTGATGATATTATCAGTTTTCAGTAAATCTCAACATTTATTTATTTTTGTAATGATTCTTATGTTTTTTTAAATTAAAAATGAAGGGTGGTGGTTATTTTTGGTCAAAATATATGATTCTTTATTAATGTGTCTTCATTTATCTGCATATTCCAAAGTAGAACTCACTTTTTCATCATTTTTAGTTCATGTAGTGATCATAAAAAAATAATTTTTTAGCCAGATAAATTGATTTTTAGTAGAAATGAAAAATTTGGGTCATTGTATTTAATGGATCTGTTAGTTTATGCATATATAGATGTTCATTTAAATATGATTCCAAAAAGAATATTTCTTTGTTAGATAAGTATATTTTATTTGATTATCAAAGTATCCTTGCACATTTTCTTGAAGGATATTTATTTTTTGGTTGATTTTTTGTGTCTGATCTGATATAATTATAGAATGTGCATCTTATTGAGTGTGGTGAAGAATCTGATTATTAGAGTGATTCTGGAGAAAATGAATCATTCTTGTATTGACTGAGGTACACAGAAAAAGAGAGAGTTGGTTGACATAATATAACTAATTCAACTAACTCTAACAGATTGTAACTAACATAACTAACTCCTTATACTGATTAAAATGTCATGTAAGGTTTAAATAAGAAGTTTAATTTTCAGCATGATCTTAAGTATTCATCATTTGAGTATTTTCTAGATCATAATACTCTTTTGTGCTTTATCTTAATGTTAACAGGAAAAAAATATCTAGTAAAAAAATAGCTTAGGTTTTGAGAATTTTTTGCACACTAAATTATGTTTAAGAAGGATTAGATAACTGCTTTAAAATGCTTTTATTTATGTTAGGCTTCATCAGTCAAATTTGAGAATTGTTGCTGGACAGCTAATACATCATACATTAATAGAATGCTATATAATCTGTTTGCTTAATATCAAAAATAAATTTTTATTATGAGTCATAGTTTAATTCACTTTTTGTTAAGCAGAACATGGCACAGATTCTGGCTCCTTCTACACAATGTCAGACACGAATCACGAAAACCTCTCCCCTTGCAACTCCAATCTCATCAAAGATGTGGAGTTCTTTGGTTATGAAACAAAACAAGAAAGTTGCACGTTCTGCTAAATTTAGAGTAATGGCAGTCAAATCTGGCACCATCAACAGGGTTGAGGATTTACTTAATTTGGACATCACACCATTCACCAACAGCATAATTGCTGAGTACATCTGGTATTTCATTCTACTCTTTCTCTGTTAGTATCTCATAGTTTGCCTAATCAAATTATAAATACGTATTTCCATTTCCATTCTTATGTTAGTGTACTACATAGGACCGACAATTCATGTTGAAGGTGTGTTTGAGTATACAACATGTCACGGTTTTTTTGTTCGACACTCATGTAATAATGGCACGTGTGTTTACATTCAATCACTTCTATTTTCTCATATTATTATCAGTTTTTACGTGTCAGTGTCGTGTCTAGTATTTGTGTATGTGCTAGTGCTTTATAGCTTTTGTATTAGAGTAGTGTTTAAAACTGTGATACTTTTTTTCTGAAACAGGATTGGTGGAACAGGAATCGATGTGCGCAGCAAATCAAGAGTATGTTATTTATAATGTTTCAAACATGCTAATATAAAATATTTACACCATGTTATTGTTTGATCAATTTATCTCATGCTATCATTATAATCCAATATGAATGTATTTTATTCTCAGACCATATCAAAGCCTGTTGAGCATCCCTCTGAGCTTCCTAAGTGGAACTATGACGGTTCTAGCACTGGACAAGCCCCTGGTGAAGATAGTGAAGTGATCCTATAGTAAGAATTTTTGTACTGATACTTCTATTCGTGCTACTAGTTTTACTACATGCCATTGCAGATTTAACTTTGTTCTTTTTTCCTCCTCAGTCCTCAAGCAATTTTCAAGGATCCTTTCCGTGGTGGTAACAACATTTTGGTAAGCGGTGTAATACTTGAAAGATGTTTCATGCATGTTGATTGAAATGCAAATATTATGAAATTGATCAAATTATTTTGTTTCACGAAGGTAATTTGCGATGCTTATACACCACAAGGTGAGCCTATCCCTACAAATAAGAGACATAAAGCTGCTGAAATCTTCAGTAACCCAAAGGTTGAGGCTGAAATTCCGTGGTATGTATTGTACTCCTTACCTTTTAAATTTTGCCAACTACTGTTGTTCGATGCTAGAGAATGAAACTAGGTATCTAAAATAGAAGATAACTTAACTTTTGGTGTTGAATTATAATCTTCACAGAAAACATGCTGATGTTGTATGTTGATTGTTCAAAGGTATGGAATAGAACAAGAGTACACCTTACTTCAAACAGATGTGAAGTGGCCATTAGGTTGGCCTGTAGGTGGCTATCCTGGTCCTCAGGTAATACCATTTCTTGTGTTTTATTTCAAATTTCATAGGAATTGATGAACTTCAAAATGTGGATCTAATCAAATATTTCTTCATATATCAGGGTCCTTATTACTGTGCTGCCGGGGCAGATAAGTCATTTGGACGTGATATATCTGACGCTCATTACAAGGCTTGTTTATATGCTGGAATTAACATCAGTGGTACCAATGGAGAGGTTATGCCTGGCCAGGTAAACTTCTCGCTGTACCTTTTGTTTCATGTGTTATGATCTATCAGGTATTGACGTAGACGCAGACATTGGACACGACACTAATAATAATCTGAGAAAATGAAATATGTGAATGTAAGAACAAGTGCAGCATGGTGTCTCTGTCAGGCATTGACACATGTTGGACAATTAATGACACGCCTTCATTGTGAAGACTTCGGTGCTATATAGGTCATAATTATCTGAACTGTTTTTTCTCACTATTCTTTTATGAATATTGCAGTGGGAGTATCAAGTTGGTCCTAGTGTAGGTATTGAAGCTGGTGATCATATCTGGGCTTCAAGGTACATCCTTGAGGTAATTTCATTTAACCTACTTTTGGTTTTTCACATATATAACATTCAACTATTTAATAGAGAGGTTAAGCTTCTGAAACAATCAGTTATCAACAAATGTCACAGTTATTCAACTAATAATGTCTTTTTTAAGGCTTTTGTATCTTCTAATTGAACATATTGCACTTTGTTTGTCCTGACAGAGAATTACTGAACAAGCTGGTGTTGTGCTCACCCTTGATCCAAAACCAATTGAGGTACTATAATGCTTTAGTTGAAATTATTTCTTACCTTATGGTAATTAATTTTACTAAATGTTTTGGTTTTAACCTTGACAGGGTGATTGGAATGGTGCAGGAGCTCACACCAATTACAGGTTTTTTGACATACCTTTGTTATGAATCATATTTGTATTTGTCTTATATTTGACTTGCTAAATTACCAAGTTGATAAATATTATAAATTTATTTTCAGTACAAAGAGCATGAGGGAAGATGGAGGATTTGAGGTAATAAAGAAGGCAATTTTGAACCTTTCACTTCGCCACAAGGTGCACATTGAAGCATATGGAGAAGGAAATGAGAGAAGGTTGACAGGAAAGCATGAGACTGCCAGCATCAACACATTTTCTTGGGTATTGCTTCCAAATTTTGAATACCTAGTCTTGTTAAACACAGCAATAAAACATGACTAAGTAAGTATATCATCTTGTGTAAAGTATTCTTATAAAATTGAATATGCAGGGAGTGGCTAACCGTGGATGCTCAATCCGTGTGGGAAGAGACACCGAGAAGAATGGCAAAGGTGAGTCACAATCACAATCTATACCAGAAAAAAACTAATACCAAGGCCGCTTTTAGTGCTCAAATTTTCAAGTATTACTGTACATGCATTTTTCTATATGCAAAAAGTCTACCAGTGATTATGCTCACTTTCCAGAGTTCGAATTCTGAACCCTTCATTAAAAGTCTACAAGTATTATCATAAACTTGCTGTTTACCTTTTCTACTGTCTTGATTGCAGGTTACTTGGAAGACAGGCGTCCGGCTTCAAACATGGATCCATATGTGGTAACAGCATTGCTTGCTGAGAGTACATTATTGTGGGAACCAACTCTAGAGGCTGAAGCTCTTGCAGCTCAGAAGCTTGCATTGAAAGTCTAAATCTATTGATTAATGGAGTCAGCACTGCTGCAGTTTGTGAGGAGCTGGAAAGCTCTTTCACTTTCCATTTAGATTTATTATATTATGAAGATCTTGTTTGGACAAATGAGGCTGCCATGCCTAGTTATTGGTTATGAGATGAATGCACATTGTATATCAGATATTTCATTGGCTGTGTTTGCATATGGTATGGACAGAGTTGCATTGATGCTTGTTTTGTTATATTCTTTAAAATTTGCTTTTATTTTTTTCTACAAATAAATCAGTCAGCTCATGTGCCTCAGAAGTAAGATTAATTTTCAATACTTAATAGTAAGATTAATTTAGTTAAATTATTGTTCACTTTCTTTCATTTGTAGTTTTTCTTAATTTATGTGAAAGAATTTAATATGATATTCAAAATTGGACAAAGGGAGTTTATGCAACATAACACACTAGAAAAACTTCAAAATAGTGATCTAAATTAGCATAATCCAACTTCGCACAACTAAAAGGTTAGAAAGATATTTGATAAGCTGATGCGGGAGTTTGAATCTGCAATATCCCACTTCTTCACGTTAGTTTATTCAAATTTCACCGTTATACTCTTTGATACACAAAAAAGTTCACTAGAATATATTCATTTTAGTAGATTAAGTGGAACATGTCACCAAGTGTGGATAGTGTTGTGTTGTGAGAGTTAAACTCGCCGATTGGATAGAAGAGTAGATATGGAACAAAATATAAGTGAGAGGCCCCCTCGCTAATGTCTTGGTTTTGAGTGAAGACGTGGTACCCAAACTCTCTTTTGCGGTTACTCTTAGCCTAATGTAGTGATGTAACTAACCCCAACCGTAAGAGACATTCCGGGGACAATAAAAAAGTATGAAAAATGACCCTATCTTTTCGGCCCAACAAAAGCTTAGAGAGTTGTTTTGCTACTTGCGGGTTTTGTCCAAGTTTAGAGCCCAGGACTTTGAACGGGTTGATTACCATTCCGATTTTAAAACACTTTATAAATTATCATGATTGTATATCTATCTTAAATGAGTACTTCATACTATCATTTTAAGACAGGAAATAATTTTGTACAACATTTTGATAATGATCGTATATCTGTCTTAAATGAGTAATACAACATGATCGTATATTTATGGACAAAATTATTTTCTGTCTTTTTTTTTGTTTAAAGGAAAATTATTTTCTGTCTTAAATGAGGTAATATTACGTACCAAATTATTTCCCAATTTTGGTAATGATCTGTCTCTTTTTATACAACATGAAATAATTTTGTCCATAAATATACGATCATTACCAAATTTTTAGATACATATATTTCTCGTTTTCCAAATATATTTATTTCTTACTAATACTATCATTTTTCTTTAAGAATATTTTCAATTTGTCTTAAAATAGTTTTGACAATTTTTTTTATGCAATTTGTTTTAATATACATAACTAACACCCACTTCTTTATATTTAAAATATGTGAGCTCTAGAAGAAGTAAAAAAAAAACAGATGAACCAAACCACTTTCATTTGACCTGATTCGGTCCATTTTGGAAAAGAAAAAAAAAACGGGTCGGTTACCGTTTTGTATTAATCGGTTATTATCTATTGCCCAAAAACCTTCTCAATTCCACATATCCGAACTCCTCATAACCGTCATTTTCCAATCCCACCACTCCATCGGCCCCCAAACCACCGTCATCAGAATTGTAGATCTGCGCTCGGGAGAAATGTAAGTGTCACCATCAACACAAATGCATACGGCGGCGACCGTGAACGTTCAACTGCCAGACTCAGCCTCAGACCCTAGCCCTCTCTCTTTCTTATACAAAACCTAGCTATACAATTGGGGACGGAGGCATTAATTTCACAATGGCGCCGCCGAGTAATGAAACCGATCAACCAAAAGACGCCGCGTGTTCGAACTCCTCCGCCGGAACCCTAACTTCACCATCTTATTCCTCCACCGGAACCCTAATTTCACCATCACCATCTTCCTCCTCTATCACTCCCGAAGTTTCCCTTCCACTTCCAACTCTTCCATTCGAAATCCAGGTAGAAATTCTCTCCAAGCCTCCCGTCAAGTTCCTCATGCAATTCCAGTGTGTCTGCAAATCATGGAAATCCCAAATTTCCAAACCTGATTTCGTCAAGAAACACCTTCGCGTTTCAAACACTCACCATCGCTTCCTCTTAACCTTCTCCAAACTCTCACAGTTCGCCATCACGTCTTACCCTCTCTCCTCTGTCTTCACCGAAATGACTCCCACCGTCACACAGCTAGAATATCCTCTGAACAATAGAGAAGAGTCTGATAGTATCATTGGCTCTTGCCATGGCATTCTCTGTATCGAACGGATTCTCAGTTTCCCGGTTCTGTGGAACCCATCTATTAGAAAATTCACAAAACTACCATCTTTTGAATTTCCACAGAACAAGTTTGGCGACCCAACATATGCCTTTGGCTATGATCACTCAAATGATACTTACAAGTGGTTGCCGTTTTTTGTGCATCAAATCTTGAGAATGGGGATTACCAATTGAAAACCCTAGTTAATGTTCATACTATGGGTACCAATTATTGGAGAAGGATTCAGACGGAATTCCCCTTTAAGATTCCCTTTTCGGCAACAGGAAAATTTGTTAGTGGATCTTTTAATTGGATTGGGTTTACTGATTCAGTTTCTCCACCGGTTATTGTTTCTCTTGATTTGGAGAAGGAGTCTTATCGAGCGCTGTTGCTGCCTGATTTTGGAGAGATGTATGTGGCTTTAACCTTAAATGTGTTGATGGATTGCTTGTGCATGCTTTGTCATAGTGATACGTTTTCTGATGTTTGGGTTATGAAGGAATATGGAAATGAAAATTCTTGGACTAGAGTGTTCCGTGTTCCTTACATGGGAGGTGCTGGTTCTGGTCCTTATACCAAGGTATTTCATGTTTATGAGGATGATCAAGTGCTGCTAGAGTTTCAGTTAAAGTTGGTCCTTTGCAATTCTAGGGATGGTACTTTTAAGAGTCTTGAAATCCAAAGCACCGATGGTTGGATGGTTCCACAAGTCTACCAACAGAGTTTGATATTGCCTTGTTCTTAAATTTTAATAGTAGAATGTGTGTGGTAATGTAGATGTTATATTAAGTCACACAATCATGGGTTTATGAAGAATACATCGCAACTGCAGCCTTTTTTATGAAATTTCATTTGTGTTATGTACCTTATGTTTGCAATAGTAGTAATGCTATGAGGTTTGTGAAGAACCCATCCACTGGATTATGTAATTCCCCAACTGCAACTTATATATTATTATTAATTTCCATTTCAATTTTCTGTTATGTATTGTATGCTTACTGGTTACCTCATGGATTGTTGTTGAATATTGTCCGAGGACATTTGCGACGTGAGAAATTGGCGTGTTAGGTTTGATTTATTTGATGAATCGAGTTTTGTTGTTTGTTCTTTCATCATGCATTTCAATATGTAGTGGTTTGGTTTTCCAAATTGGAATTCAATGTTATGCCCAATCACTTGTATATTTGTTAAAATGGATACCAATCGCTATAAAAATTGCATTGTTGTGCTGCAAAACCGCATTGTGTTGGGATGTCTGAAGCAATGTGAAGTTTCTTTGATCTATATTTACAATGATATATATCTGCCAAAAGCAAAGAATTGCTATTGTAGACAATTCTAGTATCATTTCTCCACCATCCTAATGGTAACGTTCTCTCTCTCTCTCTCTCTCTCTCTCTCTCTCTCTCTAACTGACTGACTGCTTCTATTGTTATCAATTATTTCATATTGGAATTAGGTCTACGGCTTCTGCAAATTCTGTTAAAGCTGGTGATCATATCTGGGCTTCAAGGTACATCCTTGAGGTAATTTCATTTAACGTACTTTTGAATTTTTATACGCGCGCGCACACACAGGTTAAGCTTCTGAAACAATCAGTTCTCAGAAAATGTCACAATCTCTTAATTTGGTAGAGCCTTTTGGTTCAATAATGTGTTATTTAAGACTATTGTATCTTTCTCTGTCCAAAAAGAAAATACCATTGTATCTTTTAATTGAATATATTGCACTTTGTTCTGACAGAGAATTACTAAACAAGCTGGTGTTGTGCTGCCCACCCTTAATCCACAACAATTGACCTTTAGTTGCCATTTCTTCTTACCTTATGCTAATTAACGACGCTAATTGTTTTGGTTTGAACCTTGACAGGGTGACTAGAATGGAGGATTTGAGGTAATAACGAAGGAAATGAGAGAAGGTTGACAGTAAAGCATGGGCCAGCCAGCATCAACACATTTTCTTGGGTATTGCTTCAAAGTTTTTGATACCTATTCTTGTTAAACGAGTAATCAAACATGAACATCAAAGTATATCATCTTGTGTTAAACATTCTTATATAATTGGTTATGCTGGGAGTTGCTAACCTCAGATGTTCAATCTGTGTTGGGAAGAGACAGAAGAACGACCAAGGTGAGTCACAAACCATACTTTTATGCCATTGTTAACATTTAGATTTATTTTTCATTGTTTCTATACCAGAAAACTTTGGACAATTACCTTGATGAGGAACCAAACATTTACATGTCTCTTCATATTATCGAATACAAATATGGGAGTTTCAGTCTGAATTAACACAGTCATTCGTAGAATTCTCACTCTCGTTTGAGATAATAATACAAATATGCAAGTTGAATATTTTAATTTATACTTGGTTTATCTACAACGAGTGATAAATACTCTCAACAGAGAGGATGTATTAACATATTTTTTTTCTTTCCGGTAAATGTCAATAAGTTGGTGGTTATGCTAGTTTTCACAGTTTGAATTCTGAACACATTGCCTTGATTGTAGGTTACTTGGAAGACAGGCGTCCAGTTTTGAACATGGATCCATATGTGGTAACAGGGCAGAGTGTACATCGTTGTGGGAACCAACTCTAGAGGCTGAAGCTCTTGCAGCTCAGTAGCTTGCATTGAAGGTCTAAATCTATTGAGCAATGACCTTTCTAGACGGAGTCAGCACTGCTGCATTCTGTGAGGAGCTGGGAAGCTCTTTCATATTCCATTTAGATTTTTTATATTATGAAGATCTTGTTGTCTGGACTGTGAGGAGCTGGGAGCTGGTTTGATGCATAAGGAAGCTTGTTGTAATAATATTCACGGTATCCAAGTGGCTAGAAATGCCCCAAAAGACTCACATCTTCTCTTCACAGGTGATAGCTTGTTCTTTGCTAGAGCTAACCAAAAGGAAGCCGACTCCATCAACTTTGTCCTCCGGGCAACTGGTTAGGCTTGATAAGTCTGAAGTGTCTTTTAGCCGAAATGTGCCAGAAAATGAGAGAAATTATCTGTAACAAGATAGGTGTAAAGGCTGTGACATCTCACACAAAGAATTTAGGACTTCTGGTGATTTTTGGTAGACCCAGGAAAGAGGTGTTTTCTTTTGTACAAGAGCGCATCTGGAAGAAACTCAGGCCGGAAAGAGAAATGCTTGTCCAGAGCGGGAAAAGAGACTTTGATCAAAGCAGTGGCCTAATCCATTCCAAACTATATCATGAGCTGCTACAAGATTCCGGAAGGGTGCTGCAGCAATATTGAGTCCATTTTGTCAAAATTCTGGCGGGGCACCTCTTAGAATCAAAGGAATATACATTGGATGAGCTGGGACAGATTGGGAAGAGGTAAAAACAAAGGCGGCTTAGGATTTAGAGGCTTCAGTGAGTTCAATAAAGCATTGCTAGGTAAGCAATGTTGGAGGCTAGTGTTAAATGAGAACTCTCTCTTAGCTAGAGTCCTAAAGAGTAGATACTTTCCAAGATCAAAACTTCTTAGCGGCCCAAACTGGATACCAACCATACCAAGTTATGCATGGAGAAGTCTGATAAATGCTAGAAGCGTTCTTGAGCATGGCATGAGATGGCATATTGGTGATGGCAAGAAAGTTAGAATCTAGCAAAGACCCATGGCTTCCTGAACTGTCCAATTAAGGTATGGAGTTCAAATATGAACCTTGGGAGGTAGCTGAACTGATAGATATAGATACTAAACAGTGGAAGAGGGAGGAAGTCTTCAATAATTTTAATGAGTTCAATATGTTCTGCATGAAGGGACCAATTATTGAAAAGATCAAATATTGTAAGAGCATATATTTTTGTTTGCTTTGCCTAAGAGCAAGGAAATATCAGAACCTAAGTAATTTGCCAAAGGTTTCTCTAAAAAAAGAAAGAGTATCATAATTTTAATACCCAGCTGAAAACAAATTAGTAGAAACCACGTTAGAGGCCTACTTACATGTGTTATACATTCTGCTTAGTCCCTATAACTTGTAAAACAATAAACAGGAGAAAAAAATAGTCATTATGTTTAACAATTTGGCCTGAAATCATTTTTCAACGTAACGGAAATAATGGAACACACGATGAAACAACAGGGATTCCTGAATAAGGAGTGCAGACACTTAGAATAATTTTCTAAGTGGTTACAATCTAATATGGTTTTGGTAAAGTTTAAAGATAAAAACAATCTGGAAGAGTCGATAAAGCTCATGAATGATAATTTAAAGACAACAAAGGTTTAGCCATTCCCACAAAATTTAAATAATCTTGCTAGGTATTTAGCATAGGTGTGGATCTAATTTGTGCCAATTATCACATACTCATTACTGCAACAATAGATAAAGGCATAAAGCTACACGCAACAGTTACTATAGTTTCAACTTGATGTTTTTATTATTACAACCTACTAGCTTCTATAGTTAGAGCAAGTAGAAAGACAGCTTTCAAAAGGCAAAACATATGAAATCAGTCCCACCCTAATTCATAGTTTTTTTTTAAATGACAAAAACTTGTAGAAACTAAACTAAGAAGTAGAATATTTTAATTCCTTACTAATTCACCAC
>Ga0209282_1000550_pt1 | contig 18147 bp, 13 predicted proteins | sample Mtrugardesep15_FD_187529 | JGI IMG/M metagenome (GOLD analysis project Ga0209282, IMG submission 187529) | Root nodule microbial communities of legume samples collected from California, USA - M. trunc garden sep15 (SPAdes) (version 2) | ecosystem: Host-associated > Plants > Roots > Nodule...
TTTTTTTTGTAAATTGTTTCTCTATTTTGTGGACAGAGCCAGGGCCAACCTTGTTGATATGTCCTTTTTGCTTTGGGATATATTTTTACATAGATTTTACAGTTTGGGATGTTGAAACTATTTTTATTTCCATTTCCATTGTCTTTTACTGGTGAAGTTTAGGGCCGGGGATCAAAATTGCTGTCTCCTGCTGACGCATCAAGATCTTACCTGCAATAAAAAAGTTTATGAAACTGATTTTTTTTTCCTTCTTTTCAACCTGCTTTGTTCCAGTGCTCTTTTGAATTTTCCAACCATGTTTGTGTTGATAGGTAATTGAGAACCTTGTAGGCACCGCCATAATTGTTGCTCTTGGAAAACATTGCCACCTTTAAGATGATCAACCTTTGAGATGGTTTATGGAAAATATCAATCCTCTTTTCCTAGGTCTAATTGTATTAGATCACGTAATCTCGAGGTCTTTTGATTGCTGATCTCTTGTCTTATTGGTGTAATTGTTGATCCGCTTAAGAATTTCATAGAGTTTGGGACTTGAACATACTGACGGCCAGTTCAGTCTCTCAGATGACAAGTTTCTAGTAGGATTATGCAAGTCTTCGCTAATACACCCAATTTGTTTAAAAACTAAAGTTTCTTTACACATTACACACTCCTATAAATAAATAATTCGTTTCTAAAATGTATGAAGTACGTTTGAATTAACATGAAAATTGCTTAATTAAAATTGCTCAACAAAATTCTATTTTAATAAACTTTAACGAGGTCTAAGATAAATAATGTCACAAAAATTAGAATCCAAGGTAATAGATAAAAAAATATTTATATGCAAGTAACTTCCTAAACATAACCATAGTAATGTATTTAACCAAAAAAATAATCATAGTAATGTACTTTGCAAGAAGGAAAAAACAGGTATTGCAAGAAAAAATAAAATTTATAATATTTTTATGGGTAGGGATTGAACTCAGTATTTTGGTGTTTAAAATAGTCACACACCAATCACTCTCTCTAGACTATGTTAAAACCTGTGTATTTTGTAAGGTAGGATTTTAAGAAATTTTAAGGTCAGCTCATCATCTAATACAATTTATATGATAATAGATTTCGAGTTTGGTTGCTAGACTCTTTAGAAAAGAGCACACTTTGTATTTTTCCTTTTATTTTGTTCATTCATTTAAATATAAGAAAATCTCACGGTGCTAATGTAGTATTAGCAGTGGCTACCTAACTCAATGAAATCTTATTTAAAAATGTGTAATCTAATCGTCCCCTCTTCTTAAAGAATAAATATTCTCCCATCCTCCATCATATTAAAAAACAAGAAAGATAAAAGTTCACACTCCCCAAAGAGCAATAATTTGATTAGGTCATCTCAATAAAAAAAATGGTTAGGTCAATAAAATAATATAGCATATGTAAACTAACAATAGTTAAATTATTAATGAATCTAATTTAGAAATATAGTGGGGCCCAAGATAATCAAAGGAATGTATTTACGACCGCTTATGAAATGATCCTTATCCGTAACGTTCCTCAATTTCCTATTGGGTATTCTATTACAGCTATTCGTGAAACCCATATCCTTTTCTGACTCATATCTTACTTGCTTTTCCTATTTAACCATCTTTCTTCTCTATTCTTTTTCCTCTGTTTCCATTTCATTGGTTCCAATTCTTCCACACTTCCAACAATAACAACAATCGCTGTGTATTCACTCTTATCCATTCGGTTCCACCGAGGAACAACAGCAGAACAATAACATGTTGTTCGAGAATTCCTCTGTTGTTGTTATGGATATCTTGGGAAACCTTGTTACATTCATAGCTCCACTTTGGATTGCTGTTATCTTCGGTGTTGTTGTTGGTTGGGCTTGGAAACCCAAATGGGCTATTCAGCCCAATAACTATTCCTGGAGTACTAATCTCTTCAAGTTTCGAATTCCTTGGTTTAACGATTCAGAGCTTCAAAATCAACCTGGCTTTGAATACTCTACAACCAGGTTCGCTTTTAATCTCTTTAGCACCGACGTGTTCGGTGTCGAATAAGTGTTTCGGGTGTCTGACACCAACACAACACCGACTTGGTTTTAATTTGTAACCATTTTTAGTTGAATGTGTTTTATTAAACTCGTGCATGTCACGTGCAGTTCTAGTGGTGAAAGTGAAAAGGGATTGAGGAGTATAGTGACGGACCATGATTTACAAAATTTGTGTAAGTTGGTTGAAGAAAAAGATGGTGGACCAGCTTGGATTCAGATGATGGATCGTTCTACACCAAACATGACTTATCAAGCTTGGCGTAGGGACCAAGAGGTACTTCTTACTCCTTTGTGCTAATTAATCTCATTGGATTATTGTTGAAATGATACTTGTGTGTTAGCATGTTCGGTTATCTAGTTATAAATTTTACTGAATTGCCAATTTAGTAGTGTGAATTGTAATTTAGTTGCTTAAATTATTAATATTTTAAAATAATTTCTAAAATTGAAAATTTGATTATATGAGTCTAGGGATGAGGTTGAGTATAGGCTAAACCAAACAACTTAGCATAAAGTAGTTTAAAAAAACATTTTTGATATTCTTGTATTACATGGTAATAATGTCTTAAGAACTGAACTGAAATGAACCGAACGGTTAAACCGTAAACTGACCCAGTCTATTGGGTTATTTTAGCGGTTTAGACGTGGTTTACATAAGTAATCTGACTTATCTTTAAATTGACTAACAAATTAGAGTTTTCAAATTTTGGATTGTTAATTTTGGTGACCAAGATTGTTGAGAGAGCCCTACAATTTTAGCAATTAAATTAATGATTTACTCTAGATATTTAGAATAAGTTTGTTACTTTTGCTTGTTTGTTAGAATGGACCACCACAGTATCGCAGTAGAACGGTATTTGAAGACGCAAGTCCTGAGTTGGTTAGGGATTTCTTTTGGGATGATGAGTTTCGGTCGAGGTGGGATGATATGCTTATACATGCTTCGACTATTCAAGAGTGTGAGGTCACTGGAACAATGATTGTGCACTGGGTGCGCAAGGTAAGCATGCAACCTCCTTGTGTTGTGGGTTGTAAACCTTAGCTGAAGTGACTTTCTTGCATTCTCATATTCTATATTGTTTTCTCTTGCTACAGTTTCCCTTCTTCTGCAGTGATAGAGAATATATCATAGGTCGTCGAATTTGGGATGCAGAGCGAGCTTACTACTGCGTGACTAAGGTATGCAATTGCAGGCATTGTTGTCTTCCATCTATTGTTAACTCTAAGCCTTGAAGTTGTTGTAAAACCTAATTTAGAGAGTTTTGGTAAACAGCTTAGTTAACCACTCAGTTTGATAAGTGTTTCTATAATTTATGTTGGGAAATTAATAAAAAAAAGTCAATAACAATTTACGGATATATCATAAGCTATTTTATATGCTTCTTCAGAAACTGGCTCAAACATTTTTATTGTAAGATAAGCTCAAATAAGATTTTCCGAACGCCTCGTAAATTCTGGAGTACTTTCATTCAAAAAGATGACTTTTGTCTTAGATATTAATTTCTCTGGACATGTCATGAGATTAAGTTGTCCATTCTTTTGATTTCATAGAGTCTCTTCTTTTGTACTTTCAAAGATTGCAATATTGTCCGTGAATAGTTAACCAACTAGGTAGCTTTTTCATCAACATTGTTATAAAGGAAGGCTGAAATTTAAATTCGTATAAGTTTTTATTGCAAAGTATGCTGCATGGTTTTTAGTATCATTTGACCGAGTCTTGAGCAGTATTAAACTAACTTATTGGAATTTAACAAGCTATTTCCTATTTAATATATTAGCTATTAGATAATCATGATAATTTTCTCAATCTTTTGAGACAGTTTTTATGTTATATTTCTAGTTTTTAATATCAACTTGTGGCGTATTTCACTTCTTCAGGGAGTAACTTGTTCCTCTATACCAAGGCAGAGCAAACCTAAACGAGTAGATCTATATTATTCAAGCTTTTTTATTCGTGCAGGTAACTGACCGTTTAGCGCTTAATTCTTGATATACTCTTTATTTAACAAGCATCTCATGTGTTAACATGTGTACATATTGGAACTATCAGCTATGTCTATGATGTTAGAAAAACTTACCTATGTGTGCCTGTACAATATTTTCTTGAACTAATTCGTTTTTCTTAATCTTGGTCATTGGATTAAGAAACAATTTTATTTTGCAACTGAGAGCTAGCATGGTAGAATTTTGATAGGTTGATCTTAAATCACACTTGTACCTTGAAATTTGTACAAATGATGTTATCCTCAATTTTCTCCAAAAATATTGTTAATTTGCATCTTATTGATTTTAGTTTCATGCGAATAATTGAATGGGAGAAAATTCTGTTTATTTTCCTTTCTACATGATATGCGAAAGTAATCATTAAATTCTTATTAATTTAATTTTTATTTTTATTTTTTTTAAAGAAAAAGGTGAATATAATTCATTTTGGTTTTATAACACATCTGTTGCGTATGTGGACCAGTTAAATCAAAAAAAGATGGCCAGCTGACTTCATGTGAAGTGTTGTTCTTTCACTATGAAGATATGGGCATACCTTGGGAAATCGCTAAGCTTGGAGTTCGTCAGGGTATGTGGGGAGCCGTCAAGAAGTTTGATCCTGGACTACGTACGTATAAGAAAGAAAGGGATTCTGGTGTTCCATTGTCACCATGTGCTAATAACGCTAAAATCAATACCAAGGTCACCACTGATTACGTGAGATCTCTGGAAGACTCGACCAGTAACTTGTTGGAGACTGAAAATCAGGATTCTTCTGACAAACCGATTGGGAGAAGCATACCTAAGCTTCTAGTTGTTGGCGGAGCCATTGCCCTTGCCTGCACTCTTGATCAAGGGCTAGTGACCAAGGCGGTTGTATTCGGAATAGCCCGACGGTTTGGAAAATTCGGAAGGAGGTTGTGACATGTGATACATTATGCTTTTCTTTTTGTTTCGTGTCGAGGAAATACCGGCGGCCAAGTAATGTGTGGCAATAGAGTTTATTTTGTAACAAATTGGCAGCCATGGTTGAAGAGAAATGGTTTTATTCTTTTCTCAATTTGTTTGAAGATGATGATGCAGCTTTGTAAGTGGAAATATGGACATTGTATATGTAAGTCATTGAAAAGAAGATTCTCGTGCTGCATGAATAATATCAATAATCAGGTTTTTCTTGATTCAGATTTCTTCATTTTTTTATCTTTCTATTTGTAAACTTATCAGAATGCAGATTATGAAAGCACATTGAACAAGATATGGTAGTTTTTAAAGAGTCATTGGATAAACTTGTAAAAGTAGAAATATTTAAATATTTGATAAGTATAAAGATGAACAATAATCTCTTTTGCATATCAACTTAACTTATTCAGATTCTTTATCATGAATATACCTTTATTAAACTAAGAAAACTGAATTGTTTTGATTGGAAAACTTTTCATAAGTTAGAGGTTAGTTCAAATCGTGTCAACATATCATTATAAAGTCATGTGTCTCTGTTTCTCTGATAAGTGACCCTTGATGATGTGAACTTACTTTCAGTTAATGGTAACATGCATGTAAATAACTATGGACCATTATGCATGTGTTGATTTCTTGGTGAAGCATAATATTATTGAAACAAGACAAATAAAGAGCTGCGAATCAATAAAACTGAGAAGGTTGATTAAAAAAAAAAAAAATTATGAAAATAAAATCTTATTAATATTAAAGAGCTTTCATTGTAGAATTTAGACGTAGCCATCAATTGAAAAGCGATGGGAACGATTGAACCTGTGAATACCTAAGATTATATTAAATTTCATAATCTTACTGATTCATTAGATGGAATGGCGGACGGAACTAAGAATTCATTATTTTTTGAGGAGTTGTAGACTAACCCAATATTACATCTTAACGGAACTAATAATTCATTATTTTTTGAGGAGTTGTGGACTAACCCAACATTACATCTTAAATTTATAATGAAAGGGTATATATTTGCCCGTGAAAATGTGGAATTTGTTTTTTTAATTTAGAAATTTTTGCCAATATGATAATAAAAAAAGACAAATATGGATTCGTTAGAACCTTATATCAAAACAACATTATCTAGTTAGATATGGATAGCAAAAATGGTCTAGAAGAATCCTTATTTCGTTAAATAGTTTCTCCTTTGAATTTGAATTTGATCCCTTAATTTGTGTAATGATTTAGCTATGTTCGTTGTATTATGAAGAAGCCTTGATTTATTTTTATTTTTGATCCAAATGTATAAAATTGTAATTTTGTTTCGAGTAAGCATGTGCTTATGGGTCAAGTTTCATTCCCTAATATAGCATCTTGTTTATGACTTCGTAATAACCTCCACCACGGAATGTTCGAGTTTTTAAACGAGAGACAAATTAATTATGAATTTTTGTTACTCATGATTATGAATTACCTAAACGATTCCTAATTTATTTGTCTCTCATTTAAAAACTCAAAAATTTTATGGTAAAGGTTCTTATAATGTTATGAACAAGCTAATAAAATTAGGGAACATAATTTGACATGTAACTTTATGCTTACTTGAAACAAAATTGTAAATTTGTATGGATGTCCAAGAAATAGAAATAAATGAAGGCTTCTTCAGAATGCTACCGAACTCTGGATATCCTTTCTATATATGTTTTTAGATGTCTCTACAAAAAAATTCTCAAAATTCGATTTCAGGTCAAGTTTTTTGTTGTTTTGGTTTTTAGATTTTAACATTTTAAAAATTCATAATTAATCTTTTTCTTGTAGGAAAAGTCGTATTTTAACGTTCTAAACATGGTTGTAAAAAATCATAAAAAAATTCAACCTCTAGGTTAATTTTGTAGACTTCATGTCTACATTGAAAAATTGAAGGTAAAAAATTATAAAGAATTACAAATTATACTATTATAGTGCTATGTTTTTTTTTACAAGATTATGTTTTAAACTCGGCGTATGTTACATGATCAATTTAAACGATCAACTCTTTTTAAAATAAGGAATTAAACATAACATAAATTATAAATCTTAATGATATCTCATTTTAAATTTAAAATATTTTAATACATAATTATATCTAAATCTATATCTTACAGCTATGATCTTTCAAATGATACTAATGCATAACTTTTGTGCATCCAATTTGAGCTTCAAGTTGAAAATTCAGAATCATCATTTTGTTTGTTGTTCTTCCCCCATATCTTTCAAGTAAAACATGTTGATATTTCATGTAACACGTGAATACGTAGGTTTGTTGATTATTGTATATCTATATTTTTATGTAATATGCATGAACATATTTTATGTAATATGCATGAACATATTTTATGTAATATGCATGACCATAGTTCATGCAATGTAAATGTTTATCTATATCTTTATGTAACACGAGCCTATTTTATGTTACACATAAATATGTAGTCATTAGTTGTTGGTTATCGATATCTTCGTGTAACGTATAAACATATTTCAGTTGGTTTTTTTTCAGGCAATTCATTGTTCATTATAGATCAATTTTTTTTCTTTTTCATATTCTTCACCGTCTTTTTTTTATTTTTTTATTTTATAGATAAATAAGAGTATATACATATGAATTCAAGTAATTTCAACTTTGATGATATTTTATAATAAATTTTTAAATATTTTATCGTCTGTTTTAATATAGAAATAATAACATCGATTTTGGTCAAATTTTACTCACATTTTAACCGAATTTCAGATTATTATGATGTTTCCTTTAAGAACCGAGGATTAAAAAAAATCACGAGTATTTTCTTTTGTTAGTTTTCAATAACATCAAGTGTTGCAAAATAATGACTAGTTTAATTTTCTCTTTATTTGAGATTGACGGCTTTTGGGTTTTCCTTATTTCGGGTCATGCTAACTTCCCTAACCCTTATGACACAAGTTAAAAAGCTAAAAAAGAAATTAAGAGAAAAGTTTTATACTAAAAAGATAATTTTGAAACTTTTAGAATGTTGAATGCACAAATTAAAAAAATATATTATATCTTTGCTTTCTAAACTTGTGCCCTTAGGGCTTAACCAAGAGCACACGATAACATTTTCCCTTTCTTTAACCTTTTAACTTTGTACCAACAAAAAAAAAGTTTTTCCATCGTCACTAAATCATAACCATTAGAAATTGTATATTTCTATTTTAGTTTTTTTATTAACTAGTAGTGAATTTCATGTAATGTTTTCACCATCTCAATATAGGAAAGTGTGGCGACAATTTGTATCATGCCGAAAACTTGGAAAGTTATGGAGATGCAATAGACTTGTTTATGGATGATAATGGTTTAATTTCAGAATCTTTGAATAAAAGAATGAAAAAGCTTAAAGGTGCGAATAAATAGTCGACGGATTGCAACGAATGAACATCCACCGTTGGATTTCATTTTGGTTTTAGTCGGATACTACGTTTAGTAATTTAGAAATATAATAGCAGGACTACCTACATTTATCGTATCCAGTCGCACATATATTTTTCACACTACGTAGCAACATTTTAATTAGTAAAGAGTGGAAGAGTTTAAGGAACTCTATACAAAAACATGATTCTATTCTCACATTGAAGGATAACAAGTACAATTTTGATTCTTCACCTAAATATTTGAAGGAACGCAAACAATCTGATACATAATTGATATTATGTGATAAAATTGTTGATGTTTCTCCACCTAATAATGAGTTGGGGGAGGAACAAGATGAACATATTCGATATTCCAAAGTTCACTGAATAAAAGACCTTTAGCTATATTGAAATGATCAATGGAAGAGATACAAATTTATTAGAGGGTGTTGAACTTCACAATGGTGTATGTAAAACTTCATATTTTCTCCTCATTCTTCAATTCAATAAAAAAAAATTTGATTTATTTGTTGGCTTCAACATATACTATTTTTTGTTATTCTTTGTTTCATATTTGTACTATGTTTGTTGTACCTTCTCAGTATATTGTTTTTATCATGCTAAACATAAAACCATTACCAAAATTATCACATTTTTTAAGATACAAAATGGATTATTTTATGAGGATTAAGAAAAAAATCACGAGTATTTTCTTTAGTTAGTTTTCAATAACACCAAGTGTTGCAAAAGAATGACATAGAACCTCAAATTATAGTCCTATGTTTTTTTCTACTTGATTATTTTTTAAACTCTGCATATATTACAGGATCAATTTGAACAATTAACATTTTTTTTTGTAGTGGCCAAAGTTTGAATCTCAGACCTTACATATATTATACATTGTCTCTACCAACTGAGCTAAGCTTACAAGGACAACGATTAACCCTTTTTAAAATAAGGAACAAAGCCTAACAATATTCTAAATAGATATATAACTTATAAATCATAATGATATCTTATTTTAAATTTAAAATATTCATAATATCATATACTTTGGCAAATACAAAAAGTTAAAAACCTTGTCAGTAATATCCGAGCCAATTATTATAAGCACATGTGAAAATGGAAGAAGTAGACGATGAAAAATATGAAGAAAAAAAAATGAAATTTGATTTATGATGAAGAATTATTTGCCTAAAAAAACAAACCGCTAATAAGTACATGTTTATGTAAGATGTAGACTATATCAAACCACAACCAATTGTTTTATCTTCATGTGTTACATAAATATATAGATAAAAAACAATCATTGACTACATTTTCATTAAATGAAATATGTCATGCATTACATGAAGATGTAGATGAACAACAAACAATATATACATTTTTATTACGCGTTTAGTAAAATATTTTCATGCATATTACATAAAAATATAGATGAACAACAACCAACAAACAATGAGTTACAACCTGCGTATTTATGTGTTATATGAAATATCAACATGGATAAGAACAACAAACAAAATGAAGAAGCTGAATTTCAGCTTGAAGCCCAAATTGGATGCACAAAATATCATTTGAAGATTTTTTTTTTTGAAGGAATCATTTGAAGATCTTAGCTATTAGAATTTCGATATATATTTAAATGATGATATGATATATAAAAAGTTTCATTCAAAAAATTTATGCATTGCTATATACAAAGTTAAATTGTAATACAAAATATATTTTTTTGGTACGAAATATATTTCTAAATCATATTTTTAAGATAACTAATCTTAAAAATATTTTAAACAAATATATAAATTATAATATTCTTTAAGAACTGAGGATTAAAAAAAACACTAGTATTTTTATTTTATTTTTGTTTAGTTTTCAATAACATCAAGTGTTGTAAAATAATGAGATACATGACATTTAGCATGCAAATTATACTAGTAGGGGAAGGGGGACCCTTCTCAACTGTTGAAGATAATAGTAAGAAACAACATTCATTTGGAACTTTGCTTTCATTGTTGCAGGTTTTTCAGTTTGCTAGTAGGGAAAGGGGGACCCTATGATTTGTTTGATGGTGAATGAATCTGAACTATGATTGTGAGGTATTTGTTTGTCCTTTCTGTCTCCCACTTGATCACTCACACTCACTTCAATTTTCTCGGCTTGGGAAATTCGAAACTATTTATTAATTAATTAATATTTATGGAAGAATGTTAGTGAAATAGAGGCCGTTGGTTGATTCAAATAAATCAATTTTCAACAGCTGCTATATCAATGGTTCAATCAGCTAATTTCTTTTCGATTTGGAGCTGATGATGTTACATCACAACGAAAGGGTCATGTGTGTATTAAAAGTATATACATTGTTATTTTTTTATATTTGAAATTGTAATGTCAATTAATCTAATCTCTAAAATTCTCCAAGAGGCAACAAAGAATATTCAACATATATAAGTTTTCTTTATTATGAAAATTTTGACAAATTTTTAAAATAAAAAGAATTGCTATTAATTAAATTAATCGATGTATCATGTGTCCATACTCCGTAGTACAAAATGAGAAAGAAATAGAAGGTTGGGTAACCCATCAAATTCAAGTAGAGGGGTTAAAATAGAAAAAAGTCTCATGTGTTTTGTGTGATACGTGAGTACTGCACAAGTCGGAGGGAAAATGTTATCATGCAACTGTAATACCGACGGTGTTGCCTAGGATAGAGTAATGGGAGATAAAGAACCAAAACAAAAATAAAGTAAATGTAGCATAGATAATGATGATGTTGTGTTGAATGTATAGTAAGAATAGACATGACAGGGTTATAAATAACAACATTAGATAGAGTGTTAAGTTAACAACTATCGTAAAAAAGATGGTAGAATCTCAGCTTAGGTGCTTTGGGTTTATGGAGAGAAGATTCGTAGATTTTATAATAAGAAATGTATATAATAAAGCATAACCTAATCACTAGAATGAGAGGAAGATCTAAAAATAGAAGCTTTAAAAAAAATCTAGATTCTAATGAGTTTGACTTTATACTTTCATTCGTCCCAAAAAACTGATATAATTTGCAAATTCATTCAACTTAAGAAAAATGTATAAATGAAAGAGAGAAAGAAAAATGTTTTACTAAACTACTCTTATTATAGAGTGTATTTATCTTTATCATAAATGCAAAGTGAAAGATATTAGATTGATTGTAATGCAAATAACACCAATTAGACGGTGTAGTTGAAAAGAAATAACTAATATTGTTTTGAAAAATGAAAATTGAAGCATGTCATTCATTTTTTGAACAAATTACTTTGTAAATGAGTCGGTTGTTTTGGAAAGAAAAGAGTATAAGATTATGACGTGTTTCATCCATACATTGAGCTGATGCTTTCCCTGTAATAGAACAAGACTTTGATATCGTTGATACATTTTTTTACCGATTAATTGACATTCTTCTATTTAACAACAAAAACAAAATTTAAAAGTTGGTACTAACAAATGTCCTTAAAATAATGACACTTGACAAGAATTAAAAAAATATGAAATTTTGTGTCATTAAAAACATTATTATATTTAATTCTATAATAAATGTCATTAATAGACTAATAGTACTAATGTCCTCGTGATCACATTCACAATAGTACAACACGAGGAAAGATCTTTGTAGTTTTTAAAGACACATTATTGACCTCAAACCAATGTTTCGTATACAGCATATTCATACAGAATCACATGGTACTACTACCATGTCCCACCAGCAACAATGATGAAGTGTATGTGTACGCATGAGATTACTCATTCTTCCACGTGTCAAAATGTAGTAGGCCATGTTGGGTTACACTCTTCTTCTTCTTCCACTACAAAATACCACTCTTCTCATCATTGATACCAGGTACACTCTCCAGGAGCACTGGTGAGTAATCAATTATTGTAACTTTAATCTCTAACTAATTTTATTTTAAGTTTTCGCTGCACGATCCCCTGAGATTCAGCTCTTGTCGTTTCGATTCATCTGTTTGTATTAGTTATCCTTCTGTCACATATACTGTTATTATTCTAACTATGTTGATAATTTTGGTGTGACTGTGACATATTTATGCAGAAGGAAAATTTGACATAATCATGGCAACTATGAGGGGTTCTTCTGTGGGTGCATGCCTCAATTTTCAGGGAAGAAGAAAAGAGACCAAAGTTAATTTGACTCAGTTGACTTTGAATAATAACCAAGCGTTTACTTATGTTGGTTTGAGATCTCTCAACAAGCTGCACGTGCGGTCAACCGCACGTGTTGCTTCGTCTTCTTTGAAGACGAGTGAAAAAAGTGGGAGTGGAAATTTTAAGGGAAAAATAGTGTGTGGTGGAATGAACTTGGTATTTGTTGGAGCTGAAGTTGGACCTTGGAGTAAGACTGGTGGACTTGGTGATGTTCTTGGTGGACTTCCACCAGTTTTGGCAGTAAGTTTGTTTTACATTTCAATTTTCATCGTTAAGTTTAAATTTACGGCGGCTTTGACAAAATCACAGTGTCATTGTAATTTTGTGTAGCTTTTGGAAAACCACGATGGTTCACTCAGAATTTGACAAATTTAATAGAATGCATGCATGGACATCGGATATGACACTGATATGTGGCATTAGAAATAATTTTTAAAAATGAAAGGAATTGAATTGAATTGAATGTAATCACACGTGTTTGTGGACATAGACACGTCTTCAATCTGAAATGTTCGTGTTGCATAGACACATACTATTCTTTTTATTGTGTTTTACTTTTGGCAATTGTTACCTGATAATGATTTTGTGATAATTTAATTATTTTAGGGAAATGGGCACCGTGTTATGACTGTCTCACCGCGTTATGATCAATACAAGGATGCATGGGATACTGATGTTTCTGTAGAGGTAACTGTTTTTTGTTATGTTTTTGTGTATGTATAATTCTTGAAAGAAATTGGAACTATTCCTTGTTGACGATTTATTTACATGTTTCATTTTGTTTTTTGTTGTAGCTCAAAGTTGGTGATAGAATTGAAACTGTGCGATTCTTTCACTGTTATAAGAGAGGAGTTGATCGTGTTTTTGTGGATCACCCACTTTTCCTTGAAAAGGTTGTCTTTCTATGATTTAATTTTCATCAATCAGTGGAATGTTTATAGTCCTTTATAAGATGGAATGTGCTTTGGAGTTAAACTGACTTTATTTTTTGGCATTTGGATTCTGAAAGGTGTGGGGGAAGACAGGGTCAAAACTCTATGGCCCTAAAACTGGAACTGACTATAGAGATAATCAACTTAGATTCAGCTTATTGTGTCAGGTAACTCTTTGCTTTATATTTTCTTCCTATGTTGCTTTACCCTCTATTAATTTTTGTGAATGTTTGGTTCCACTTTGGAGGAGTCAAATTTTCTTCAGATGTGTATAATTGATTTTGACATGTTTGGATATTCTTGAGTACAATTGATTTTGGAACTTTTGCTTCAGACGGTTGAATGTTAGTTTCAAACTTACTGTTCAACCCACTTTTGCATGAATTTATCTCAACATAAACCACTTTACAATCAACTCAATTTTAGCTAGAATCAATTTTATATAATCATTCAAAATCATTTTATGTCACCGCATAACCAAACTCAAAGCTCGTTAATTACTATTAGTCCTTCCCAAATCGTGATTATAACCAATAATAAGTGAATGACTGGGTAGTTGCACAAATTTCCTGTCCTCTGAATCACTGTCACAAATCACAATATTTGCTCTTTTGGTTTTAATTGATTGTTAGTTCCTCAAACAATTGAGTAGAAGTCATGTATTTCTATTTTCAGGACATTGTTGAATTTCTTAGACTAAGATTTCTGTTTTGATTTATGATTACTGACTACGTTTGTATGCTGAGATTGATCTTCGCTCTTACTTCAACGGTTGTTGCGAGTACCGATGTACACTTGATAGCTGATAATTGCAACTCCTTTATATTGATTCTAGATATGACCATTATCAATTTGCTTGACAACTTTCAGGCTGCACTTGAGGCACCAAGGGTTTTGAACTTAAACAGCAGCAAATATTTCTCAGGACCATATGGTGTGGCTCTCTAGTCTATTCATTTCTTGATCTTTTAAATATTAATTTGAGAATAAACTTCAACTTAAGTTTACAACTTTTTTATGTCTTCTCGCAGGCGAAGATGTAGTCTTCGTTGCCAATGATTGGCACACTGCTCTTCTTCCATGCTACTTGAAATCGCTGTACAAGTCTAGGGGGCTTTACAAAAATGCAAAGGTGAGGATTTGTTTACTTTTCGGGTGTACGGAATATATTTAGCATAAGTAGGCTGACTTTCTTTGTAATCATCGCAGGTAGCATTTTGTATTCATAACATTGCCTACCAGGGTAGGCATGCCTTTTCAGACTTCGCTCTTCTCAACTTACCTGATGAATTCAGAAGTTCTTTTGACTTTATTGATGGGTATGATATGGTTAACCTTCTAAAAATCACATTAGAACATTGGTCTTGTGTTCATAGACTTTAGTTACCATTGCCAAACGTGCATGTTTTTGTTTTGTTTCTTTTTCAGGTATACTACACCTGTGAAGGGAAGGAAAATCAATTGGATGAAGGCGGGAATATTAGAGTCCGACCGAGTGTTCACTGTAAGTCCACATTATGCCGAGGAACTTGTTTCTGGAGAAGACAGAGGTGTGGAATTGGACAATATCATTCGTTCAACTGGAATTACTGGTATTGTGAATGGTATGGATAACCGCGAGTGGAGTCCACAAACTGATAGATACATAGATGTACACTACGATGCAACAACAGTAAGTATCACCTTCTCTGTTTAACATCGATTCCTCATTGACATGGACCATAGAAACCCATGCTAATCAAAACTACCATTTGTAGGTCACTGAAGCAAAATCTCTGTTGAAAGAAGCTCTTCAAGCTGAGGTTGGATTGCCTGTTGACAAGAGTATTCCTTTGATAGGATTCATTGGCAGGCTAGAAGAGCAGAAAGGTTCAGATATTCTTGTTGAAGCTATTGCAAAGTTCATTGACCAGAATGTTCAGATAATAGTTCTTGTAAGGGCTTAACTCGATTTTTCTTGTCCTTATCTGATACTATTACCTAAACAAAGCTATGCTGATGATTCATATTCGTTTTACTTCAGGGAACCGGCAAAAAGGTCATGGAGAACCAAATTGAGCAGCTAGAGGTAACATATCCTGACAAGGCAATCGGGGTAGCAAAATTCAATGGCCCCTTGGCTCACAAAATAATCGCTGGAGCTGACTTTATAATTATCCCAAGTAGATTTGAGCCTTGTGGTCTAGTTCAATTGCATGCCATGCCATATGGAACGGTAGAGCTTATGTGCCTTTTTTTGCCATTTTAAATTTGAATTTCCTACATTTATGCAAATCATATAGTAGTTGAATCACACTGTGCAATCAAAATTGGATGGCTCACGTCACTGATTTTTTAGACCTGATTCAACAGTCATAAAGTGGGTCATCTGATCTTGATCCGAAGTTTTTGATTGTGTGACTGTCAATTGCATAATTCCATAACTACATTTTATCTTGACCTTCATGTTCCTAACATAAATACTTGAAACAGGTGCCCATCGTTTCATCAACTGGTGGTCTTGTTGACACTGTGAAAGAAGGCTATACAGGATTCCACGCTGGAGTGTTCAACGTAGAGGTAAGAAGACATGGATACTTTCCTCTTTCTGATTTTGATAGAGTTTAAACTACAAGATTATAACTTGGGCTGTTTTTTAGTGTGAAACTGTTGATCCAGATGATGTAGATAAGTTAGCAACTACCGTCAACAGAGCCCTTAAAACATACGGTACCCAAGCCATGCAAGAGATAATCCAGAACTGCATGGTCCAAGACTTTTCGTGGAAGGTAAGCTCATAAACACTACAATAGATGTTTACACCTCTCTAAGCATGAATGATGAATACTAAATGCAGTTCAGCTGATCATTAATGGGTGATTTCTGATGCAGGGGCCAGCCAAACTATGGGAGAATGCGCTGTTGAGCCTCGAGGTCGCAGGCAACGAACCTGGAATAGATGGAGAGGAGATTGCTCCGCTTGCAAAGGAAAATGTGGCCACTCCATGAGCATCAATAGGGATATCCTCATTTTAGATACGGTCATTAATAAAAATCGTTATCTAGTACATGAGTGCATTAGCACGAGTGCAGTAAGATTATAGGCATAGCCGCAAGCTCGTAAATCGTAGTTGATGAATGAGTTCTAACGAAGGAACCTAATTGTTCTACCACGAAACTTAGTTGAAGGTCCTTTTTAAGCAACATATATATAGCATAAACTAACTTAAAGCTTTGTTTGGAATAAGGTCTTGTAAGAAATCAATGACATTTGCAGAACATAAGTTGTACGAAGTTCAAAGGCAGTCTAAATGAATAAAGGCCTATTCCAGGTTGTTTGAAAGTTACATGCAAGCATCGAGATTAACATATTCGTATCGCAATGATCTACCAAATAATATGAGTACCATATAAATTTCATGAGACTTATATAAATTTTGACCAATAAAAGATAGTACAAAGTGTGTTGCTAACATTTTTGTTAAAAGATGTGCCTTTGAAATTAACTTCAATTATGTTGATGACTTAAGTTAAGCTAAAATTATTCACGTCAGTAGAGCTATGTATTTTTTTTAAAAAAAAAGGTTAGCTTCTGAATTTATATATAAGCAATCTTTCAAAAAAAAAAAATGAAGCAGAACTTCAAATATACTCCCTCCGTCCCTTAATATAACCACCTATTGCTTTTTTCACATTTCTTAAGAAATGTTGTTGGTGTAGTTAATGTGTCTGTTTTATAGTACAATTTTACAAAATTACTCTCATTAAAGAGATAAAGTGAAAAGTCAATTTATTGTACTTTTAGAATTAGTAGTAGTATTAAATAAGGGTATCTATGAAAAAAATAAGTAATGTGTATTGTAATTTAAAAAAGGGGTTATATTTAAGAGAAAAAAAAAGGGAGGTTATATTAAGAGACGGAGGGAGTATATTTTTAAGACAATTTTTTTCTTCTAATAAATTCCTTAACCGTAATATATTCATTAGCAAAACGCATTAGATAAAACTATCAGGTAGACTGTATTAATTACGTGGACCATACCAACAGAAGTCTCGTTTGATGAAAATAGTTATTATACATTTATAGTGTGACAAATAAGATTTGAATTCCGACTAAGAATGACACATTCATATTAATATTTTTTTTTGTTGACGAAGCATTCACATTTAATATTATACTTCCTCCGTTCCTTTTTAAGTGTCTTTTTAGAAAATTTCTATCAAAATAGTAAAGTGTTTTTCTCACGTTTTCTTTCAATTATACTCTCCTTTTAATTCAACGATAAATTCATATTTTTTTGCAAACACTTTATCTTTTCAATAAATTTAATATGCTATCTTTTTCTCATAAGAAACAGTTGTTAGTTATTATCGTTTTCTCCAACAAATTCCTATTTTTTTACGCGCTCTCTCTCCCAAAATAAACAATTGTCATTTTTTTAAATATTCCGCACATCTTTTAAATTATTATAAGTCAATATAAAAATTATTCCAACTTCACATTAATCAAAAACTAAGAAAAACTTTACTTCCTTCCAACTTCTTTAATCAAAGTTAAGACTTCAACTATGGCTTCAACCAATGCTAGATTCGCATTGTGCGACATCTTATTTATAGAATTTTTAAATTTATAGAATTGTTATTCATCTTATTTATAGAATTTTAACT
>Ga0209282_1000551_pt1 | contig 18122 bp, 5 predicted proteins | sample Mtrugardesep15_FD_187529 | JGI IMG/M metagenome (GOLD analysis project Ga0209282, IMG submission 187529) | Root nodule microbial communities of legume samples collected from California, USA - M. trunc garden sep15 (SPAdes) (version 2) | ecosystem: Host-associated > Plants > Roots > Nodule...
TTTTTTTATTTTTTTTTTTTTTTAATACACAAAGATACTCCTTTTAGTTGATATATGTTTGCATCATTAGCATTTTAACCACAATCCATAAAATAAAGCTTATCTGGGCGATAAAGATATGATGTTGCAATAACGTTGGGTTTAAGGATCCTAAGTGTCATGATTTTTATTTTACTTATGGGAAAATGCTGACTAATATTTTTGGAACACTAGTTAAGGAAATAAGTATAATAAGAATTTTTTTGTTCCACAAGTATAATAAGAATTTATTTTAACTTGTGTAATTAAATAATTAAAAGTGTAAAAAATATTACTTTCAATACATAATTTACATTCTTTCAACAAAAAAAATACAAAATTTATATTTATTTATTTTTCTTAACTAGTGCGCCGGAGCTTGGTGCGACTTTTGCTTATGTTTGTTGTCCATCCCACAAAATATCCTGTTCTCCCCTAGTATTGTTGCAATTTATTTTTCTCTTTGTCCAATGATTACAATGTTGAAAGTTTGTGACATGTTGACCAAAGTTTGTGACATGTTGACCGAAACATCACATTTAGAATTATATGAATCTTGACTTGCTAAAAGTTTAGGTATTTAACGGACGTAGTTTTAACGAAGTGTAGTTTTAAAGGCTAACAACACAAAAATTTATAGACTAAAAGAACCAACTTGATAAAACTTGTCATTAAAAATAATGGTAACAGTACACATGTTTTTTTAAGAGGAATGCTTTTATGTATGTTATCTATGTCTATAAATGCATTTTCATTTGTTTTTATGAAAAGTGCATTGTCATTATTAAAGAGTCAGATACTTGTTTAATAACCATTTTTTAACTCTAATTTAAAAAAAAAAAAAAACATTTTTTTAAGACTATATTTTTTTAAAGGATAAGACTATATTTTTTTAGTGAGGCAATGCGCAACTATAAAATAGCAGTCCCACGCAAATTGTTGCATAATGCTTCTAGTCACATTGCACCATTTTAATAATATAAATGATTTTTTAAAGTAAATATAAATGACTTAGTTCTCGTGAGTTTAGCTCAGATGGTCAGAACAATGTATAATATATACAAGGTCTAGAGGTTCAAACCCGGACCAAAAAAAAATTATAAATGACTTAAATTGTGCACAATTTCCAAAGTATATTTTGTCAAAGTTATTTTATCCCACCTTTTCAATAAGGATTTTGTTGTGAACGCCCATATTTCTTAAAAAGCAGAATAATCTCTTGAAAATAAATTTTCAAACGGCAAAAAAAATGTTTTTTTAGATATGTACATCCAAGGTGATTTAGATAATTACAACATATAATAAGTGCAGAAACAAAATGCTTTCCTGAAGTTCCATCAGCAAATATTCTAATATATTGATAAGAGGTCAGAATTACCTAATCAAAGGATAAACAAACCATATTTTCAAGACCCTTTAATGAATAACTCTTGGCCAAAAAACAACAAATAGAAGAAAAAGTATGTTTGCATATATGGTTTTAGGCATGGTCATGAAAATGAAGGAAATGTGTGTGTATTAGCCAAAGCTACAGTTAGATTAAACATTCTCCCACTAATGTTAAAACAAGCAGGGAGGACAAGGTTATCTCAGTCAAAATGTTAATCTCTATGTAAAGCATCTTCAAGATCAAGATCAACCCCTATACTATTTTTCAAAACACTGCGAGAATGTAGATGTGTTTTGCACTTGCACTGGAGCTCCATGAATCTCTCGACATCAAAATTCTGTTTCTTACAAAGCTTCCTCTGTCTTCTAAGAAAAAGCCTCTTCAACAAGTCTTGGTAAGTAGGGTCTCTTGAAGTGAACAAGAAGTAAGCGTAGCCTGTTACTAACCCGGTTGTGGTCACAAAAAACGCAATAGGTTCCATTACGTCCCATGAAAACTCCCAGAATGTTAGCCGGAAGAAGAGGCTGACGGTAATTACACCGAATCCTAGTCCAGACCAAAGGACGCGTCGCACTTGTTTATGTGCCAACAAATCAATTTCCTTTTTCTTCTCTTGTAGTTTCATTAACTCCTCCCTCATAGGATCATCATCAGAAGTCAGTGCCAATGGAACGGCTCTTCGAATTAGATCTACCACCTAATAAACACAGAAAATAGCCAAACAAATAGAACCAGTGAAATTAGAAACATGCACACATTAAAGCAGACAATAGAACTTCGTTGCAGTGTATAACAGCAACAAAATTCTGATCAGGCAAATAAGATTCTATCCAAACAATGTCTAGTCTAGGACTTAACAGAGAGTATGTATTGAACATTTGTACTAGACCAGGCAGCTACCTTGCAAATACATGTTAGACTACTTACCGAACATACCATAAAGAAATAAATGTAGTTTTGAAGATTAAAGCAGCCACATAGGTGCAAAATGTGGAGGAATGGATTTTCTCAATTGTAATTGAACATGAGGATAAAGTAACATCTAGCACCATTCAAATTCATTTTATCTTAATGTCTTGTGTGTTACCTTCATGAATGGTGAAAGATGACACTTTACCTTCTCATGCGTAAATTACACATGAGAGAATCCATTTCATCAGTATAAAGTAATGCTCTAAAATTCGAAACTAAAAACCAGACTCGAGAGTATGATAATGTGTGGTTGATAGATGAAAAGGCTGAGGTTGAGCGTGCGAAGAAAGCAAGCAGGAAGAATGACACAAAAAGTTTGTAGATGTCATATAGCACTTTCATTCTCCTCAACACAATGAAAACACATTCAAGCTTGTGAAATAAAAATTTCCACTGAATTAACCAGGAAACATTACGTGTTTCGAGACTCGATCCACTCTACTACTTATAATTAGTAATTACCATGAAAGATATAAGGTGAGCCGCTTTGAAAATCCATATGAATATTCAAACCAAATTCCCGTATATTTGTCATTGATGAAAAAATAAAAGCTGAAAACAAAATGACTCCTGTAAGTTAATCATGGAGTTAAGCCAAAGGGCGATTCATGAAATCATCACAAGTTGAAACCTTTTTTTGTAATGAATGTAGTGACATCCAAACCCTTTTTACACAATGTCCTACAAGATGCAACTATGTGATGAATGTTGTTTAAGGTTGAAAAACCTCAAACATGTTTGGTCCCAAAGATATTGAGATTGACCAATGTCAATCCAATTGTTGCAATAATATATCCTAACTGAAAATGGAATGTGAAACATAAGGGCCATAATGGACCCTCTCACTAAAAAGCATGAAAGGAAACAATAAATTGATATCTACTATAGTTATTGATATGAGAAATAGACTTAGATCTTGTAATGCTTTTCATGAGCCCCACAACACAACAAGAACAAATTCTATTCATATATTCCAAATAAACAAACAAACAAAATTCTAACTAGAGAACAAAACAGTGAAAAAATGACTATTGAAACAACAAACCCTCACCTTATCAGGATGGAGATAAACCTTATCCCTGAATAGTAGAACAACCCCAGCATCATCAAGAACCTTAGCAAATTTTGCAGCCTCATCTTGATTCCTAGCAATACCACTACTCTGACAAGCTTGAAGAAGTTCAAAATAGGAAATAATTTCCTTCCCTTCCATACCAAGTTCCATCTTAAGTGTTTCCACATTCACCAATCTCATAAGCTTCTTAGCTTCAGAAGATGATATAGGATTTTCTTTCCTATCACCATTACCATTACCAGCATCACCAACCACATTTGAAGAAGATGATGATAAACCCCTTTTCATCTGGTTGAACATAACTGAAAAATATTCAAACCCTTTTCCCCTTCCACCACCACCACCACCACGTGTCACTGTAACAACACTCCTTAAACCTAACAATGGTGAACCAAAAGATTGAACCTTTTCATCATAACCATGTGTTAGATTAACAATTTCAGAAACCCTTTTTGTGAATGATCTAAAACCTGCACTAGAAGAACAACACCACCTACCCCACATTTTTTTTTGACACAGAAAAATGATAAAAATAGAAACTTTATATGTGAAATGGTTAAGAACACAGAAAATGAAGAGTAACCCAGTAATGTATCGAAAACCCTTGTTCTGTTTTTTGAAGGTGGCAACTTGTAAAAGGAATTTCAGTTAAAATAGAAAAGAAAAGAAAAAGAAGAATAAGGGTGGTGTTTTTATTGCATATACTATTGTCATTACAAATAGAAAACTTAAAAGAGAGAATATTAAAAGGGAGAGAGAAAAGAAGAGAGAACCATTGAAGGAGGTGAAATAGAAGGAGATAGGGGAGGTTAACGGTAACGGAGTTTTTGTGCCGTTACTTTGAAGTTGAGTTGAGTTAGTGGGTGGGTTACTACTATTGGGGATGTTATTAATGGTAGTTAACGGCTTGTAATTAACGGAGATATTCCGTGTTAAGCACGTGGGTGGGTCCCAGAATTAAATTGAATTGACCGCCCACGTCGACGACGCGAAAATAAGTACAGACACCTCTGCTTCTTTTCATTGTACGTGGGCGGGTCTTTTTTGTTGTCTCGCTCGGTCTTATGATATCTCACGTGTAAAGCCATAGCAACAACATTCTCTTTTTTCTTAGTTAGTTGGTTGATTAAAATGTGGTATATCAAACCAAAATTTTACAACTAGTACCACAATTATGGACAATCTCGTTTGTTTACCTTTGTCTGTGAAACATAAATATGAATATAGACATCAGACATAACATTGACATGCTGACATTGATAATAATTTAAATAATTACATAATTTAATATAATTATATGTATCAGGAATAGTTTGTTGAAATCAAACACAATCGTGTGTCCAACACTTGTATACGTTTAATCCCCTTAGTGTTTGTGTTTCATATGGCTTTGCACAAGTGTTTATGTTTCAAAGGTTTATGATAATAGCTCCAAATTCAATTCATGACGTGGTGAGAGAAGTTTGCCACCACTTCTTTCAAACCAAGCTCCGCTCAATATCTTAAATTTATCTCAAGGACTCAATCGAGGGTTCACGTTGGTAGAGTCTTTACCATTTAAAACTCGGTATCTAATAGGTATCTATATAGTGGAAAAAAATTGAGATTGTAAGTGAACCACACACCACTTTTCGATAAAATAATCATTATTTGAGTTGTTGTTGTTTTTTATTAATAAATAATTATTAGTGGGACTCATTTAGACATTTTGATAGAGAATCTTCATTATATAGTACCTTTTTTTGACAAAAATAAATGATATTTATTCATTCAAATTGATAGAGTACATCGATATGATGCAAATTCGCTAAAAACAAAAAAGATGAATGTATGAACAGGCTCACAACATCCATGTTAATAGTATAAAACGGCAAAATACAAATGCCTACACATATGACTATATCTAAATATCCGGAATGACCATTTCTCCGGATCTGCAACGTGAATGACATCAAAGTCATTGATTTGATCTGCACTGGATCGAAGCTGATCTGACAATCTGAACCGAGCAAATACCTGAGAAAAACAACAAACAACGTCGCACAAAGACGACGAACAAACCAACGTCGCACGAAGACGACAAAATCACAAAATAAAAAACGAAATAGATGTGAAAATCACTTATTTCAATCAAAGGAAAAGAGAAAAACGAGTTAGAGGGTGATTTTGGGTCAAAATTTGACCATAAATCACCTCTCTTTGGTGGATGAAGGAGAGAAAACTAGGATTTGTGTGACGGCTCACAATAGAGAGAAAGGGAAAAGAGAGAATTGTTGACAGAGTGGTTAAATACCTATTAAATACTATTATTAACAAATAAAAATAAAAATGAGTCCATATGAGACTCGTTTAAAATCTCAAATGTGAGGGTCTCAATTGTAGATGCTCTAAAGAACCTTAATGCTTCTTCAATAGATACCTTACATTTTGTTTTGGCCAAAACAAAAGCACGGGTCTCATTTCATATACAAATGTTTATGTCAACCTTATTTTCTAGAGAAGAAAAAGAGGCATTTATATTGCATTTCATTCAACTCTTCATCAGTTTCTTCCATTTAATTATTTCTATAGGAGCTCGGGTATTAGCTTGTACCTGTCGAGCGTGTCTGATGCTATTTTTATTTTTTTTCGGGACAATGCTGCTAACAAACAAAACTTCTTAAGATGTACAGAAAGAAAATCTATTTCCTCTGTTTGTTAACATGAACCTTCATTTTATAGAATAATAGGATAAATCGAAGAATATCAACTTATCTACAAAAAAATTGAGGAACTATAAAAAAATACTATTTTCTTACTTTATTAAGTGTTAATTTTATAAGAGTCAATTTTTTGATGGACAAAATGATAATAACCTGAAAATTTCTCTTAATAAACTTGTAACAGACAGTTACTATATAAAAACAGATCAAATTAGATATAAAAATATGTTTTTCTGCACACAAAATTCACTATTTTGGAGTGATGATACACTTGTATTGAAAAAAGTTTTTTTTTTTTTCTTTCAGCTTCTTTTTGGAGTGATGATAAATATTATTTTTATTTTTTATTCCAGTAAATATGTTCGTATTTTGTCTCTGCCACATGGCTGGCAGTCACCCATTTGATGTGAAATTTTTTAGAATACAGTGATTTAAGAATAAATTAAATCATGAAAATAAAAATTATTCAATTCAGTAAGGCCAAATATACAATTCTACTGAATCTTACAAGTATTGTAATTTGTAAGTGAAAAGAAAAACTGTTGATTGCAACTGTACTGAAGATATGCGATGACCGTTTGATCGATCATCAAGTAGCAGCAAATGTGGTGGATTCATCACTTGCTATGTTTTGCTTTTGAAAGAGTTTTGACCATACCCTTAGCAATCTTCCAGAACCAAAATAAATTCATCATTGACAACACAGGGGGCACCACCAGCAAGCTGTAGAAACCCATTGGGAAGACCTGTTTCACCTGAAGTAAGGGAGAAAAAGTTTAGACTTATTCACTAGATTACAATCATAGGGAAACTGTAAAATATACATGCGATGAAGAATCACAGAAAGCGTGCGGACCTCGTCAAAATGGGTCCACATGTGTGTAAACAAGAACATGAACAGGAAAATCCTTGCTACCTGCAGGATAAATGAAAACAGTTGTGTTATTTGAAATCAAAATACATAATCCGTGTGTGATTATCTCTATCTCTCTTACTTTTTATCTTCTAAAAGTTGCATGTATTTTAAAAATACGCACAAAAACCAAATAGCATCGTATTTGATATCTAAATTTTGATGTCCAAACCAGTTCTCAATGAAAAACATAAACGAGTAAAGCATTCCATACATCGAAAGACTCGATTTCAAAATCTGTTGTTTAAAAACATATTTCTACAGCATTCAAAGCATGCATGTGTCGAGAACCAGCATTTTGTACTTTAACTCCTGATTTTAACTTGCGCCATACATAAGATAGAACATGACTGGCGGTCTGTTTTCTCGTGTTTTAACCTTTCTACCAAACGCTGCCTATGTTTCTTAGTGGATGAGAATACGAGATAGTCATACAATTCTAACATCATTGATTAATCATACAGTGTGCAGTATTCATTTTGTCAGAACCCTTTTGATAATCCTTTTCTAATTATCTTTGTCAGTAATCAGTATTGCTACTTGCATCTTTTCCCAAAACATAACTCATTCATAACCAGAAGAGAAAACTAAATGAAGATAGAACCAAAATAAAAGCATGACCATAACATAAGCAACTTCTTCAGGTATTACAATGGAATTAGAATTGAGGCTAAGAGTATAATAGACAGTACCAACCACCCAAAGAACAATGCAACACCGTTCCAGATGTAAAGTTTTGAGCTCTTAAGACCGGCGGTATCCAAGTACCTGTATACGTAATTAAAATAATGAATCAATGTTTCCAAAAGTACATGCAAGCAAATAGATATATTTACAACAGATTTACCATCTTAGATTTACAAAAGGAGTTGTGCCCTCGGTGAAAAGAACCATTAATATGTAGATATGTGCTTGACCACTTAGCAAAGATTGGATAATTGAAAACAACGATAGCCCGTGGTGTAGAACCTTAAATGAATGAAGTTAGTTAGCATAACTAAGATGTGGAGTTCAATGTATCATGAAAGTAAACAATCTGCAAATATATAAATATGTAAAAAAAACAAAAAAAAAACAACTTAATGACCAGTTTGGTTTGAGAAAGCGTTTTCTACTTTTGTTTCATGTTTCACTCTTAATTACAATAATACCACCTTGTTTTCATTTTGTTTCCAGTGTTTTTGGCGAAGTATAAGAAGAAATATAGAAATCAATAGACAAAAAAGACTATTAATTTCGTTGTTTCGTACACAAATCATTAAAAACAAGATATTGTTTTCTTTGTTTCTTAGACAAAACTTTGAAAGCAGGCAAATGACAACAAGGTTGAAATTTCATAATTAGATGTAAAAATAGGAAATGAAGATATGAAACATTTTTACAAAGTAAATAGGCCCTAATATCTTTTTGACTTACATATTCCAGACCTCCCAAAGCTGGAAAATTCCAGATAACAAAAGCCATATCTGTTAGAAAATAACCTGTAGAGAACTGTTCAAAGAATGATGAAAAAAATCAACAAATAAGCCATACATATAATCATTCTTTGCATAGTGCCTAAGAATAATGTTACTAAAGAGAATAACAGAGACGATATCAAACAAGAAGAAACAGGAAGATTGAAATCTAACAGAAACGGGACATTATGAATACACCACTAGCATATGATGGGTTTATTTGTAGATTAAAAAGACGTTGTATATCTCTTCTTCCATTGACGGAAAACTTATCATGATGATTGATTCAATATTCACTACAAGCTATTTCTTTGAGAAAAAAGAACAGCAAACAATATCATTGTCAAAAAGAACTAAAATACAATCACCTTTTAGGCCTGCATAGTTTATCACTCCCCTCTCATGAGTACCGGTTTTGCCTAAATCTAGTTAAAATGTAAAAAGAACTAAAAAATCAACTTCAGCAAATCAAATTTTGCTTTATCTTTATCAACTTACCGACAATACTGAATCTGAGAAAGTAGATGTTCTGTTAACAACAAGCTTTTCCTGTGAATCATCGTTGAATAGATCTGATAAGATCAAGAGGTAAAGTGAAGTAAAGGATGCAAAAAAAGCATGGAATGTTGAGAATCCCCTGCATTGAAAAATGAAATAAAGTTAATATAAAAGTCAATTATGGACAAAATCAATTCAAACAGAAATCGTTATACAAAGGCATTACCGGTTATTCCATTCAACTTTCCCAGCACTGCTCAATTTTCTGTATCCGATGAATAACCGAGAACTAAAAGCAGCAGTCAATTGGTAAACCTTCAAGAAGATCATTAAAAATGATCAAATTTCACAATAATTAAATAAAGTGAACTTAATATGACCAGAGTTCTTTTAGCATTATCAACCAATTCAGATAAATTGGACAAAAATTTAACAAGAACAAACTAGAAAAGGAAATGAAAGAACACCATGTGCATCTGAACCTAACAGTTCAAAGTTCAAACTCTGGCTCCATTCTTAATATACCCTCTCAAATAACAACAACTTCAGGAAGTGAAGCTACAAAAACAAATAGTCAGAGCTCAACTCTACCTAGACCAAGACAAACCAATAAAAACTTAACTCGGGGAAGTGTTATCAACAGCGGATTGCGGAAAATAGTGAAACACCAAAAATCCGCTATGTTAAATAGCAAATAGCGTTGCGGGCAAATTGCAGAAGCCACATAGCAGTTGAAATAAGAAAATTATATAGAAAATAAGGCATACTGCATCTAAACAAATACGGAAATGATGGAAAACGCAGCTTCCATATTGAAAGGTTTACGTATTAAGGTGAATTTAGGAGTAATACTCAATAACTTTCAGTTTTTCTATATTTACAATAGGTCATGTTTGGTACACAACCACACGTGCAGATTGTTCAGTTTTATTATTTTTAAAAGCATCCTAATATACTCCTTTTCCACTATTGCTGCTGTATCAGCTGGTAGAAATTGGAATAGTGGTCGCTATTTCCCCAATAGCAAAACTAGGATATCACCGTTTGTGGTTTTCGAAGCAGATTCATCAAAATGCGCAATGCTGTAGTGCTATAGCACCGCTATTTGACAACATTGACTCAGAGACATTACAGGCTTCTAAACCAGAGTAAGCACAATTTCAATTTCAAGGTCTTCCCCCCATCACATACAAAATCTTCACCAGTAATTTCATTACAAAATGCACATCAATGCAAGGTCTTCCGCTCAACGCAGCTTTTTTTGCTTTTTCGCCATAAACCACATGATACCGAGTTATATTATAGATATCATCATTATGAGGAAATACTACTCTCAAAATTACATTCAAAACATGGAATATAACTAATTCTATAGACTAGCAATAATTACTATAGTACATAATGAATTCCATACTCAACAACTGATCCTGCTTGCATAAATGATAGATAAATATTAATTTCATCATATATTTTAGGTCAACCCCTTCATTTGATTTACCACTCATCTTACATCAATTAAACAGACACAATTTCTGAAATGATATTCAGCATTTCTGCTCCTCCACCTTAAAAGCTAATAATTTGAGAAAATGACATAATTGACTCTAATCACATGTGTCGGTGTCGTGTCAGACACGCCATCGATAAAAGACATAAATATCCTAATTTGGTTCATTAATTTCTCAATCCTTAAGAACCATTTACAACATATAACTCAGTAACAAATTAATGGGGAAAAAAAAAACATTTAACTTACAATAAGACTGAAGATGATACCAGAAAACACAGACAGCAGCCATTGAATTTCTTTGCTTTGAGTAGCCAAGAAACCATAAGAAAAAGGAATTTCCATTCAACCCCACTTGTTGAAAATCACAAAATCAAATCAAACTGCATCAAAACCATAAACTTATAACATAAGAGCCATAAAAATATCCCAAAAAAAAAGTCTTTTAAAGCATAGAATAATTGAGGGTGGAAGGAATCTCCATAAATAAAATAAAAACTAGAATATAGAATTTTTTTTAAGAAAATAATAAAAATCAATGACCCTTTTGAATAATAAAAAACGTGTCTACTAAACAATGGTGACTCATTATAATATTTGGTCAATTAATATGACTTTTAACAAAAAGCTTATGAACCAAATCATATGCACACATGACATAATAATAACTATAGCTTATAATCATAAGCAGAAGAAGATGAAAATATGGGTACCCAAAAGGAGTAAATGCAGCCATTGAGTTAAAGTTTGAAACTTTATTATATGGTAGAAAGTTGAAGAGATAAAGAGATAGAAAGAGAGTGAAAAATAGAACTGACCTGAGCAGAAAATGAGGCGAAAGAGACAGAGAGGAAAAGAGTGTGTTAATAGATATGAATTAAATACACTTAGTATTGAATTTCAATGTAACAATTAAGTCTCACCATGTATGATGAATGATTGATCCTTTTATCTGTCCTTTTGACTCTGCCAAACCTTTTTTAAGAAATACATTTATTTGTTCTATTTGTTTGTAAGGAGTTGGCTAAGAAAGACATCACTCAACTCATATTGTCGGCTTAAAGATTTTATTGATAGATAATCTCTAAATATCTTAGTTAAAGCATTTGTAATGGAGAGTTATTTACTTAACAAAGATTAAAGATTTCAACCGATTTCTATTAGAAGAAAAAATTGAGTACTATTAATTATTGTTATCGGTAATTATATAAAGACTATATCTTTTTAGCAACCAACAGGTTCTAAAATTAAAATAGAGAATAAAGTATATAAAAATTGGTTTCATCATCTTAAGTTTTCGAGATTCTTTCTCTTTTCAATTTCTTTTTGTTTATTTTCTAAATGCATGTTAAAAATATATGTTAGTGAACTTATTTAATGATTTTTTTAGTTTAGTGTCATTGAGTCCTTAATATTTTTATTTAAAAGAAATGTTAACAACTGTCCTAAGAGTACTTGATGAGAGGTAGCACTTGGGTGACATTGTGGTTGGTGACATTGACCAACCACAATGTCACACGTGGCTTTCTTCTTTTTCTTTCACAAGATCTTTTTGTTGTTTTGTACACTTGTAACATTGTGGTTGATAATGTCACCAACCACAATGTCACTCAAGTATTATCCCTTGATAAGATATTTAAAATAGAAATTTTGTCCTAGAATTTGTGTATTTAAACTTTTATACATAAAAGTTATCAATTGTTTCTATTTTTAAAATTATTTTTTTAAACAATTATTTTTTAATCTTTATCAAGTACCTTAGGACACTTGTAAATAAATGACATGTACGCGTAACATGTGGGACCCGTCTAAAGATCATTGTTAGTTTCCTACTATTATAGTTCTACGAGCTTTAAAGCCTTTCCAGTTTTGATGAACTTAATTCAAGGACCTAAACTCTGAAATCAAACTCGCATAAAATTCCACTTAACAAAAGATATGAATTACAATTGTAAAAAAAAAAAAATATGAATTACAATTTTTTTATTTTTCTCCTAAACTTTATTTGTGGGAGATTATAATATCTTAGGTGTACATTAAATGTAAATATCGTTAAAGTTGGGATTAAAGGTTGGTGTGGGAAACTAGAGATCTCTGTTTGTTAGTTTTGTAGAGTTGTATTTTTTTTAGGCCAAATACTTTTTAGAGTTTTTTAAATTTAATGTTTGTCACAAATTAGTCTTTTAAAGTTTTTTTTTGTAATAAATTGATCGTTTAAGTCATAAAATATTTACGATGTTATCCTTTTTCATCCAATTTTGTAGAGGATGTTTTTCAACACATGTCCGCCTTAGTAAGATGAGTCTCTTGCCTGCTTGATTGTATTTCTTGTCTTAGCAATTATGAAGACATCATTCATGTTCTTGTAGAGTGTCCTAAATTTGTCTAGGCATGGTGTAATGTGAATATGTGGGATACCATAATCTTGGTGTTGCGTCAAGATTATAATATTAATGCATTAATTTTCACTCTTTTGCAGCCACTTTCACCAAGTCAAAGTGAATTGCTTGTTACGACGATGTGGAACATTTGGAAAATCCACAATCTGAAACTTTGACAACAACAGAATGAACAAAGTTCCCAAGTTGTTCAATGTGCAACTCAATTATTGGATGATTGGAGATCAACTCAAGTTATTAGGCCCGAAGTGAAGGAAAGACAAACACGGTGCGATAAGCATCTATAAGCCTTGAATAGGAGAAATGGAAAAAACCGGCAGCTGACAGGTATAAATGTAACATTGGTGCATCCTTTCCTTCGTCGTTGAACAAGGTAGGCTTGAGAATGTGAATTATGAATTATGGTGGTGAATTTGTGCTGCCCAAAAAAGGATTGGTTTGCTCCTTTGGGTGATGTTGATGTGGGGAAGGTCGTTGGTTTGCAAGCATCTTTGCAATGGGTGTCAGACAGTAGTGAGTTTAGTTGTATTATTTCTGCTTGTAGACAATTGTTAAAGAATAGTTTTCATAACTCTCATATCGAGTTCAATAGAAGGCAAGTTAATGGGGTCGCTCATGAGTTAGTTCAGGCAGCCCCATTAAATCCTAGCTCCCATATTATAGATGATACTCCCTCATGTATTTTGTCACATTTTAGCTAATGAAATGCAATGAATTCCTTCTTTAAAAAAAATAGTTACGTGAAAATTATGGATATGTTGAGGATGTGGCAATGAGATGCCTTGGTTGGGGATCAGAAGTAGTAGGACTTAATGCCATTTGTATTTCTTTGTCCCCTGTCATCCCAGTTAGAGTTTAAGATTAGCTTAGGGTTTTGTTGTAGAGTTTTATCTATTTTTTTCTTTTCCTTTTGGACAAGCTAGTACTATAGTTTATAACATTATTTACGATAAATAGATTTTATTGTAATGACTCTTGTTTTACAAAGTCTATGAATTGCGAGTTGAACTCATTGTTGAAAAATGATTTTTTTTTGAGCAAATGTTGAAAAATGATTTATTAAAGGAGACATTTTTTTTGGTAATCATTTTTTGAAAGTACTTCAGAAAGAAAATTTCTACTCTGATTTGAAAAAAAAAAACATTCTCTCTATAAACAAATCAAGATGTTAAATTATTATTTTTTTTGAGAAAAAATCAAGATGTTAAATTATTGTTACTGTGATAATTTACTTTCTCGCAAATTAAGTTTTCTACGATTTAGGTACCGTTTGGTCGGGCTTTTAATCAACCTAACTTCTCCTTAAGTGTAAAAGTTGGGCCAAACACATTTTTGTAAAAGCTCTATAATTATTAAGCATCATATTTTGAACCATATTTTGAAACTGCATTTACTTTTTTTTAGGTCTAAAAGCTACTTTGATAATAAAGTTGTAAATTAAAACTTTAAAGTTAAAACCAAAGTCGTTTGGTATTTGTTGTTTTTTCCAACTTAATTAGTAAAACTTTTTAAGGTTTTCTAATATAGACCTCTCAAAAATAGTCCCAAGATGAACATTTTCAATTTATAGATGTTAAAAAAATTATAGTAAAGCATAAATTTTATGATAATAAAAAAACTGAAAATAAAAATAACATTTGCTAAAAATATGATGGTCTATTGTTAAAAAAAAAAATATGATGGTCTATTGTTGGACCGGATACAACAAACTCTTTTTTTATTTAAATATATATTTTCATTGAAAGTCTTGATCTTAATTGATAAATAAGGAAAAGATATGAATTTTGCATATGTGATAAATAAAAGTTCATAAATAATTTTAGTATACACGTACAAAATATTTTACAAGAGTAATTATTTGAAGAGAATTCAATAATATATTATCTATAAATATAATAATACCCTGTAACATATTTAACCAATTTGATAATTAATATTTTGATAATATCTGGTCAAAAAATTAGATAGCCTAACATGTATATGTCACTATAATATTTTCCTCAAAAGAAATTAGATAGTTTTTTTTAGTTGTATACATACGTTGCTATTGAAATTATTAGAAAATAAAAACGTTGGCCATGGGGTTTGGCTATCCGATAGTATTTTTAATTAATAAAAAAATAAAACTAAAATATTTAATGCCTGGAGCTGGGTGGCACCAGCAAAGTTTGAAATGAGGTACACAATAAATAATAAAATAAAAGTAAAAATGTTTCATATAGGTATCGAATGGTGAACCAAATATGTAAAATGCCTTGTAAGTAGTTTTGAAGTTGATTTTAACACCTTATTTTCAAAGTAACTTCTATGTGGTTTTCTTCCTTACAAATAAGTTACTTGTTTTAGAAAGAGCTTTATTGAAATTGTGTTTGGCCCTACTTCTCCTTAGAAGTGGAAGATAAGTAAAAATTAAGGAGGGTCAAACATGCTCTAAATACATTGAATCTTACTTTTAACTTGTTAAGATCTCACATTAGACGTTCTATTTGTTGATAATTGTTGATAGATATTCCTATTTCAATAATAAATAAATAAAAACTTCAACACGACTATATTAAATAAATGATAGCTCATGATATTTTGCAATAGAATCAATTAGGCTAATCACTCAAACACATATACATGTGCCTGTCGAGAATAAGCGGGCTAATTCAAAACTAACCAAACACTTTGTTACCATATTTTCTGGGCAATACCCTTCTTGTCTACATTGTTGATCTGTAGTACATTCATAATAGCCTGTTATAATGAAAAAAGAGAATAAAAAGATCTTATTAAAATGTGAAAATATTATGTAAGAAGTAAATAAGAAAAATTGAAAAGGATAAAAAATGGTTTACCATCATAATTCATTGCAACTGAAAATAAGGAGAGTAATATAATTATAACATAAACAAACTTGACGATCTGAGCCATACTTTTTCCCATTTGCTTGTAAGAAATAGAATATGGTTTTATCACTTTGTAATTTATAAAGATCGTCCACTCCTTATATACGTTAAATGTGTTTTAGGGCTTATGAAGTTGCAAACAACATTCTTAAAATATGAATTATTGTTAAATGTTTCTTAAGAACATCAAAGTGTTGTTTGCTCCTTTAGCATGCTTAATAAAGAGGTCGCATCAAATACTTACCAATCATAAAAATCCATTTTTATTATTTTCTAAGTTTCCATTATTTTATAACCTTTTCGCAAGACACAAAAGGAAAAATGATAAGGCTTCAAGTGCACAATATCTATAACATAATAAAAAGTATCAATCCGATGTGGACTATAGTTGGTTACCAATTTCTTTTTCTAAATTGATTAGCTATAAATATTAGGATTGTGGCTTCCATCACAAAGATAGATTTTTCTAAATTTATTAGATAAAAATATTAAGAGATTCTGTCAAAAATTCGTTAGAAAATCACAACCTACCATTATTGAAAAAATGGTTTGAGAATATGTTTTAAGCGGAAAATATGTTCAAAAGTATTTTTGTTGAAAAAGATTTTTCTTTAATTATCTTGTCAACTTTAAGGTCTCTTGATTTTTTTTAAGGAAATGTTTTTTACTCACTGTCAGTAAAGTTTTATTTGAGTCTTCAAACAAACAAAGTTTTATTGTTGGATAATAAATAACATATATGTCGCGTTTATTTTTCTTAGGTAGACTATACAAGTGATAAGGCCGTTGGGAAGTTCTAACCTAGTCGGTTGTCAAGTTGCACCTGCTGATCGCACGGTGATCCTTACGTGTGGAGTCTATACTATCTCGGTTAATCTAGGTCTATCCCTCCAATGTCTAACTGCACCTGCTGATCGAACGGTGATCCTTACGTGCGAGGTCTTGTTAATTCAATGTAATTGAAACATAAACTTAAATTGGCGTTCCAGTGTTTCCCAAGGCAATGAAGGCCGAGGTTCCCTTAGGCCAGTCCATCTATGAATCTTAGGACACTCGTAGTTCTAGAAACGGTAAAGCCCTATCTCATCTACCTTACTAAGAGTTTCAAAAGAATGGTTTGATAAAGCCTTATTCCCTGAAGATGCTTGTTTCCCTAATTACTAACCAGTTACATCCTAGGTTCGGTAGAGCACCACTCAGTCTTAGTAACATCACCTTCTAAGTACCTACAACTAGGGTAAACTCTCTTTCAGTATCTTTCGCTAGTTAATAATCACTTCCTAGACAAATAGTTACTAGTATTAACAGGATATAAGCAACAAGATAGTAGTAGCAGTGTTATTACTAAGTCCTCCCACTTTAGGAACATTATACTAGTAAGTCTATGGGAACTTTGGGAACATAAGTCCTCCCACTTGTAAGTCTTATGAGGCCACTTGAATATTCATTCGTGTTCGTCATAGGTCTTCACAATTCTTCATGTGTTCTTGATTTGCCGTTTGCATGATTTCTTCATAAATTACTTCAAAAAACCCACTAAAATTGCTATGTTTTAGGAAAACTAGAATGACAGACTCAAATATAGATACATTACAAAAGTCCTGAAATCATAGGTCATTGTTATAACACTCCCCATTTTTGCTGCTAAATCCTACTGAAAATAACTGAAAAACATTCTAAGAATAATGTAAGATGACCTGTCATCAGAGACCTAATAACTTTTTTGACTAGCTTCTCTTCAGTCATCTTTTCCCCCAGAGCACCAGAAGCATTTGCAATATCAAGGATGTTCGTATGAAAGTCTTGAATGGATTCATCATCTTTCATCTTAAGGTTTTCAAACTTAGTGGTGAGAAGTTGCAATTTAGACATCTTAACCTTAGATGTACCTTCATGTGTAGTTCTCAAGATGTCCCAAGCATCCTTGCTCACGGTACATGTATTTTTCAATCTGAACATATTTTTGTCAACTCCATTGAACAAGGCATTTAAGGCTTTGGATTTTCCAAGAGCAAGCTCATCTTCATCCTTTGACCATTCCTTTGCAGGTTTCAACTCAGTTGTGTCCTTACCATCCTTATCCTTAACTAGAGGATGATCCCAACCTTTTAGATCTGCTTTCCAAGTCCTACTGTCAGTAAACTCAAGGAATGCCACCTGTAATGCCCCATTTATATTTAATTATTTTTAGTTGATGTTTGAGTATTTTTATTTGATATATATGATTTATATGAATTATATGACCTTTTGGTGTGGTGTGTGTATTTAAATAATTATTTGTGTTTTATTTAAATGAATGT
>Ga0209282_1000552_pt1 | contig 18103 bp, 13 predicted proteins | sample Mtrugardesep15_FD_187529 | JGI IMG/M metagenome (GOLD analysis project Ga0209282, IMG submission 187529) | Root nodule microbial communities of legume samples collected from California, USA - M. trunc garden sep15 (SPAdes) (version 2) | ecosystem: Host-associated > Plants > Roots > Nodule...
GTCAAAATAAAACGTTAGTTAAGATGCACAAAGCTATGATGCATCTCAATCTATCAACGTAGATATAGCCCACATACTTTTTTAGCATTGCAGTGCAGCTCATTATAATTATTTTGACAAAAAAAAAAATACTCATTGTAAGTATAATTATTTGCTACATTATCATTGGGTATGCGTTCTAATAGCAAAAGAGTATACTGCATGTGATAACCAACCATATGTCTTCTTCAGTACATTATGTAATTTGATGCCATCTTTTCTATTCAAAGATGGATTATCCCACAAGGTAAGGCACGATCATAACTCATAATCAGTAGTTTTTCAACGCATCTAATCTACATGGATATAAAACGAGAGAAGTGAAGGAGAATCATCCTTGCCCTAACTAAGGTCATTATCACTCCCTACCCATCAGCGCCGCACCTACACTTTCATTGGCATCATATCAAACATTATCAGAAATTATACATATTTGGTAAACTTCTTATTCGATGTCGTCATCAAAACATTATGCCCACAAATTCAACCATCTATTTAAACATTTTAACTTTCGCAAATCAGTATAAAATAAAAGGGTCTTGTTAACGAGTGCCCCAAGCACTCTTTAAGCATTCTAAAATAAGCAATTATTCTTTATAAAAGGAAAATATTTCGATTTCCAAGGCAATAATTACATGCATTTTTTTTAAAAATATTTACTATTTATGGGTCTTAAAGAGTACCTCGGCAGCACTAGTTAACATTTCCCAAAATAAAATTTATACATTTGAAAATATTTTTCATTAATATATCCAAAATACATATATTGTATGAATCACTTAACACACGCAGGTATTCTTTACTCCCTATTGCTTGTTCCTTTCCCTGGTCAAATCATAACTTTGATGTCAAGTTTGCTTTGCTTTTGCCATTCTGCAACATGCTAGATGGAATAAAAATGGGAGCACTTCACATGCTGCTAAAACGATAATCAAGACCTTCAAAGTTCAAATCCATTGGAAGAAAGGCAACGTTTTCATGCATATAATTAACGAACCTTCAGAATTAATTGATTATTCTACAATCACAACAAGAAGTGCAAAGATACAGTCCCATTAATTGCTAAAATAAATTCAAAAATTATAGCCTACAACAACACATTTTCGTTAAGAGATTGGGAGACAGAAATCCTAATATAAATCATTTCTGTGATTTGATTCACACCTCCTACAGCTTTAATCTAACTATCATGTGAACCAAAATACACAGGCCAATTCCTTAATTTAGAAGTGAATAATTTTGCATTTCTGCTGGTATGGTTGAGAAGTAGAAGAATGCCGTCACTCTCCGATGCTTCAGCTCTGAATCTAATCCTCAATAGACCATCTATTTGTCCAACCACAAGCAAACTAATAATGCTTACTGACTAATCCTCAGACACAGAGCAGCTTGAGCAATCTAATTCTCTACAGTCCTCAACTCTCATAGTTTCTTCATGATGAAATGAATAAAAAGAAAAAAGACATACTCCCTCCGTTTCAAAATATAAACAAAAATCACTTTTTAGGTTCATTCATTTAATGATGTATGTGGTTCATAATATGTATCACATACATCATTAAATGAATGAACCTAAAAAAGTAATTTTTGCTTATATTTTGAAACGGAGGGAGTACATTTTAACTACAATTATACAACACTGAATGGTCCAATACCTGCAGGATTTCATCTTCTGCATCGTCTAGGGCGACCTTCCCCATTTATCAATTCCCACCACACCCTCTTCCATTATGCAGACTCCAGAATAGCATCTCTGGTCAAGAAATCGACTGGCGGTTTTGTTTTAAAATAATCCCCGCAAATAATCTAACTCGGCAGCCGTTACAGGACAAAGCAAACAAATTGTTGAATTTTCAAAAACTAATGAAGGATGGTGACAACTTTTGGAGCATCACTCCTTGGCTTGTCAAGAGACCGGTACATATAAAGTATATCAAAATCATCAACTGTGTCTTCATCAGTATTGATGACTTCCAATACGAGACGGGGCAGTGTTCGTGCAACTTCTTGGCAAGCTTGGCGTGTCAATTTACAGGAAGACATCCAGAGAAACCTCATGTTGTAAAAATGATGCAAACCAGAACGCAAAGCTCCATCCCCAAAGGGACTATCCCTGATTTCAAGCTTTTGCAGATTATAACATCCATCTAGAACATACTTAAGCCCTGAGTCAGTGTCCCCAGCAAATGCAACTGATAGTGTCCTAATCATCTTCCCGTACAACCCAATGTAATAAAAAGCTAGATCGGTCAATAAACCAGACACAGCAAGTCGAGTGAGCTTTTTACAGTTCATAACAATAGCGCCAAAACCCTCATCCATGGGTTGTTGAGTCAAAGCATCTGGCCTATATTGCCCAATTATACATAATCTAAACACCACAAGATCAGGGCAATTCTTTGACATAGCTACCACAGCTGCATTTGTCATTCTTGTACAGAAAAACAAAATGGACTGTAATTTCCTACAACCTTGAGAAATCGCTTCAAATCCTACCTCAGAAACCGGACCTTCTAGTCCCTCCCTTGCATGAAGGGGGAAAACACGAAGCTCTCGCAAATCTTTGCAAGTTTCAGCTACTACCTGAAGACCCTCATCAAATATTGCATCAAGGACCTGCGTAACAAAATAGCATAAAAGCAAACTTTAGTTTAGGGCAAAGTAAAACAATTCAATGAACATACAGAATGGCTCAAAAACAAGACATACATACCCAAAGGGTCTGTAGTTTATGACAACGAGAAACAATCGATTTGATTTGATCTGTATCAATATCAGCATAACTGAAATTCAATGATGTGAGATTAGCACAAACAGGATAAATGGCAGGGAGGTACTCTGGAAATGTATCCCTGAATCCAGATAAACAAAGTAAGGACTTGGAAGCCGCAAATGGAGTCTCATAAATTAGCTCATCATCCCCAGCCACATCCATAGTATCTTCTGGTACAACAAAAGAACCGGTTCCAAGATGCGTTAGATGTGGTGCTTTATGCATCAAACGGTATAGTTGAGATAATTTAACGTGTCGATTCAATCTCAGCCTCTTCAGTGAAGGAGACCTAGCAACCAACCTCTCCAACGCCTCAAAATTAATTGGCGAGTCAACGCAGTCAAAACCAAGAGATTCCAAATGGGTTTCACCCTCTGGAAAACATGATATCCAATCAAGTATTCCGTCATAGTCGCTAACATTAACATCAACCATAGATTCCTCAAGATCAAGCACTCTCAGAAACCTGATCACAAAAAAAAATGAAGAATCTTTTTTCAAGCAAGCCACAAACATTACAAAGCCATGATTCATTACTTGCTTACGTGTTTATCACGTAAGTACTTGTGTTGTGTATAAGCTACTTCTATTAAAGGAAGATAAAGGAAAGTAAAGTTAAACTGTTTTCATAAGCTATTACTGTGAGCTTATGAAAATAAGCTAAAAACAGCTTATAACACGGGCCTGTCTGGATTGACTTATGTGAGCTTATCTACTTCCATGAGTTTTGTGAGAACTTATGAGAACAGTTTATAACTTATATGAAAACAATTTATCTTTATTTCATGTTTTGCTATAGAAACAACTTATACATAAGCGCTTATGAATGCTTGTGCTATAAGTTGTTTATCTAAACAAGCCTTGTTTCTATTCAATGTTTGTGATATAACCTGCAAATAAGCTGTTTAGGGCCTTTACTGGATTGGCTTATTTGAGCTTATCTACTAACATAAGTTTTCAGAGACAGTTCGGGGAGAACTTCTGAAAACAGTTTATGACATTGTTCATAAGTTCTCCAAGATAGCTTATACGAAAAACAATTCAACTTTATTTTATTTTTTGCTATAGAAAATTAATGACATAAGTTTTCTGAGACGGTTTGGGAGAATTATGAAAACAACTTATGGCATGGTAAGTGCTTGTACTATAAGCTGCAAATAAGTTGTTTATCCAAACAGAGAGATTCATGAAGAATGAAGAACGAGAAGGAACGCTACCTGCACTTGCTGGCAACAGCAGCGAGTCCAGGAGTTCCAAAACCTTCACAGCAAACAAGAACAAGTTCTTTGAAACCCACAAACGAATCAGCAAGAAGTGAGAGATCATCATCAGTAACAGACATTCGTTTAAGATGAAACTTCTCAAGCCACGGGTAAGCAGCAGCGAAGGTGGTGACCCACGGAGAGAAGTGGGCCCCCCAATCAACCGGCATCATATCGAAATCAGCGAACCGCGGTTTGCCTTTGATGGTGACGGACCGGATGCGACTGAACCGGGAAGTGGCGCGGTGAGGGGAGACGGAGTAGCAGTTTCCGATGAAGAGGTCGGATCTGGTGAGAGCTTCCATGCGGTACCATGATTTGCAGACTAATGAAGCGGCGTTACGGTCGCGGCGGGAGGTGAGGAAGTGGAGGACGGTTTCGAGGACTATTTCGAGGACGTGGTCTGGGTTTTCCGATTGGAACTCCGGCGAAGGGTAGTTTGGGGTTTTTGTATTCATGATGATGTGGTATTGTTCTGTTATGTTTGCTCCGTTAAAAGTATGGAACGGAATGTTTGAGTTTATGAGTGAGTGGTGTTGGTGAGCAGCTTGGCAGGAGACTTGAGCTGAGTGTGGGTGCTGTCTGTGTCTATATATAACTTCACCATTTATTGCCTATAACAAATGATATTTATACCAATATTCCGACCAATTTTAGAACAATTTTTACCTATTTTTATTGTGTTCTTACTTTCTTCATGTTACCAAGTAAAAGTATTTATTGTTTTAAAAAAATTGTCATAAAATAATTATATATAAATATTATTTCTCTAATAACTCTTTCAAAAAACAATCATTTCTCAAATAACATTGCGCGAGTTAGGAATAGAGACCACAAAACCTATTCTTGCCAAATGCCAAAATCATGTTAAACATTCATTTCTCCAAAGCTCAAAAACTAAGAAAAATGGAAATAGACACTACCCACCGGACACAAACCCATAAATTTAAGGAAAAGTGGGGGAAAAACATGCAAAATGTAGAAAATATAAGTTGATTGCTACTATTAGTTGACATTAAGAATCTTCTCAACCTTGACGTAATAACATTCATAGCTTACATCTTTCGAAACTATAATAGTTATGTTGACTTTTTAGTAAAACTTAGAGTTGTTTGTTGTCGAGTATCATGGTTGACAGCTATATTTAGAGTTGTCAAAACGGATTGCGCCTACCAGTCGGCCCGTAAAAGCTCAAAAAAATGTAGGGCTTGGACATAAAAAATTGGGCCCGTTTAAAACCAAACTTTTTTAGCCCGAGTCCGTCACGGGCTAGCCTGACTAGACCGCGGGTAGCCCGTTTATTTTATAATTATTTGTTAACAATATAATTTCCTACAACCCACCATCATTAGGTCGAGAAAAAAAAAACAATGTTGCCTACGGTTATTGTTCTTGTACCAGGAAAATAACTCATAACTTCAGTAACTCATAGTATGCAAGATAAACCTTATATATGAATTAACAGGAAAATACAAAGATGATGGAATACAAAGGAATCAATAACTCATAACTTCAGTAATAATTATAACAACGGTTAATTTTAGAGGGTGAAAAAAGAATGATTCACTCTCATTTGGATTTATATTTTAAGAGTAGATAGTTGTATGTTATATACACACACGTAATTGCTTGAAGTAAAAGATCTCTGCATGTTACAAACCCACAATATTTTCTACATTGTCATTGTGGCAGTTGGGAACAACCTATCTAAGAAGGTATATACACCACCTCCTAAGAGCATTGCTCCACTAGTCACATAGACAGTTCCAAGTTGTGTCAAATGTTGAGTTTGTCGATTGATATTTTTTAATTAATGTAATTTTTTAATTAAAAGCTTTAAGTAATCGGGCTGGTCTGAAGGCCCGTAGCCCGCAAAGGTTCGGGCTTAGACAAATGTTTTTTAGCTCGTTTATCTCCTCGGCCTTTGTGGCCTGGCCCGCCAAAGCCCAAACCCGTCATGGGCTAGCTCGACGCGGGCCAAATATCCCGTTTTGACAGCTCTAACTTTATTACATCGTACTTGAGGGACCACTCTATTATTTTGTAGATTGTAATTTGCTCCCATTCCCATTGTATCACTCAATATTATGTTTAATAATATTGGTTTTTTTCCTTTTCTTTTTTGATTGGTTAACATTCTAATACCTTTTCTAGTTTGACTACATATGTACTCATACTTAAATTGTTTATTACATGTCATATTTTTACATTATAACTTTATTTTAAAATATACAAGGGCGTTGTTTAAAGAATCTATTATAAAATACCCTCCGTTCTAGATTATAAGCACACAAAAAATAGTAGTTTGTAGTATAGTTTTTTGTGTTATTTTTTTAAAAAAGTTTTACAAGATGTAAAAACAATTTTGATTGGTTGTTGGTTATTGAGAAAATGAAAGAGAGCAAATTGAATGCACTTTGCATTTAATTTTTCTTTGAAAAATATAATTTTTTGAAACAACATAATTAAATATGATAAAAATTGATTTTTTTTCTTATAATTTGGGATAATGAAAATGAGTTTTTTTTTTTTAATAATTTAGGACGGAGGGTTTACCTCGAAAACGTAAATTAAACAAATATAAAAGTAAAAGAGATAATTTCACATAGGGTATACAAATGTTGGATTGAGTCAGTTTTGACCAAGCCTGTTACCCAAACCCATCAAATGTAATTGATTTGAGTTGTGTAAAAGATGTGCATTTTTTACGTCAAATCCGAACCAACCCAATAAGTTCAGGTTGGGTAAATAAGATACTAAACATACTTTTTTAAAAATTCTAAATAATAAATATAATAAAATGACCCTGACAAAATAATAATAATAATAAAATGACATTCTATTTCATAAAAAATCTAATATTTAAATTTAAAAAAATGACAAAATATTTAAATTAAATTGTGTATTTAAAATGCTAACACTTGAACAGTGTCATTTTTAGTTATTCGAAAGGAACCATGAGAGAAAAATATAGTACTCATTCGGTTTCTAAATATAAACCACATGTTTCATTGAATGAATGAATCTAAAATAAATTTTGTTTATATTTAAAAAGAAAATGTAAATAAGCAACGGCAAGATCTAGAAAGATCGTTGAATTGAAGAGAAGAGTAGTGAAAATAATAATTAGACGGTTTTGGGAGAATAGAATGAAATCATTTTGATATTTGAATTCAAGTCCCACACACGTATTCACGTTCCTGAACTTGGTTTGAATTGAAATTGAAAATCCGATCCTCCTGAAGTCAACAATATGAGTAGTAGCGGTGATCAACCTCCTCAACCTCATGTTCAACCCACCAACACAAACACAAACACCAATCCCAAACACCAAGACTCTGATTCTCACTCTCACACCCCTGATTACGCTCCTTATCCTAAACTCGACCCAAACGACGTCGCACCACCACCACCCGTTGCAACTGAATCTCGCGCCACCGATGCTGCCACCACCATGCCCGCCGAATCTAATCCATATGTCTCTCCAGCACCAGTTCCCGCACCCGCTTCTGCTAAGAGTAATTTCTCTCTCTTTCATCTTCTTTATTCATTTCGTGTGTGTGTGTCTCAATTAAAATACTTATATTAATTTCTCTGCAGATACTTTAGATTCGGTGAAAGATGTTCTTGGAAAATGGGGAAAGAAAGCTGCTGAAGCTACCAAGAAGGCCGAGGATCTTGCTGGCAATATGTGGCAACACTGTATGTATCATCAATCCTAATTTATTTTAGCTATTCAATAAATATTTTTTGGATCTTTACATCACATGCACTGTTGTTGATTATTCATTATGTTAATTTTTCAAAATATTGTCAATTTTTACTTTGTATGCACGTGGCTGGAATTTTCGTTATGGATTTTCCTTTTTAGTTGTGATAGGGAAAAGATAGAAGATAACCATGTGTTTGCATTTCTGGAAATACTCAAAACAATTTTTTTACATTTTTCGTAATACTGTTCAAGCTGTAAGACCGGTGATGTAGTATGTGAAGGAATGTTCAAGCTGTAGTAAACCACGAGAATAAAATAAGTGTAGCAGAGATGATGATGTTGTGTTGGATGTGTGCTAAGACTAGACATAATAGAGAGAGAGAGAGAGAGAGAGAGAGAGAGAGCACATATCGCAGAAAAGATGCTAGAAACTGGGCTTAGGTGCTTTCGAAGTTGGACATGTAGAGAGAAGACCTCTAAATTTTGTTGTAATTAGAATAGATCAAATGAAGGGCATTCAAAACACTAGAGAGAGACAATGGAAGACCTAGAAAAGTTATAAGAGAAACTATTAAAAAAGTCTAGAGATTAATGAGTTGAATAAGGATATGATATACGATAGAACATTATGACTTTGTTTGATCCATGTAGCCTACCCGACTCAATTGGATAAAGCTTGGTTGTTGTATTTATGAAACACATTTTCAAAAACTTCTATAATGTCTTTTGTAATGTTTATTTTTTAATTTTATAGCTGGAAATGGAAACAGAAAACACAGAAAGTAAACTGGTCTAAACAATTACATTCATTTGAGCTATTTTGATTTTCCATGAAACAGTGAAAACGGGTCCTAGTTTTGCTGATGCTGCTGTGGGAAGGATTGCTCAGGGAACAAAAGTTCTGGCAGAAGGTGGCTACGAGAAGATCTTTAGACAAACTTTTGAGACTGTACCAGAGGAGCAACTTCTTAAAACATATGCATGCTACCTCTCCACCTCTGCTGGACCTGTCATGGGAGTCTTGTATTTGTCAACTGCTAAACTCGCATTCTGTAGCGATAACCCACTTTCTTACCAAACTGGTGACCAGACTCAATGGAGCTATTATAAGGTAAACTCAAATCGACGGAATGGAACTCCTTTTCTTGTTACTGGTTTGTTCTTTAATAACTGATTTGTTACCATGATATGTACTGCATTACTGCATCATTTTCTATGATTATTTCTTAATACTAGAGGTAATTATTATTTTAATAAAATTTAATTTCAAGTGCATGTTCCTATAGCAAAATTTTATGAATATTGACACATACTATAAACCCCCAATTCGTGTCCCAGAAATTTAGTTGGAGTCATTAATCTTAGAGAATGCGAAAATCACACTCTAGTCCCTTGGAACCTCAAATATCAGTCATGTCAGTCCTTCTTAACGACTAATATCACCAGCATTTGAGGATTTTTGTATTAACATGAGACTTTTGGAATTTGAAGAAAGGTGCTTGCTGAAATTAATTTGGATGTTTACCCTTAGAGATATTAAGTAATATCATTTTTTGGTCGGTTCCCATGTTCAGTTATGTTTCCTTTCTTGAAATTAAGGATTCCTTTTTACGGTAGTCTTGCACAGTTGCATGTTATCTATGAACCCAGGTACTCCAAATTTGAAGTATAAGTGGGTTTTGTTGCCGTATCAGATACTGTTACGTGTACAATACTCATAGATTTTAGACGTATCTAGGGAAGGGAGTATGCTCCAATATTCTTTTCGAGGAATTATTGACTGCCACATTTTAAACACTACTCCAATACAATTGGGATACATCATAATCTACTTACCTTAGTGCTCCTTGTACAGTCTTCCTCTACCCAAAAAAATAGCTACTTGTTCAACCTTTTTCTTCATGGTGTTGTGAGAAGGGTTGAAGTACATTACTACATACTCTTTGATTCATTATTTGAAAAGAAACAAATAAATCCAAAAAGGGCAGAGATTCTGTTTAATCCAACCTCTGTATCTTGTCTAGAAAAGATGATGGTTGCCGCATGTTAGTGTTGACCTAGTTGATGATATTGTTGGTTTTTTGAATCCAACCTCTGTATTTTTTTTAATTGCCGGAGTTGTCTCGTCATAAACTAAGAAGCTGTGCTATTCTAGATGATTGAAATGTGATAGATGAATATGTAAAAGTAGTATTAGATATTAAATAATAGGCAACTGAATAGAGCAAAGGCTTCTCTTAAATAGGATTAGTGATGCTCTATCTGATTATATGCAATTCTTGCAAGATGTGTGGGGGGGAAAGAATATATATTGATAGGGATTAGGAAAAATGTGTCTGCCTTTTTTCTGTGATTACAAGTATATTTTTATAAATTCCTTCAAAAAAAGAGTATATTTTTATAAATATTGATTGGCATCTACTGATATATGTTGGAAATTCCACCTTTATTGCAATCCGCCCCTAGTCGCCTAATTGCGACATTTGAGTTGCCTCGTGTTGGCTTGCCTTGTGTTGGCTTTAAGGGGGTGGATTTAGTCCCGCATCTGTTTGATAGGACTCTTGATAAGAGTTTTTAAAGAGGAGGCACTCCTCAACTTACAAGCCGGTTTTGTAAGGATGAGTTAGGCCTCAAATTTCTACAATATAGTTACAATTTAATGAGATATATCAAATTTACAAACAATTTATGTTTATGTAAAATAACATATTAAATTTTAGGTAAATGCTAAAGAGTGCCCTTAGAGAGAACAAAAATAGAATAATGTATTGAGAAATGGTAAAACGTGGCGAATTCAACTTTTTAAAAGTTTAAAAATTGTTGATTCCAACGTTAACCTACTACTTTTGGTTTCCTTAACAAATGTCCTAAGCCCCTAACCTTTAGGGCACTTGTTAGCATGATCCTAAATTTTATAACCTTTTGTTGATGTAATTAGGCTGCATCGTAGCTCAAGCCCTGAGTTTTTAAGAGTTCCTTGCATCTCTGTCTCAAATTCTTATCAAGTATCCATAGTTCATATGTGTTTCCCCGATATTGATTTGGTTCAAAGTTTTAAATTAAGACTCAAAATATGTCCATACACATAATTCTTTTGATGTTGAGAGTATAAAGGAGTGGAAGCTAACTCAGGTGGGTTACTTCTTTGCTTGTATCTTATCCCATGCTTACTCTTTGTATCCTGAATTCTGATAGTTAAAGAGTTAAGATTTGACCATATGATTTTTAATAGATTACATTGAAAATTAAGAATAAATGTTATCTTCGGATTGTGATTAGTGACTACACTTATATGGTGTGTGGTGCTCTGTTTTTGAACGTATCAATGACGAAGAAATGTTATCTTCAGTCATATTTTTTCTATTGTTTGGAAATATTTACAAACATGATTTTTATCTTATGCATTAGGTGGTCATTCCATTGCATCAGCTGCGAGCAGTGAACCCATCCACAAGCAAAGCCAACCCTACTGAAAAATTTATACAGATTATCTCCATTGACAATCATGAATTTTGGTTTATGGGCTTTGTGTACTACGACAGCGCTGTTAAACATATTCAAGAAGCATTGCAGTCTCGCTGATACACTTTGGACTGAAAAGCTTCATGTAGTATACCATCTATGTTGATAAACTATCCTCAATTCATAAAAACATGTATCTTTATACTGTACTTCCTTAGTCTAGTTTGTGGAGCTGTTTTATTATTGTGATGGAAACTCATTCGTTGTTACTTGTTTCTGGCATAATGTGTTTTACATGTGTGACATCATATTATTACATTCTAAATCTGGAAGTCGATTGATTTGTTGTAAGTTGATCTTATTTAAACATGATAGTTTTATGGAAGATCTCACCAACAAAATTCACTTGGTATTTTTTTTTTTAGTTGTGAGACTGAGATCTCTTAAATAACTCGTATAATAGAATCCAATTATACTGTGCTGGTGAAATGAACTAGCAGGTTAAGAGTATATAATCACATGTATCATGTCTAAGCAGATGGGGAATCGCGATTCTCATTTGATGAGACTTTTCTCTTCACATGTTAATTTTCGGGTCTAACTTGAAAAAATCAATTTTATGGCCGATTATCTTTTGTAAAATCTGTGTGTTGCTAAGATTCAATTTAACACTATTTTGGAAGACTCCCAACAATTAGGGCTCTTCATTTTCATATCAAATCATCTAATATATTGTCACGACATCAACTTGAAAGATCAAAATCATGGATTGATGAAATAAAAAAATAAAAAACCGGGGGACCGAAATTGCACAGTTAAAACTAAGGCCAAAATTGTTGTTTTATCAAAATAATAGGGTTGGAACTACATTTAAGCCATTTTTTATAGATGAAACTTGGATTTTTCAAAGCCTAGTTCGATCCAATTTATTCTCATCCAAAAATGTGGCATTGTGTGGGTTTTCTTTCATTTTAAAATAAACTATAATTTAAAACTTTTTAAAAAATATTATGTATTTTGTGGTTGCTATATTAATAAATATTTCATACAAATAAAATAAATAAAAGTTATTTATTTTTATTAAATAAATAAAAATTAATTCAATAAATTGTAAAATATGTGTTTTAGTATAAATAGGATATTATCGATGGATAGATTTGTTGGATCATGAGGTGAGTTATGCGATCATCTATATTGGGTCAAGAGAACAACAAAGAATTTATCTAAAATATTAAGGCATTGAAGTTACGTGTTCTCTGACTTTCAATTTTCATTTTTACAAATAATGTGAGACTTTCAATTCACTTGCCACAACAATTTGCATATGTTTCACATGATTTCTGCTGCAAAGTAAATTTTTAATTTAAATACTTTGTATAGGCAAATGTTAGTAGTTGGTTGATTTGTTGGATGTTAGAGAAATGTTAGTAGTGGAAACTGAACCCCGTACCTCAATATCCCAACCCAAATCAATAGACTGTGTGGACTAACATAAACATATGTAATACTCAGTCCATTTCATATTAAGTGACGTAGTTTTTTTTAAACAATTAAGTGACGTATTTTACTCATATGTATTATCCACATAACTTATTTTAATCATATTTTTTATTAGTACTAAATAAAAATAAATTATAATACATAAAATGTTGATGTATTTCTTTCAATGATTTTTTTTTTTTAAATATTAACTTTTTATAATTTTTACGAATAGATAATTAAAGACATTAACAATTAAAATTACGCAACGATATGTGTAAAACAAGACACCATATCACTTAATAGGAGACTAAGTGAGTAATTTTCTTTGTCTCCGTTAAAAATATACCCCAGATCTCGTAAGGCGATTTTTTAAAATAAATGTTAAAGATTTTATAAATCTTTTACCCTTCAAAAAATAAATGTAAAAGATTATAAAAAGAAATTTGAAAACAATTTTATTTTTTTACCCTTTCAAATATTTTTATATTTTGTCGTCAATTTTTAGTATGATAGGCACAAGTGTAAATATTAATTAGTAGATGTAAATATGATCGTGTGAAAAAAATTGCCTGTGCAGTTTGAACGATTTTAATTTGAATTCAAGCACTAATTTGAGTTAATAAAAACTCGTGTCATCTCACTTAAACATCATATGTTAGATCAAATAAGATTTGAGATTAGATCCAAATTAAATTTAAAAATAAATCAATTATATAATCAGATATACAGATCTGTTGAATTAAATTGGGTTTGTTGTGATTGAAAAAAACTCAATATAATCCAACTCACTAGCATGTACACAGTAGCAGCCAGTATGGAATATTAACGTTTCTTTTAGGCTGTAGTTGTATTAATTATATGCACTTGAGTCCAAGTATCTACACAATCATTTAACATGGACACAACATTAATTCATTTCCTTTCATTTCAATATTGCATAACATGCACTGCAACACTAGCATCGCCATCAAATCCACCCATATATCGATTAATAGAGTATACCCGTTTGAAATTTTTTTATGGTCTTTTCTATAAGTCCCATGGCCGTTGAACTTGAAACCGACGGTTCCTTTATAATGATATAGGAGATAATGCCATAACATACAGGTAAAGATTCCACATTTCGATGTTAGGGATTTTCAATGAAGCCAAACACTAGTACTTCACAACTTAGCACAAAAATATATCTATAATTAACCAAACAATGTGGTCTCGTCGTAATTATATGCCTTATTGTGATATTTATAAGCTTCTTCTTTTTAAAAAAGGGTATCAAATCGAAGGTGTGACTATTTTGGTAAAGCAATTTCACCGTGCTTACTTTATTGAATAAATATGATATTTATGTTTGTATCATATCGACGTGAGTATCCGCTACTATTCCATATATTTTGAGGGACCAAATAAATATCATATTCATACAAATATGATTATTCCACATATTTTAGTCCATGTAAATTTAATTCAGTTGATAAAGATAATGCATAATATATGTAAGGTCTGAGGTTCGAACCCCGAAATCCCAGACACCACCACAAAAATTCCACCAATTTTAAGGTGCCGACGGATATTTACATATATTCATGGGTAACATTTAAAAATAAATAAATTGTAATTACCTAAAATTTAATAACAAAAGTTCACCATATTCATTTTGCTTACAATTTAACTAACAACAGTTCATCACATTCATTTACTTCTTGTTATCAAAACATAATATTTCATTTCTAACGGAAACAAAAGTTCATCACATTCAACAAAAAGCATAACTTTTTCCTACCTCTTAGAACAACAAAGTTTTTTTGCAAAATTTGTTGATATGTTTATTTGACTTTTTTTAATAAGTGAAACTAACCTATCGAAATCGATATAAGGTAAAATCGAACAAGACTTTAAGAGAAACATGTCTATTTGACTTCTAAACTAAGTATGATTATAATTTTAATGTGTGTGTATATCTATGGCTAAACAATTAATTTGGTCTTTAAACTATTATTCTCTCATCAGTTTAATCCCTAAACTATTAATATCAATTAAAAAGTTCCTGAACTATTCTCTCACACTATTTAATCCATCGGTTAACAAAATTGGTTGTTTTTCATGATAGTTTAAAGACTAAATTGACTATTTTTCAATAGTTTATAGACATGGTAAGAAAATGATATTTAGGGACCAGATTAACAGTTTATTTATTAATTAGTTTGTGTGTAATTAATTATTAATAAATTAAGGGTCTTGTTAACGAGTGTTTCAGACACTCTGTAAGTATTTTAAATTAAGTAATTATTTTTTAAAAAAGATAAATATTTCAATTCAGTGTATTGATTAACTAAATTTCATAAAAACCTTACTATTTAAGGTCTTAAAAAGTGCTCATGAAAACTTGTTAGCGTAAATTAAATCCACCAATATATTTTGTCTTGATTTATTCATAGCCCACATAGCAAAAATTAGATGGAGGAAGTGCGGTACTGGTACGATTAGTAGTAGCAACAAACAAGGAGAGGAGACAGGAAAACTTGGGACATTTCTCACCCCATTTCCTCATGCCTGTAGGACTCGATCTTTTGCCAACAGCCAAATACTTTTCTTTGTATTCATTTTCTTGTGGATTTTTTATAAAGACTGTACTTAAGTTAAGACAAACGACTTTCCAGCTCGAGTAGTTCCTCATTAATCTACATCATTTCTTTGTTGCAAATATTAACATGTATTTAAGGACATTTGTTAAGAAATTAAATATATTTTTTTTGACAATAAAAAATGAATATATTAATAGTGATGTATTCAATTTCTTAAAATCTTGAAACATTTTCTTGTTAACACAAATTTGTTTTTTGATTCCTTGACAAATTTCATCAGGGTGCATTTTGATTCCTTGACAAATGTCACTGGGTTACATTTTATCAAGATCCCTTTTTTAATTAAAAATGTCGGTTTATAATAGTGGTAACTTAAGGGTAAGATTTTAAGACTAACACATTGGTCCCCTAAATATATTAAAAATTTACTTGATAAAATGTTTTATGTTTTAATATATTAAAATTAATACTAATAAACTAGTGGATGTATCTTACCAAACCTTATATATATATATATATATATATATATATATATATATATATATATATATATATATATATATATTTTAGGAAGACAAATAATTATATATTGTGACCAACAAAAAAATATATACTCCTTTTACTATTAGACCATTAAATCTTATATTTCATATAATCTAATATTGAGATGTGCACCTTACTTGTCCTAGAAGATAAAACCGTGCACTACTCCTAATAATTTTAACTAATCACATGTTAATTTATATGTATATTGGAACAGAAAGCACTTTTAAATCTTTAATGAACACTAATAATAATCAACAAGTATTGGACGCAGAAGACACGGCAGATGTTCTGGACACTTGTGGCAGAGGATGAGGCATTAGGCATGCCAGCATTGGATTGGTTGCACTGTTGCATAATAGTATATGATATGGCAATAAGAGAAACTGTAACAATTTATTCTCTAATCCCTTAAAAATAACAGTTTAATTCTCTAACACACTTGATCTCAATACTCTTATTCAAGTAGTAAAATTTAAATGAATTTTACTCAATTTATACGAGGCTAATATAATTTAGTGAGAACTATTTGATATTCAATCACTAGAATGGAGAATAGCATAATTGAGGTAACTGTTTGTCGTTAAAAATAAAGGTTCGTATATATCAAGAAAAGTAACCCATAGTTCTTGTTTATTATTATAATCTCACATTAGAATATTAAGAGGATGGACCGGTTTGTAGTACTTGTTTAACGAGGTACTGAATCTCAAAGACTTGCTTCAATGGTAGGAAATTATTTCTTTAAAAGAGATAGCATGGATCTGTCTCACCTACTTGACATGTTTAGTTCCATATTTAGGAATTATTATTTGGAAATGGAAATTAAATTCTGTTTGGTATCAAATCTTTTAAAAAACAACTTCCGTGAATGTATATGCATGTGAACTTAACAAGAAATGTATTAAACGATGCTCATATATTCACCTATATATCTACATATTTTTTCTTCAGAAAATTAATCATGTGTTGCGACCCTCCCATCCACATTTTAAAGCCAATACACGTTGAGAAGTCCTTTGTAGGCCTAGTCCTTTGTGATGCTGTCAGCCCCTTACTCCAAGACAAGTTCATCTCATCTCATAAGACTAAGCCAAAAAAAGTTTTCCTATTCTAAGGAATATAATATACTAGAAAATTTCTTTCGTATACTTAAGTTTTGTTGAATATTGATATTTTGTAATTTAGATTATTTTAAAGTAATTAAAAATACATATAAATAAAAGATATTAAATATTTAATATCATATCTATATATCCTTAATTTTCATACATTCATTCAATACTTTATTTTCTTTTTATCTATCTTCTCATCACTTCACTAACATACCATGTATATAACATCTTTCTCTCTCAAAGTGGAAAATGGATATGGATGCCTAAAAAATATTTTCCTATAATATATTGATAACTTGTTAAAAGAAGCTGTGAGAAACGTTAGAAACTGTCCCTGCTTTGTTGAAATTCATCATTAATTTATGACATTAGTTTGGATCCAATGTCACATAAAATTTGTACAAACCGAACCAAGTGTAACCAACCCAAATATATATTTGATTTATTGCTACGCATGTGATTTTGAAACGTGACCACGTATGCAGCAAAGCCAAAGACGTAAAACGATACCCTTAATTTGACAGAATGTAATGTATATGTCTTTAGAGAAATGACATTTGTCCCCATGAGTATTTTCCATGTCTTTAATTTACACATGTTAAACTGTGCCTTTAAAGAAAAAAATTGTTATGCTTTGAAACAAGGTTGGCGCAAGGAACATATATTGAACATAAAATCATATTTTTATACCATTGAATGATATAGTTAACAAATGCAGTATATCAGAACTGAAACCACTGTCATATGCCAAAAACATTTGACTTGACCTCGGGCATGGCATGTAGCAAAGATAACGAAAATCAAGAGAAAGAAAGGTGTAAACTATACTAATATAACGATATCAGTGGGTGTGAATGGTACCCCATTAGCCTGAAAAGCTCGAATCTCAATCAGTGAATTAGAAGACTCTTTTTTAACCATATCTATGAGAAAAAGCAAGTATAAGAAAGAGGGTATCATATTCTAATAGTATTTGCTTAAAATAAAAAGAAAGGGAGGGAATATATATAGACTTTGAAATTTGCACTAAAACTGACATATGAAGCAGATATAAGGAATAAGTGAATGTGTTTAATTTGCTAGTCACACACGACCATGAGACTGAATCTGTAAAAGCAAAAAAAAAAGTTAAA
>Ga0209282_1000553_pt1 | contig 18076 bp, 10 predicted proteins | sample Mtrugardesep15_FD_187529 | JGI IMG/M metagenome (GOLD analysis project Ga0209282, IMG submission 187529) | Root nodule microbial communities of legume samples collected from California, USA - M. trunc garden sep15 (SPAdes) (version 2) | ecosystem: Host-associated > Plants > Roots > Nodule...
TTATCATAAATATTTATATAAAAATACATAAAATTATAATCATTAAAATGATGAAGTCAATATCATTAAGCAAAACATTGAAGATTACAAAAAAAAATATATGATTGTATATAAAAAAAAAAAAAACTAAAGACACTTTAGTGTCGAAGAATTACAATTGCTCTCTTCGTGGCTTCATATTTTGAAAATGTTCTAAGATTTTTTTTCATTTTCAACACTATCAAATATATCACTCTCAATGTATGTTACCAAACAATCATTCAAAAACGCATCTCTCATACAGTTGCGCATTTGATTCTTCACAAAATTCATAGCAGAGAAACTCCTTTCAACAGGTGCAGTAACCATAGGTAAAAGTAATGCTAACTTCAAAAGTAAGTACACCATTGAATAAGCAATATGTTTTCTAATTTCTACCAACATTCTTGAAAGATCACTAGTCCCATTTAAATTAAAAAACTGCTCACATGAACAAACATCGATGATATGATTTTCAAGTTGATTGTCAATTTCCATAAGCTCCAAAGAAGAAAATTCTGATGGATAAAATCGAGCCAAAGTAACCAATTTCTCCTTGTCAAATGCAAAAAATAAATCTCTTCGATTTAATCTTGCTACACAAGTAAGCAGTTCACTACTCACTTAGTGAATCTGTTATCAAGCTATTGAAGTCGCCTGTCAATCACTTGATAAAATACTTCAACTTAAAAGTGATGCAAGTTTGAGAACTTTTGAAGTTTACGCCTAGGTTTTCCTTGTAACACAAATGCATCATCCATAGGTTAGTTAAAATCCGAATCATTTAGTATCTAGTATTGATCAACTTTTTCAATGTATAAAGTAATACTACTATTTTTAACAAATATAATATAATAGTGTATAAATTGAGTCATATGTAGGCAACCTAAAAATTAAAGTGGGGTCAAACATATAAAAATATTGTATTATCAGTTAAAATAATTGGCAAAGAGTTTGTCAGCTTACCCCAAAAGCTTCTACATACATCCGTGTCTGTATGTGTACAGGAAAATACTTGACTGAGTACATCTCTCATTTATAACTTTTTTAATGATAATGCTTGATAAATACTAAGTTTCATAAATAACTATATCATATAAGATTTTATTATTTTAATATTGAAGATTTGTAGGACATAATGAGAGAGAGCTTAACAGATAGTCTCCTCTTCTTTACCGGCTATTTTAATCATCTCCCGAACGATAGTACATATTTGATACCAAGTCTTGTGAGGCTAAGACTCCCTCATTGAAGTTGGTTTAAGTTTCTTTAAGCACAACTGTACAGACTAAAATAAAATTTTGTAATTCACCCACAATAGGACACCTACCAAAGTCTCCCACACTATCCAGAGCAATCTTATTTGTTCTACTTTCAAAATTAGTTGTTACCTGTCTGTATGTTTCACTAAATATTCTTTATAATTGTAAAAAAAAAAAAAACTAAATATTCTTTATTGAGTTTTCTTAATGTTGCAGTAAAGGGCGTCATAACTCAAACTCATACATATTCTCAGAAAATATTCAAAGGAAGATGGTTAGGAATCAGATTCAATACCCACGAGTCTTCCTAATATACTCATCTCCCCTCAGCTTCACCTACACAAAGAAAACAAATAGTAAATAAAATAAAGGCTTAATTACAGTTTTAACTCCTAACTTTCACAAAGTTGCGATTTTGGCCCTTAAGAAAAAAAACTATAAAACGGTCTCCTAAGTTTTGCATCTGTAGCAGTTTTGGCCCCCAATGTCAATTTTGACTTGGTATATGCTGACGTGGCACCCTAAGTGAGGTGCCACGTGTTATTTTTTTAAATTTTTTTGGCCTTAGAGGGTCAAAACTGCTACAAATGCAAAACTTAAGAGGCCGTTTTGTAGTTTTTTTTTAGAGGGTCAAAATCACAACTTTATAAAAGTTAGAAGGTTAAAACTGTAATTAAGCCTAAAATAAATTCCTATAATGCATAATTCTCAATTAACTAAAATTGTGCAGTCTTTTTATAAAAAATAAAATAAAATAACAATGTATATGTGTGCATCCTTTATAACTAAGCAACATCATCCATTTTGCTACTACTGTCTCCCCCAACTAGTGGTGTACTTATTCTTTCATCCTATACAGACAAAAAAGTCAGCACAACCTTAAAGTTCATCTTGCTATATCTAGAACCTACAGTAATTCTTGGTCAAGTGACCTGTAAAGTTAGAGCATAACTGAAGTGTATTAATTACTTGCAGCAATCTTTCTTTTTGTGATAAATATGATCTGCATTATTCTATTTGATTTGTCATACCTGAGTCACCTAAGTTCACAAAAAGAAAGATTGGTGTAACTAATTAAAAGGAAATGACAAGTTATGGTAGCATTGAAAAAATGTTTTGACAATTTTAGGTGCATCAACCGAAAAAGTTGGCATTTCTGAGTCATCTAAGTTTGACAAATAAAATTTGACTTAACTAGAAGGCTAAGAACTTTCATATCTGTGACATTTTGACTTAACTGCTTTGTAAAATTAGTTTTAGAAAAAATGATTTTAAGGTAAAATGATTTATACTTAATACTTTTCATGAATATTGGTTGTACAATAAATTTGAGGAAAAATGCTTTAGGGAATAACAAAAACTAAAAATCATAACTTTAAATTAAAATCAATTCTAACCTCAAAATTAATTCTAATTGAAAACCTCAAAAATCAAGTTTAAGTCTTTAAAATCACTTTTTCTTATCCGAACTTGCAAATTACTCATCAAAATACATGGGTTAAGAGATTTATCATATCTTTCAATATGTGTATAGTTAGACAAATCACTAACTGACCGATCATCTTATTCCATCTCCTTTTCCAATTTAAACAACGGTGTTTAGAAACAATCTTTTGCATCCACATTGGTTCACTGCGTAACATTTAAGAGAATCTAATTACAGCAACCAAAATCAGAATAAGTATTAGAAAAATATTGAAGAGAACAAAAGCATTCCCTCCACGATTGCAAACACATGCTCGAATTTGCCTTTTCTTTTTGTCATGTAAATGGGATGAAAGCTATCATATACAGTCCAAAAGTGGAATCATGTGACCAAATCCAACGCTAACCATATGCACCTTCCATTTTTTTATTCCCAACTTGTCCCTTTTAGTTCATTCTCTATCTAAAATTGACAAGGCTAGCTATTATCCATATAAGTTTAATTTACAACTATTTCTAGATGCATATGGACCATTTGCATATGTTCCTCCTAACTCTGCTTGGTGTCATGGACCTATTGAGTAAACCTTCAACTATTTCCTTCAAAAGTCTTGAATGATTATCATAATTTAACAGTAATTTATACAAGATGTTTCAACCTAAAATTAATTGCATGTGGATGAGTTAATTGATGGTTGTAAGATTTCAATTATTGTAAGACTTTTGGTTTACATAAATAGTATCCCCTGGTCGAGGTTAAGGGGTTAAAGGGTTTGTTAGCTTCATGTATGACTTAGGCCCTCTTTCAACGTTATTGTTTTGACTTCAAATCCATTGCGCAAATATTGTATGTTTGGAGTCTTATGTGAGCTTGATTTGACTATAAAACACTTCGTAGTGCATGTTTGTTAGCTACTCTTGGTCTTGAATTGTGGTGTCAACTGTCAATTAGTGTTTCAAATGATCGTAGGATGTGATCAAACTAGATTTTGCAAAAACAAAAGAGTAGTAATTTGTAACAGAGAAGAGGCAAAGGTGTTAAAGCATGGTGGTGTGGAAGTGGCGTGGGAGGTAAAGTTTTGGACGAATAGAATAAGACATCCTAAAGACAAAGGGGCTACAATTGTGTCAAATTGTTGAATTGTTATGTAACAAGTGTGAGGTTAGAAGTCGTAAGTTATTTGAAAAAGTGGAGACTAACCACTTTATAAGTAAGATAGTCCATAAATCTAACGCCTTAAGGTTTTGAGTTAAGATGTGGTGTTCAACTCACTTACATGGTAGCTCTTAGCCTAATGTAGGCGATTCTTTGGGCTCTCCTCATGACCTCCATCAGTGGTATAAGATTCGGTGGTTCGACAGGTCGAAAGTCTTCCTAACAGTGGTGGTCAGCGGTGTGCTGCGAGATGACCTATAAACCTACTGTCTTAAGATTTTGAGTTAAGATATGATATCCAACTCATTTGTGTAGTTGTTTTTACCCAATATAGATGATCCTCAGACCACCATCATGATCCAAAAGGCATATTGATCTATCATTTGTACTGATGGATCATTAACTATTAATTACACTCTTGCTATTTTGGAGTCCAAGTTTCTTGCAATACAAACCTTGAACCCTTGCCATGGTTTACGACTCAATGCATAACTATTGGTTTACAGCGTTGTGGGACACGTGTCGAACCAATATTCAAATTGTAGGGAGAGATTTCATATTTAATTAATGATAATTTCTTAAATAAGGTTACCTCATAAGATAAAACTTATGAGAAACAAACCAAAAAGAACTTTTATGACCTAGTGCATTATGCTTTCGGATTCCACTTAACCATAGTAGGAAGCTATTGATCTATAAATGATCTAAAGCTCTAGACAAAGCATTTTATTTTAGAACCGAAAGCAAAATGGTGAGAAGGAGAGAGAAAGTGCCAAAAGAATAAAGGCAATGCTACACTTGACATTTTTGTCTTTGACGGTTTTGAATCAAACAAAGGCAAAATCTTCAAACTTACACACCACCTTTTTCTTCCCATAAGATCACACCTTCTTTCTTCTTTGTTCCTTTCCTCAACCTCATCTCTCTAAACTCTCCCCAACCAATCTCTCTCTCTTCCCACATACCCTTCTTCCAATGTCAGCTCCTAGTTCAATCCAAACCACAAAACCTCAAAAATCAACCTTTGATAATGTCAAAAACAACCAACAAGAACCAAATAAGTTTCATTACAATTTTGTATACAAAGCCTCTATAGTTCTCATATTCTTTGTTATTCTTCCACTTTTACCTTCTCAAGCTCCTGAATTCATTAGCCAAAATCTTCTCACAAGAAACTGGGAACTCCTTCATCTTCTTTTTGTTGGTATAGCTATCTCTTACGGCTTGTTCAGTCGTAGAAACCAAGAACCAGACAAAGACAACAATAATAACACAAAGTTTGATAATGCACAATCACTTGTTTCTCGGTTCTTGCAAGTTTCGTCGTTTTTCGAAGACGAAGTTGATCATCAAAACCAATCTGAGTCTGAAGATGTTAAAGAAATCCAAACATGGAGTAATCAAAATCAACATTACAGAAATAAACCCATGGTTGTTGTTGCTCCTCAAGTACAACAACTACAAAACTCTGTTTTTGAAGATGAGCAGAGTGGTTTCAATGAAAATGAAAAGCCTTTGCTTTTGCCTGTTCGAAGCTTGAAATCTCGTTTATCTGATGATGATTGTGTTGTTCAATCTAAATCCATTGATGGGTCGTCTAAAATAGGCTCCAAAAGATTTTCAAGCAATTCGTTTAATAGAGTTAGAAACTATGCTGAATTTGAAGGTGTGGTAGAAGATAAACTGAAAGAGAAAGAAAACACCGTGCTTCCTTCTCCAATTCCATGGAGATCAAGATCAGCATCAGCAAGAATGATGGAACCTAAACAAGAAGCTATTGAAAAAGCTTTAAAGGCTTCAATGGTGATGGAACCTAAACAAGAAACTAATGAAAAAGCTTCAAAGCCTTCAATGGTGAAAGCTTCTTCGATAAAATTCACTCCTTCAGAATCAGTTGCGAAGAATTCAGAGGATTTGATAAAGAAAAAGAGCTTTTACTATAAGTCTTGTCCTCCTCCACCACCACCTCCACCACCAACAATGTTTTATAAATCAACCTTCTTGAAATCAAGGTATGGTGAGAAAAATGGAAGGAACATGTCAATGGGAAAATCTATAGAAGAAGGAACGAATGAAAAGGAAGATGAAGATGAAGATGAAAAAGAATATTCTACTTCATCAATGCAAGTGGAAACAGAGAAAGAAAGGTTTATTGAGAAAAGGGTAATTTTGGAAGCTGAAGAAACGGAAAGTGAAGAAGATGATGATGTTGGGGAACTAAAACAGAGTGTTGAAAGTGTAAAAACAGAGGAACCATGTTCTTCATCTTTGAGTGATGAAGGACCAGATGTGGATAAGAAAGCTGATGAATTCATAGCCAAATTTAGAGAACAAATAAGGCTTCAAAGAATTGAATCTATCAAGAGAAGTACACGAGTTGCAAGAAATTCTTCAAGGTAATCTTCAACTTGAAGATTCTTCTGAATAACTATTGGAGTGTTATTATTATGATTTTTTTTTTTTTCAAAATCTAAATGGGATGTAACTAAAATGGATGTTTTATTTCCATGGTATTAAGTAAGGTTGTAATTACTTATTGGATTATGTCCTAATTCTCTCTGGTTAAGGATTCTGTCCTATTTCTTATGATGTTCTTGAGATGAGTTAAGATAGGGCAACTTGTTTTTGTTCATCTCTTGATGCTAAATTGCAAGTAGCTCAGATTTTTAAATTTAAATTTAAATTTCACATTAGACCTACAAAACACGACGATGCAAAAATCCAAATAAAATCAAGTTTGTATAAGATGCTATAAAGATGACCCTTATTTTAGTATCTTTTTTTTTGTCAAGACCCTTATTTTAGTATCTATTTCTTTTATATGGAAGGTAAACGGTTAGAACAACAGCTAGTAAAAGAATCATGAAGAAATGAAAATCGTATAACATAATCGTTTGTTGACGTAGTTTGGTTAAGTGTGCCTCTCAATGTGACTACCGAGAAGATGTAGTTTCGTACATTCCTCGAGTGAATAATGGTTTAGAGTGTTACAAAACATATATACAATACTCCCGTTCATATCCCAACAATACCACTAAACCGTACAGCAGGGGCTGTCACCCTCAGTTGCCCCCCACAACAAACAATTGGGTCAAACACAAAGGTTGGGGCGAAGGGAGTTCACAACACTACTTTGGCTCAGCTCCCTCATCTCTTGTCCTTTTTGTACTTGATTAGTACTCAACCATGTTAAATGATTTGTGTCGGGTCATTCCCTATCTACGAAGATAAGACAGCTAAATAAGTGATTCAAATACTCGACACTAATATACATAGAGAAATCATAAGAAAATATGGTCTATCTAGACAATGTCCTACTCTTATCACCCAATCCCGGATCTTTTACTTACACATAGTTCATGGCCAAAGATAGATATAAAAATTCATAATATTTTATCTCGTCATGTTACAAATAATTCCTTTGACTTACGTATATTCAGACCGACGATAGATGATCCCAAAAAGGATCAATCAAACCACATGTCTGTGATCCATTAGAAGGTTTGAGAGCAAGGTGAGGTTGGAAGCATCCCACATTAGCATTGTTCTTAAGATGCAATTCCAAAAATCGAAGCACATTTGGATCTTCAAACAAAATCGTTAAAAATAAACTTGAAACAATCTAAAATTATTAGCAAGAGACAATTTAATAAAGTAGAACACGACATTCAAGCACCCACAAACATATGTATAATAGTTCTTGAATCAAACACCACTAAAGAGTCCAAACTCCAGGCCACAAAGTTTTCATGAAGACTGATGACTCCCAGTCATAAGAGATATTTAGTTCCTTTGCAGAGTATTTTCATAAAATTTTAGATCATCTAGAGTATTTTTAGCTAAGGTTTGCATAGAGTTGGAAAGTTCACAAATGTTTTGAAAAATTCATTGTTGTGCTTTAAATTCCCTTATCAGAGAAATTCGTAGTGTTCTGTGTCTTATGAAAATTTATGACATAGTGAAGCATTAGCTCATAATCAAATTTGTGAAAATCTGTCTCAGCCGCCTCGCAAAGTATTTTGAGTGCAAGGCAGATTTTTTCTTAGAATTATCCTGAACCTTCTGTCTTAGACGCCCTGCGTCTCAACCTTTCCCTCCTCATGGTTTTTCGTGATTCGGATGTGAAGGTCCTTTTTGCCCTAAGCACCTCGCGTCTTATCCTAATCACCTTATGATTGTGCGTTTAAAAGATCTTGCATGGTGTCAAAAATCTGGAATGCAAAGCGAGTGATACTCAAACCTAAGGTGTTTTGCATGCGATGTTCATATATTTTCTAAGCCAAGCCTCGTCAGATTGCAATGTGGTTCCAAATTTTATTTGAGAATACGATTGAGTGCGATTTGGAGGCTAAAGGTGGCAATTTCAAGTATTGGGAACAAGATTCAAGAGCTCAAGTTCTCCCTTTTGAATGTATAAATTTATGAACTCTGTTGCTATGGGTAGTTAAATTTCTATGGATTAGGATAATAGATGAACCTCTTTGGATCTACTAAAACTATGCAATTCATGAGTACCTTTTATGCAATTTAAAACGTGTGATTATTCAATTATCTTTATGTGTAATGCTTTTGTTTGTTGATCAGTTTGGAATTGAACTTGGTGAATAATTCACTAAACCATAAGTTTTGCATTGGACATAAGCTAATTGTTCATTAGATGATGGCTTTAGAAATATTGAATCATCTACATGTGATATAAGAAATTATCGTTCATCCACGCTTTTGTTAACATTAGTTCACCTAAGACATTAGGGTTATATGTTAGATAAATGAGACTTAGAGTCAATATTATTGGTCTTAGTCTATCTTGCTAATTTATCATGATCATAGGATAGTCAATTGTTATAGATGGGACCTTTATTACCAAGCAGTGACAGAGAGGAATCAAAAATCCTAATCATTTTTATTTATCATCAGTTAAAAGCAATTTTATTTCACAATTTTCAAAACCAATCATCAAATAACTCCCCTATTTTTCACCTAAGTATAATTGTAATTGCTGCATTTCCGTTAACAACAACTCTGCGGATACAAATTTTATTAATACTTGAACAAATTTTTTTAGCGGGATCTTGATGGGAAGAGATGATATGGAGGGTTTTGGTTAGTTGTGGGCATCAGTTTCATGAGTGTTGGCTTGATAATGGCAAGAGGAAAGTTGAAATGGAGGATATATGGTTGCAAGGATATGAAAGTTGTTTTAGTACCTTTTTTACATGCATATTACATTTCTAATCATTTTCTTACTTTTAATACTGAATACATGTTTGGTTTTTTTTCTTCTTTCTTTCATTGAATGCCTTTTGTCTCTCTTTTTTTATTATCATTGTACACCTTTGGATTTGGAAAAAAAATGAACTTTTGACAATAAAAAGTCTCTTAAGATAAATGTTTATGACAATCAACTAATATTTTGGATTTTGCTATCTTTAATACAACACATTGTTTGCCTACACTTTTCTACAGTTGATATACATGTCTCAACCTGTTCAAGTCACCCTATGACTCAAATCAGAGGCATATCTAGTGTGTAATCAGAATGGATGTATACACTAAACTTGGTGAATGAAGCCCGTAAGGATGTAAGGAGGTTCACACAGTTTATTTATAGTGAATATGCAATTATCTATGTTCCACAAATTTTCAAAGTGGGGAGGAGTTCCACAATTTTATACTGTTTCGACCTTTAAAACTCAAGTGATTTCAAATGCAAGCAAGGTTGAAGCTCAAGCTATTCATATCAAATGGCTACTAATCTCGCTTTGAATTGTGATTTGAAGGTTATAATTTTTGAAACTGCATGGATGTGGTTATGGTTCTGAAAAACAAACATTTCCCTTGAAACTACTAGAGAGGAATCACACGTAAAATTGAGGAGAAGCTTCGTAGGTTTGACTCAGCTAGGTTAGAATTTGTGCCAAGAGAATGTAGTTGGGTTGCCCATATTTTAGTTAGGGAGTCCCACGTAGATCACCCTGAATAATAGATGAGCCTAGTGTAATTGCTCATCATCCCTCCTTAGACGGTGCCCTTTCGATATATATTTGATTGTTTTTTCAAATGATATGTCTGAACTCACAAGAAAGTTATGTGTTTGGGCTCGATTTAACTTTATAAATCATAAATTCAACTCACATTAAACAATTTAATTAATTAATTTGATTTTTTTCAGATTAATTTTGTCCATATATCTAATCTATAATCACATATTGCACAGCAAATTATGTCCATAAATTTATTTTATTTTCATATCAAAAAAAGGTCTTGGTACCATTTCTATCAAGTGGGGGGTTTTAATTAACTATTTTAGTCATTTGGGCTTATAGTGACCCAAATTACTTTTTTTGTTTGTTTGGGTTTCTATTTACAACAATCAGAGCTGGTGACCCTAAGTAAGCACCACATTTAATAAAGAAAGATTTGTAGATCTAACTCATATAATTTCATCCGATGAGAGAACGAGGATTAGAGAGTTCTAGAGAGTGCGTGTATATTAATGGTAGATGGTCTGATCGATAGGCTTTGATGCCATGTTAGATTGGGTATATCTCATTTTTACAAAACCAGTTTATATGTTAAGGAGTGTCTCCTCCGATACAACTTTTTAGTTCCTCCAAACGATGAGGGTTTTGTATTACGAAGAAAAATTAACCCTCCAAAACCCTCTCCTCTCAATGCACTCCATTTCTTCTGCTTACACCTTCATTTTTTGCAAAACCCTCCATTCTTTTCTCCTCCAAACTTGCAACCAAAACCTTAAAAATTATAATAAAAATCTTCACTCTATAGATATAATCGTAAAGTAAGTAACGCCTAAAAAGGAAGGAATGGAGTATTAATATAAGTGAATTATTAGGTTTAAAAGAACTAAACCTATACATGATTAATTAATTAGACAACTGCACTTTACACAAAGTCTATGATATAAGCCTTGAAATGGAAAAAGTAAGTCAAGTAGTATATAAAAACTAAAAACCCTCCTAGTCGTACCCAATAAAACAAATAATAATGGGTCAAACTGATACAAACATTATAGACTCACCAAATCACGTTTTTAGTCACCATAATAATATCCTAGCACATGATTCAAAAGCACACTATTACAACCTAAAACTGTTTCCTCATTGACCAAATCACCCTCAAAACGCCGTGATCATTGACGGAAAACATCAAACATCCTATTCGTGAGTGGAGCAGCAGAAGCCCGTGGGCCTATAGGTACAGCCCGAGGATGGGCTTGGGCCATAGAATGGTGACGGTTAGATGCATCAACACAAGCATTAGATGGAACAGCCACACGTTCACAAGAAGGGCACATAGTAAGAGTAGTGGGTGGAGTCATTTGCATGTAAAATTGTGGGGAAAGTTTCAGTGCTCTTAGCTCTTGAACTTCCTTCTGTAGTCTTCTATTTTCCTCCGTTAGATTTTCACAGCACCTTTTCAACACTTCACAATCAACCTCTGTTTGCTTTAGCTTTGTCCTATAATAAATTCAAATCATAATTAAAAACTAATCCAAAAGTAAAATTAAATCATTGCTTATTTAAATTAGTTTCTTATGATTAAAAATAAAAGTAAAATTTTAAATAACAAACCTAGCTCTTCTGTTTTGGAACCAGACTTCGACTTGTCTTGGACGAAGACCAAGTTGTTTTGCAAGTGCCAACTTTTGCTTCTACAAGAAAAAATAAAAAATCTAATTAGTGAAAAAATAAAGAATAAAATAATTAAGGAAATTAATTGGTATTGAGATAGATTAATTACGGGATTAAGGGTATTGTGTTCTTTGAAAGTTTCTTCAAGAATAGCTGATTGGTCTTTAGAGAGTCTAAGTTTTTTCCTAGCAGTTTCAGCGTCTTCTTCATCACTGATATTCCCTCTATTTTCCACGTCATGATCTTCTTCTCTCAAGCTTCTTTTTCCACTAACACTTGAAACTGTGCTGTTTGGAGATGAAACCCCTGCTTCTTCTTCCTCTTGGCATTCAATAGCTGTAGATGGTAACCGATTCACGTCGATTCCTCGTAGGTATTTTCCACTTTCCCCTCTGCATGTTTCCAAGTTTCGATCTGTACGTAGAAAAAATCGAACAGCACATTAGATGCATGTTAATTGAATGTTGAATCATTTTGAAAATCATTTATGTTTTGTTGAGTTCAAAACTTTGATGAGTCTGTAAGACCTAATTCAACTGACAATACTGAAATACGTCGTTATCCTGGTTCGAATCCATGATCTAAAAAAATACTTGTGTGGATCTGGAGAATGGAAAAAATTACATACCTGAGGAAATGAAAGTTTGGATGGAAGATGGTTTGTGAGGAGAAGAGTTATTGTGAAAGAAGTTCAAGCTAAGACTCAAACCCAAGTCTTCCTTTTCAACCATCATCATAAAGCTCTTAATTTGTGTGTCTGGAGGGAGAATAAAACTAGAAAGAAGGTGGTTTTGGTTTTGGAGTGGGAGGAAGCGTGTGGGAGGGGATTAAATAGAAGAGAAAGGAGAAGGAAATGGGGTGGGAGTGGTGTGTAAGTTCAATCATGACTTTATGTCAGCAATGGCCAGTTATATCAATCATGGCATTTGTGATTCAAATAATACACCTATGTTTCTCTGTCTGTCCACCCCTCATTTACTACTTTATGCAGTACATATCTTACCCTTGTTACCTCTACTCTATTTCAGTATCTTTGACCATTTGGTATATGGAATTGGACAGTGCTTTATAAGGTTTATAAAAAAAAATTAAAAAAATTAAACAAAATAATAAGAAAAATGTTAACAAATATTTTCTATTTAACTTTGAGGTTATTAATGATGTGTTAACTTTAGAGTTAATGAAAGAGTAGAAGGATGGGATGTAAAGCAGTTGAATTGATTGTAGATTTTGTTAGTGTGGAGCATACTATAAAGGAAAGTATGACATATAGTCGTTCGTTGGTTAATAAAATTCGATGTTTATTGGATATGGATTGGAATGTCAATGTTTCTCATTCGTATCAATCGAGAGGCTAATCGGTGTGCGGATGCTTTAGTAAATATTGGGTGTTCTTTGGATTATAATCTGAAGATATATGAAACATGTTCGACTCAGATTAGACATTTACTGTTAGTTGATGTAATAGAGATTACTACTCCTCGGTTAATTTCTTTATAGTTTTTCCTTGTTTCTGGGCTTAGACCCTCATTTTTATCAACAAAAAAAAATGTTCAACAACATATAAAAGATACAATTCATTTTAAATGAAGATACAATGTCAATGCTCATGTGTATGATTGTTCTTACCTTAATTTGATGATTCACCTTCAATGTTTTAAGGCTCCCTCAAAAGTTTTAATAGTGGTATACAATCGGGGAGATATATGAAAATGATAGCACCTATGATTTTCCACAAAAGAATATGTTAGTTCAATTCCATAATAATCCACTGATATAATGGAGAAAACCTGTATTTGGACTGTATTTGGCTTTTGATAGGAGGATAACTATATACATCACATCATTGTTCACCTTACATAATTTTCTTTTAGTTGATGAGACTGGTTGTGGTTTTCCTTCCCACATTTTGTGCCATGTACGATAAAAATTAAGAATAAGTGTGCGGTTGAAAGAATTAATTTTGATATGCAAAAATTTAATAATGTATAATAATAAACTTAAATGACCTAAAAGTTTTTTTTAGAAATTAAATGACCTAAAAGTTAACAACTTTATATCTAGGTCGGTCTGATAAATTTAAAAGACTTTTTTATTGTATGTGGTGTGATCTTTTTAGGTAAATAGACTTCTAAAAAAAGAGATTTTCTATTTAAAAAACAAAGAAAAAAACTTTGTGATATGATATGTCGTAGGTTATACCGTAGTCTACAGACCCTCGTACCAATTATCACTCACTGAAACATTGAAGTATGTATGGATGAAATTCAAACTACAAATTCTCCGTTTATTTATCATGAATTCTTTAGAGTATGTTTGGTTTCAGAGAAACTAAAAGGAAAGAATGAGGAAGGAGAGAAAGATTGAAGAATATTCTCTTTTCCATTGTTCGGTTTGCCAACAACAAGAGATGGAAAGAAAGTATTATGCTGGGACCCACTCAAAATATAATCCCTCCTAAACTAAACGGAAAGTGGAGGAAAGGTTTGTTTTTTGGTTGAAATGACATAAATACCCAACCAATTTCAGAAAATTAAAACAACTTGACAGTTTTTTTCTTCAATGTAAACCTTACTAAACACTTTTTTTAACATATGATACCATTTTTATAACAAAAATAAAATGTTATACTCTTTTATACTTGACTTGCATTATAATTGAATGTTTATTTTAATATTAATCAAAATATTTTTTTAATATTTTTTTCTAATCACATATTATTTTTGTTTGAGGGTAACTTTGTCATTTTCTTATTTATGTATCTTTCTTTCCTCTCACTTTCTCACAACTTTCACTCCAAACAAACAACTAGACAATCATCTCACTTTCCATTCACTTTCTACTCACTTTCAATCCTTTACCATTATTTCCTTTCACTATCTTTCCTTAAATTTTCTTTTGTCATCCAAACATAGCCTTAGCGTACATGTAGGCTAGAAAAAATACTAGGCTTAATTAGACTTTTGGTCCCCTAAGTAATTTGTTGTTTTCATTTTGGTCTCATAACTCGTAAAATCAACACTTTGGTCCCTCTTGTTTTGCTGCGTTAGTCAAATTAATCACTAACTGTTAACTTTAACCTCAAATGTCGATAGTGGATTAACTTCAAGAGTGGTCCACCATATACCTTATTAATTAATTTAATTTTAGCCTTTCGATCACTTTCAAACAATATAGACCATTGGATCATGCAAGACCATTAAATCTTAAAATGGACCATAAATTCTTTCCTTTTCTTCATCTTCTTCCTTCTATTTCTTCATCACCTTCATTCATCTTCATCCATCTTTGTACTCTTCTAAACCCAAAAAAATAATAAAAAGGTCATCACCTTCATCTAGGCAAAGTTCATCACCACCACCATTTTCATCATTCAAAATCCAACATTTAATCTCACGTAAATCTCTCTTTCTTTAATAGTATGTTAAACACACTAATAAATTACCCTTCAACCCATTTCAAATTGAAAATCGGTACTGTAAACAAGTAAATTAACAACAAAAATTTAATCACACACTCACATAAAACTCAAAACCAACATAAAAAATAAAGAAAATTTAATTTACAGATTCAGATTAAAAACACACACACACACAGATATATATATATATATATATATATCAGGAATATTCATATTCAGATCTCGTCATTTAAATAAAAATAAAAAGCATTTAAACCAATTCCAATTCCAGGATTTTTCTTCAATTTCTCTGTTTAGTTTCAAACCCAAAACCACAACTCTGATCTGATTTCAGTTTCAACTGAATCATCACCACCGGTTTCAGTTTCCGCGGCGCTGGGTTCCTAATCGAGACTCATTCCGGCTTCGGTTTTAGTGTCATCTTTTTCGTTGCTTAGATCCTTACCCATTTTCTCTTGTTTTGGATTTTCGAGTTTGAGATTTTTGTATTGTTGGAATTCTGAAGGAAAAAATTTTTTTGAAAAGAAGTTGTTACCTTTTGTGTTGTGTTAGATTTGAGGAAAAAAGAAGAGAGAAGATGATACCTTTTGGATTTGTGTTAGATTTGAGGAATAAAAGTTGGTACCTTTTGGATTTGTCTTTTGGAAAGAAAAAAAATCTAGAAAATCTTGATAGAGATCCAAGGAAGAAGAGAAAAGATGATGAAAAGTGGAAAAAATTAGATGTTGATGGTTCACTGTTAAGTACAATGGACATGCAATCAAATGGTTAAAATAAAATCAAAAGTTTTAGACATTAAAAAACTAACGGAGGGGACTAAATTGACTAACGGAGCAAAACAAGAGGGACCAAAATGTTGATTTTACGAGTTATGGGATCAAAATGAAAACAACAAATTACTTAAGGGACCAAAAGTCCAATTAAGCCAAAATACTACCCGGTAAAACTAGGGTAAAAAGAAAGGGTTAAATATGTTTTTAGTCCCTATAAATATGTCAACATTTCGTTTTAGTCCCTCTAAAATTTTCCTTCAACTTTTAGTCCCTCCTTTAAAGTAAACTCATATGTAGAATTTATATTTTTGAATAAAATTTTGCAGAAAAATTCATAATATTATAAGAATCTCTCCCAAAATAACTTTAGAATTTTTTAACAAAACATGAATCTAATATGAATTTTTATATTATTTATGGTTAAAAATTCATATTTAATTTGTGTTTTGCAAAAAAAATTCTAATTTTTTTTGGAAAATTATTTTACAATATTTTATACATTTCTGCACAATTTCATTAAAAAAATACAAAAATTAACTTAAAAATAGGGACCAAAAGTAGTGATTGAAAATTTTATAGAGACTAAAAGTTGAAGGAAATTTTTAGAGGAAATAAAACGAAAAGTTGATATATTTATAGGGATCAAAAACATATTTAACCTTAAACATTAAAAAACTAACGGAGGGGACTAAATTGACTAACTGAACAAAACAAAAGGGACCAAAATGTTGATTTTACGAGTTATTGGATCAAAATGAAAACAACAAATTATTAAGGACCAAAAATTCAATTAAGCCAAAATACTACTCGGTAAAACTATGGTCAAAAAAGAAATAGAGACTTTATTGTAGCAAATCGCAAGAAATCTTTAGCATTTAACCAAGTGGACCAAGTCGCACCTGAAGACTTACCAATGAGTTTCCTACATCAACGGGTGAGGGTCACATAATAGGGTAAGAACACACTTATGATCAGCATCATCACTCGACATACATCAAAATCAGCACAGCAAACCAAATGGTCATGATTGGAATTTGAAACCAAACAGATAACCTTTTCATTTCATTTGTGTTGTCCCTGGGTGGGTCCCCATTATCCCTTTTCCCATTGCCTCACCCATGCGACCATCACGAGGGTCTTTCCCCAGCCAACATAGAGTCGTTTTCTCAACCTTTTTCTTTTGTTTTATCTTTTCCTGCCTCTATGATTTGATGACCGTGAATGAATAAAAAGAAGTTAAGTATATTTTGATCCTATATAAAATTGTAACTTTATAAGTTTAATTTTTAGTTAATTTTAAGGATCTTGTTAACGAGTGTCCCCAAGATAATTATTCTTTCAAAATTTAATAGTTTTCAATTTCGCACTGGTTCGACATACTTTTATAAAAAAAAAGTTACTATTTAAGATTTTTAACCAGTGCCCCGAGTGCCTCGGGGCACTTGTTAACATTTCCTTAATTTTAATAGTTTTTTAGTTCCAAACTATTAAAAAAAAATCCCCACTCACCATCTTCCTCTCTCTCACAAGTCGGCCCTAGTTTTCTCTCTAGGTTTTCTCTTTCAGTTTCTTCATTGAGGGGTGGTTTTGGGTCAATTCTTGACCTGAAATCACCCCTCTTCATCTTTTTCTCTCTATTTCAATCTAAATAAGTGATTTTCACATAGATTTAAGTTTTTTCTTTGTGATTTCATCATCTAAGTGTGGTGGTTTGTTGTTCGTCGTCTTGTGCGGCGTTTTTTGATTTTTCGTCTTCTTGCGATGTTCATTTGATTCATATTGAAGATCGATTATTCAATCAAAGATTTGAGCGTCAACGTTGCAGATCCGGATGCATAGATATTCCGGTCACCTTAATTTTATCATGTATTTTTGTAGGCATTATGCCGTTATATGCTATTAACTTAGATGATGTGAGTTTGTTCGCGGATTCATCCTTTACGTTTTTAGCGGTATTAAATGATGTAATCTTTTAATTTGAATGAAAGAATATCATTTTTGTTTTTGTAAAAAAAATAGTTTTTTAGTTCCAAACAAAATTCTACACCTAATATTAGTCATTAATCAATTCAAATTTGTTTAATTTATGTTTAAACTTTTGAGATTTTGAACAATTTGTTACAGACGTGTGTTAAGAAATAAGAACATTACTAAAAGTTTCTCTGCAAAAAGTTTTCGTAAAATTTGATTTCTACGTCTAAATTTTATTATTTTTATCTTTAACTTTTATTGTTTTAAAAAATTCATATTTGTCATCGCGATTTTCGGGTGTCAAATCATTGATTAGATTTGAACCTTTCAATCATTGATGTCTCTATTTTTTTGGGGAAGGTAAAATCGAGAAAAACCTTAGAAATTATAAGTTC
>Ga0209282_1000554_pt1 | contig 18075 bp, 7 predicted proteins | sample Mtrugardesep15_FD_187529 | JGI IMG/M metagenome (GOLD analysis project Ga0209282, IMG submission 187529) | Root nodule microbial communities of legume samples collected from California, USA - M. trunc garden sep15 (SPAdes) (version 2) | ecosystem: Host-associated > Plants > Roots > Nodule...
GGTAAACTAACAAGGTATTCTTTGGTTCTTCTGAAATAAATTGTCTATGCACAAAAATGGAGCCATGATTTTCAAAATTGTCACATCTTAATCTTGTTATGCTTGATAAACAAAGTTGGAGGTTTATGGCGGATCGAAATGCCCTTGCTTCTTGCCTTTTGAAGGCTATATGTTTTTCCCGGATTAGTTATCTTGACTCGAATACTGGACACACTCCAAGCTTTATCTGGAGAAGCATCTGAAATGCTAAATGTGTTGTCGGTGAAGAAAACACATGGTTTATTGGTTCCGGAATTCTGATTCTACCAAAGGTGGTTTATTGATGGTGATACCCAAACCTGTTAATAGTGATCCAACTTTGAATCAATAATAGTTGCAAATAAAATGCTACCAGGTAGCAAGACCTGGAATGTGAATATGATTAACCTGATGTGGCCAACCAAAATCTACACACACCTTTAGTTCCAACGTTTGCTGAAGATAGACGAGTTTGGAAGGCTGAAAACAATGGCCTTTATTCTGTCAAGAGTGCTTATTGCATGTGTGGATGAATTAATCAATGCTTCATTTATGTGCATGCCCAAAAAAAACGAGATCTTATCTAGAAGGTGCAGGTTCTCCTAGAACTAAAAATACGGTTTGTAGGCGTATTAGCCGTAACTGTCATTTTCTTTAATTGCGCAGGCAGCCAACAGATTTGGCGAAGGTTAAGATTTCATGCGGTGGATGCAATAGTTAGCACTGCAATGTCACGGCTGCTTTGTAGTGTTCAGTAGCTTGTTGTGGAGCCTAGGGCAGCAACATAACAACAAATTATGGAACCATGCAATCAATATAACATGTATCTAAAACATCATTATGAATGAAATGCTATAAGCACCCTTTCATTAAAAAAGGTTGATAAGTTTTGAATATAATTTGTATTTTGTTAAAAGATGACAGAGCTTTCATAAAAAAGTTACAGCAGATTAAAGCACTAATGGACATTATCATTTCAACAGATAAATTTTACTTTGATTAAAAGACAATATACAGCTCTTTGATATGCAACACAGGCAATTTGGGAGAGAACTGAACTATGTGCAAAGTGCAAATCCGATTCAACTAAGGCATTTGGCTGTTTTCCATTAACATTGTCATTTTAATTTTAAGATCGAAAATGAAATGAATATTTCTATATTGCTCAGTCTTTACACTCAATTTCAAGTTTTTGCAAGCAGCTACGTTGCACTGTGTAAAGATAGTATTAAAAATAATTTTAGCTGTCTACTAACGGTTAAAAAAACAAAAATAACCTGAGCCATATTATATGGTCAGGTTCAATTCAAAATTTCAGACACTTAAATATATAATCTTAATAACCCTGGGTACCATATAACCCAGCTACAAATTTAAAAATAATACTACAGTTCACTTAAGAGGGCAATAAAATCCATCCTATTTCAGTACCAAGTGCACAGCTATGACGTTAGGAAGCCCCTTGAACTGCAGCAGCGGGTTGCATAGCTATATCCTGATTTTGTCTAGCAGCATATCCATTAGCTCCATATCCATGGCCGCCATATCCATGACCTCCATAACCATTAGAGTCATTCCTCCACTGCGAGATCACAAAGAATTGAATTAGAGATGGATTTAAATGATGATATAAGATTATGCAGATTGTTACTTGATTGGTTTCTGCTTTACTTAAAAAGTGGGAGAATTCATTTTGGGAACTTCATAATCAAAATCTAAGGTGAAAAGAAATTAAAAAGTGTATGTATATGCTAATTGAAAACTCTTAGTAGCAACTAGTTACATGTTGAAGGTATATGAATGTGGAAATTTTATAAAATAATTTGGTTTGAGCGTAGAAGATGCAGGTCATAATAGAAATGCACTTGATGCACTGATACATGTATTTGCTTACACTACTAAAAACAATTAGTTTCGCAGATTTAGTACACAAACATCAAACAGGACCCGATTACAGAGAGAACGAGAGTTGTAATTTTCTCATTGGATGGCCAAAGGGAAAATATAACAACAAATTGAATTCATAGCAGAATAATAAACTCACATGCTTATTTCCTGGACTGCGACCCCAAGAAAGACGCACTGTCTGCTTTCCAATCACTGTTCCATTCAATCCCTGAATTGCTTCCTCAGCATTCTTTCTGTAACATAAAGAGCAGAAGGCATTAAAACATAGCTAATCCGCCCACTCAAAAATAAGACGGTACTCAATAATATTGTGGCAGTTGCAATTGCAATCACAGCATCTTATGCAGTAGTTCACAGCAACTTTATTTATTATCATATCTTTATCCTTACATGATTCTACAGGATGAAGAGTTGGCATAATCAAGGATTCCCAATCCATTTGAGGAATACTTATGCCACTGTTTATTTCGCAAGAAACCGCCCACTGTGCTGTGGGGGTTGCAATGACTTGCAAGTAAGTTACGATCTATGTCTATGTTAAGGGATACCACAAGTGTACCTGTCAGCAAGTTGAACAAAACCACATCCTTTACCGACTGGAATTTTCACAGAGATGACATCACCAAATTGCAAAAATGGTTGTCTGAGATCCTCATCACTAATGTCAGAGTCAAGTCCTCCAACAAATATCTGCAACAGATCTCCGTTACTGAGATATCAAAAGAAGTTGATCAAAAGATATAGAAAAAGCTACCAAAGCAGACTCACAGTTGTGTTGTTAGAATCCCCTTCAGATTGGGAACCTTGGGCCACGGCACCGTTGGAGTGTCCACCACCACCAGCCAACACTACAGCTAGTTTAAGAAAGAAAAAAAAAAGTCAGCTATTTAAATTTCTGAAGCATGAAATGTGATGTAACTGCATTCCGGTGATAACTCTCTGGTGTTATAAACATAAATAAGAAAGCTTGGCAATATATACCATAAAAAAAAAAAAAAAAAAAAAAAAATCTGCCTGGTTATGCATTCAAGTTTCTAAATTACAAAAAGAAATTTATAAACATACGTCACTAACATTCAATAAATAGACTGAGGTTGAAAAAATACAAACTTGTCGTTTAGACATCAAACAATATACATCATGAGATAAGCAAGGGAATAGAAACAAAGTTGTGCAAAAGCATAGAGCAATCTGCAATAAGCAATTGTCAAAAATATAAAGCGTAAGTCCATTCATGCATAAAGCCAGGAACAAATATGAGATTTAATATTTTGTCAAAAAAAATAATATGAGATTTAATATTCGAATTAACATATTTAAGAAGTAACAAGCTCAGAGACTTGTATTGAAAAGTCAACGATGAATACTAAAGCACACTTACAAATAAAACCGGCTACTTACAATTTATTTATCATACATGTTTATATTTAGTAAAGCCAGAAACAAATATTCATGCATAAAGCCATGTTTATATTCATGCATAAAGCCAGAAACAAATATGATATTTACGAATTAACATATTTAAGATGCAGCAAGCTCCAAGACTTGTATTGAAAAGCCAAGTATGATTACTGAAATCATAAAGCACACTTACAAATAAAACAGGTCACTTGCAATTTATTCATCATACATGTTTATATTCAAATTTTAACCAACGTACAAATAGATATGCACAAATGAAATTAAACAAATCATTAAAGAAAATATTAATATCAATCCAAGGAGGAAATTAAATTATCAGGACCACCTTTCAATTGAAATGAAAATTTTAAGTATCTGCAGCAGAAAAGGTTGGTGTTGATTTATGTGGTAATAATTAAATAACAAACCTTGCGAAGAATATTGTTGTGGATTGCCATAAGTTTTTTTGGGTGTTGCAACACCTACTCGCATAGGCCTGCTAGAACAATAAACGCCATTCATTTCAGTCATTGCTCTTGTCCTTTCACTTTCATCACCAAACCTAACAAAACCATAGCCTTTTGAACGACCAGTATTAGAGTCAATGACAACTTTTGCTCCCTTAATAGATGAAAATTTGCTAGCAAATGTCTCTTGAAGCATAGCATCAGTAACATCTATGGCCAAGTCTCCCACAAATACAGAGAGATCAGATGTAGCCTCAGAAGAACGCCTCTCACCACCGCCACCAGCAGCGCTGAATGTAGCCCAATTCAGGCGAAACGCCTGATCGGTATTTGGCATCATAGTACCATTGAAGTTCTGCAAGACTTTCTCAGCCATTGCTCGCGTATAAAACTCGACAAATCCATATCCCTCTGATTGACCAGTTTGCTTATTACGTATGACCTTGGCCGATACAACCTGCACATAAGACAATAAAACATCAAACCAATCAGAAGACGACAAGCAAAAAAATTTGGTCATAAATGCGATAATCGGCAATGTCTGAGCGTCAATGTCGGCTATTGATATTTAACATGTGAATATCCTAAGACAATAAAACATCAAACCAATTAGAAGACGACAAGCAAAAAAGTTTTGGTCATGAATGCGATAATCGACAATGTCTAAGCGTCAATGTCGGCTATTGATATTTAACATGTGAATATCCTACAATACATTATTGGACAAAAAAGCAAATTTTGATTAGCCCCATTTTTCAAAGTGCAATTAAGAGATCTAGGTTATACTAGCAAGTCTAGTTAAAAACATTGGTCAACAAGTCACATTTTCGGCCTTCAAAACTCTAGGGGACCACTTAGGGTACCAAAAGTATAACTATCTTATAGGGGCAATGCCAAGGATAGAAAAAGGAAACCATCTTAAATCACAAGGGTCAAAATCTACAACCCTAATTCATTAAAGATTCCAATAATGACACACAAAAAGATCAATGAACTTAAATTAAACTTGAAATCATAGCTTAATCAAGGTTCAACAAATCCTCAGTTATTAATTAAATCAATCTTAAATCCAAAAATAAACATTAAAATCAGTAAATTAAACAAAGAAGCTTGTACCCTAATAACTTCCAACAATAAATCAAGATCATTTATATAAAAACAGAAATTAACAAGATATGGTATTAATATTGATATTGAAATTAAAAACAAGAAATCTAAGAAATTCAATTACAATTAAGAAATAGAAATAAACCTCTCCAGTATGAGCAAAGCAATTATGAAGAAAAGTCTCATCCATCCAATGATGAAGGTCACCAAGCCAGATCGTCCTGATCTCTTCAGGCGCAAGCTGCTTCTGCTGATACTGATGATGACTATGCGCCGTGGGAGGCGGCGACACTTGTTGTTGATGAGGCGGCTGCTGCTGCTGCTGATAATGATGAGGATGTACATACGGCATATAATGCTGAGGATACATCATCATCTGCTGTTGCATCATAGCCATAGCAGTAGCTGGATACTGCATAGACATCCATTGTTGTTGATATTGATGTGGCTGCTGCTGGGCCCACTGTTGCTGCTGCTGCTGCTGGTGCTGGTGCTGGTTCTGGTTTTGGTTCTGATTCTGATTCAGATCTCCACCGTTGGTTTGTGCAGCCATAGTGGGAGAATGAATGAAACTTCTTTCTTTCTCTGTTTTTTCTCTTAGTTCTCTCTGCTTGGTTTTTTTGTACCTCCCTGTTTGGTATAAGAGAGTCTGGCTAAACAAGAGAGACAGAGAAAGAAGAAAAGAGAAGGAACCGAAATGAAGTAGGGTTGGGTTTTAAAGGGAACGACAATAATAACACTGTTTGGTTTGGATCTGAGGGTAAAATGGTAAATGTAATGCTTCTAACGTCGTTTAAAATAGCCGTCCGTGAATAGATCTCTTCTCATGTTGCTGTCTCGTGGTGTGGGACCCACTTGTTTTCTGATTAACGTCTATAGTTTAACTCCCACTTGCTACCATATGCATATCTTCACTCCCCACACTTTTAATATTCAGTTTTTTGGTTTTGAATTTTGAATTTTATTTCAATCTTATAGTGTTTTTGTTTATCAATTTACAATATTCATGCGCATAGCCTATCAAGTATCAACAACTTGTATTAGGTTTCAGTGGTGAAAATGTAATTTTTAAAAATGTTAGATTTTGTGTTTTATCAATATTTTTTTATATGAAAACATTTTCCCTCTTTTGGACAACTAATGTGTCTATACAGTTTCCACACAAAAAACAGTAGTATATAGGTACGGTGTACACTATTTAATCTGTCAAGATAAAATTCTCCAATGCTGGTTCATGAAGTTATTAATGAAACTCAAGTAAAGAATAGTTCTGTCAAAAAAAAAAACGCGTTTAATTTTGCAGCTCAGTAGATTTCTCTAATCGTTAAGCTACTAATTCTAACTTATTCTACTTTTAAAGTAAATTTCTCTAACCACTAAACTACTAATTCTAACTTTAAAACAGCTTCAAGGAAGTTATTTAAAATTCTAAATCCTGTTTATATGTTGACAATCCGACAAATTTAGAGCAAAAGCAAGAACATTTCCATTTCAACAGACAATAGTTGATTATAGATATGTAACCTATATATATCATTAATTGATTATATATGCATGCAACATTAATTTTTTATTGTTTATAGCAGCAAATTCAAATCGATCTAAACCAAAATGGTAAATCGACCCAAAAAATAGAAAATCGCACAAATCGAATATTATTAAAATTTTAAATCTCCTTTTGTTAAAACGGCGCAGATAGAATCAAATTTGATTGCATATTCCTTTTTCAAAATCAAATCAAAGCATGTATGTAAATTTCAATACTTATTTGTTTTTTTTGAAAGAAAATACTTATTTGTTATTTTACCTTTATAAGTTATTGTCTTAATCTATTATTTGTTGGTTTAAATATTTTGAATAATACTCAACAAATTAATTTAATCTATTTTACTAATTCATACGTTTCAAAAATGATCGATCATTTATTTAAAAGGGAAGAAACTCATTTTATATATGCTCGTTATATAATAAGTATCGATATATACTATATATTATTTCAATTTCAATTCAAATAATTGTATCAATGTTATAAAATGAAAAATTACTCTAAAAAAAATTAATAATAGAGCATATATAAAATGAAGATATAAACATTCATTAATAAAAATGGTGGTTAGGTCTGACATAATAAACAAATCATTTGAAATGTTATGAATTACCGTTCAAATCTCACATGAAAGAAACATCTACATCGAATATTTGATGATTCCTTAAATATGATTACTTTAGTGGAAAGAAACACATTAAATTAAGTTCACACATCAAAAACCCTTACGAGTTCACTAGAATCTAGATTCGATTTAACTAAAACTAGAGCTCAATGCAGTTTAGTTAAGTAAAAACAATACTACTAAATAATATCACTTATCACTAGGACATGCTTGAGCGAACCTACATTCTGCTCCACTCGAAAATGATGTAATAATATTATTTCACAGTCGACAATGTAACATCATAATCATTGTTAATGATGATGATAGTGTGTAAATACTGCATGCTTTTATCAAATTCTTCCAAAAGTGGCTCTAATCTAAGGTTTCAATTTGCCACTTTTGAATTTAACGATGCGTCGGTGTTGGTCTCAATCCAAAAAATTTTAAAAGCAGTAGTTGTGTTTGGTGGTAGCTTTGGAACTTTGCACTTGCACACTTGCATGATGTTTGGGAACACGACCAGGTCAAAAATGGCTTATGCTATGCGTGTGATATATTGCTACCAATAAACTACCGTGTCAAATTTTGCCAGTCAAGTCAACGCTGAAATTTTAGAAAGGAATTTCTAGACTTTGATGTGCTTCCTAACCTCCTTTGACTAACTAGAACAAAATGAGGGGTAAACATGATTATATTCACGACAAATGTTAATAGTTAGCTGTTAAATTAATATTTACTTCTTGGTTCAGGTTAAAATCCAGGATCTCCAACTTCCTATTTCTTATATCAAACCAGTTGAGCCGTCTAACCCCCGAATATACACAAATTAATTAAATTAATGATGAAGATATCAACACTTTATCCTGTATTTTGAATAATACAGCACTCAACTTTACCTGCAATGCTATATTTTTATTTTATTTCTATTTTTTGTTAATCCAATATTAAGAGGATTAGTCGGTTGCACAGTTACTTACAATTATTGATAAGATGCATGTATCACTCAAATAATCAAATTTGCATCTTTTTTATTATGATTCCTAATGAGATTTTCTATTAATCATCAAGCTACTTACTTACCTACAGCTACCTTCCATTTTCTGCCTCAGAATACAACTCATTTCCCAGCTGTGTGCAGCTAAACAAGATATTAACTTAAGAAAAATTATAAATGCTAGACAACTTGCTTTTGCTTTTTGTGACACTGCCCTTCAATTCCCTCAAAAGACATTTGTGCTTAACATTGACAATTTTTATGAAATCTTAGGCTTCAAATCTTTCTCAATCCATCATAAATATCTATCTATAGATCATATATATATATGGCTATGGAGAAAGGAATTGATCTTAACATTGACAATTGCAAATTCTCTTGATGGCTTCAATACAAGTGTTCAAAACAGTGAAGTGGAAAAGTTACAAAGAATGAATTAAATATTTAATTGAATTGGTAGACAAATTAACAACAAAAAACTTACTACAAAAATGTGAGGGCGGCCTGGCAAAAATTTCAACAGGGTGGTTTTCCTGTTGGCTCGAGTGGCGACTTGTGAGCAAAGATTAGAAGAATGCTAACGACGTAGGAAGGGTTAAAAGAAAAGGCAAAACGTGGTATGTACATACCCATCAGTTTACCTACGGTAATCTTCTTCATGGAGGAAACTCTCATATTGCGTGCCGGTGAGTACTTTGCTCACATTATTCCAGTTTTCAACTTGGCTCGATAAAGATCCTTTATGAATCTTGACCTGACGACTCTTTAAATTCATTTGAGGAACCTTTAGAAATTCCAGAACATCCATTAGTTTCTGAAAACAAGAGAGACAAGTGAATTAGTGAACCGTCAAGAAACTTTTTTAGGCATATATAAAAGGAAGATGAAGTAAAAATCATGCAGAGGTGGTGTGACTTACTGTGCGATTTTTGACAACATCTTCATAGTATAGCATGATGTGCCTTGTGCTTTTGAAAGATTCTAAAGCCTTGGTGGTTGTATCATTTACTTGCTTTAGGTTTTTAATCAGCAGTGTTGAATTGAGTGTGGGTTTGTATTTTGCAAGTATTTCTGCCTGAAAACATAGTTAGAATCTGTTAACAAAGTGTAAATATTTTTAGTAGAATAATAACATCACAAGTAGACCCTCAACTCGGTCCTCCAAAGATCAAGGAATTCAAATTAGTCCTCTTAAAGATTTTTTTTCTTCATAAATTTGCTAGTCAAAGATCAACGTGTCACATTATTAGTCCTCCAAAGAATTTTCACCATTCAGTCTCTCTTAAATTCATCATACGAATCATTGTACTGGTGACAAGAAAAGGCTAATTTGGTTACAATTTTATATATCAGTGACTGGTTTGATGAAGAATTCTTGAGGAAAAATACAGTAACAGTTCAATCGTCTGAGATACTATTTTGGTGATAAAATCTATAGGGGCTAATGTGAGGACATCATGATTTTGGAGGACAGTAGGCAGTTTACTCACATTTCAACTAACTCAAAGCACCTAGCGTCGCGATAAAGCACTCATGGAAATGTACAATCAGGGACATATTCAATCAAACTCACACATGAGTACAATCCACAACAAAAAATAGAGACGGACCTCCTTGGGTGAATGAACATGGGATTTGTGAGTGCCATTTAATATCTTAGCATTCTTATCATATTCATTTGCAAGTACAGAAATCATCCGGCGCAAAAGGTTCTTTCTGAAAAGAAATATGACTGAAACACCATGTATTCTGAAGTACTCGGCAATTTGCTCATGATGCTGCATCAATCCCTGCATTAAACCGCAACATAGAGTCAATTAAAAATACAGTAGCATGACATCATCAGCTCCCTTATATAGTAAGTTTATAATAATACAATATACAGTCAATAACATGTCCAATATTAAGTTAGCTAAAAAATAAAGAAATCCATATCATGTAGGCAATACAAAATCCAGCTGTTGAAAAACTGAGTTCTTATTAATGAGGTGCTTTTGATTTGACAGGCTTGTTTCTTAGGTTGTTTTCGTTTTCCTGGGCATTAGTCGCATCGCATTTATAATATATATAGGGTAATGCTAATGCACACCCATTTGAATTTTAAAAGGTGTGCATTAGCATCATAAACATTTTTACTTTGGACTTAAAAACCATTTCTTTTCTTTTTAAATAACTTAAATTAAAGGGTAAGAGAGTAATTTCATTTGTTTTTTGAAAACATAAAATTAATTTCCCGATTTTTTCTTATTTTTCCCGTAAAGAGGCTTTCAACTACTACCATCATGTTTTCCCTCCAAAAAAAAAAATATTCTCTCCAAAACACGACCATCCCTTTTCATTCCTGGAATCCAAGCTACTCTAATCACATTTCTGGTTCTATTAGCTACACATTTTGTTGTGTCATTATATGTTAAGTTTGTCTTCTACCAAAATAATATGTTAAGTTTGTCGTTTTGATATTGGAATTTCAATAGCTTTAGTTTTGACACAAATTGTTAACCCTGTGCTGCTGAACAAAGAGGCAACGAAGGTATCTATAAAAAATCATGGACGCCGGTGTTTGGTTGTTTTTCCAACAGCAGAGGTGGTTCATAATAAAAGACAATTGACAGAGATTTTGGTGTTGGTTAATCAAAACAATAAATAAAATTAGAAAAGGTTTTTTTTTAGGTGTAGAAGGTTTTCTTCTTTCCATGTGCTACAATGTAATTGTTTTAGAGCAAGAGAGAGAAAAAGAGCGAAAATGATGAGTAAGAATGGCAAAATTACTTTAAGATGCATGCTTTTAATGACAATTGAAGAAAAAGGTTGTGTCCAAAATAAATAGGTGTGTAACATGCTAATAGTAATACACACCTAAAATTCATGTGCGTGTTCTTCAAAAAAAAAAATCAAGTGCGTGTGTATTAGCATTACCCATATATATATAATGCACTAGAAGAAAGGAAAGAACGACAATGCTTAGCTTTCAATATTAGAAAAGTAACCTAGCAGTACCCCAAATATCCTTTGGAAAGAATGAGTAGTAAATATTACTAGAAGTAAAGTAATTGAAAAGAGTGAAAAATACTACCATTAGAAATTAATATAACATAATAAAGTACTATTCACCGAACTTTATTGACGGTGAGAGCAACTATTCCCATTCCCCGTGGTTCTTAGAAACCACTCTCATCAGGACAGAGAAATCACAGTTTTTCCGGATTTACCCATTCGAACGGGAGAAACAAAATGTTATTATTTCCTGTTCGGATTGGTAAATCCGGAGGGTGTGGTTTTTAAGAAATTGGGCCTAAGTCCAAAAAATTGGCTGCACAGGAAAGCTAGAGAAGGATTGTTAAAGCGGCAATTAATGAGCATGCGCAACGTGATTATCAGGGGAGGGATTAAGGAAGGGAATATTTATTCGGTATCTTTTCAGTTAGGACCTTAGGGTTGGACAGAGAGAGTATCATCTTTTTTCAGTTAGGACCTTAGGGAGAAAAGAAGGTAATACTTCTATTTTCAACAATATTACAATTTCTTCTCCTAAATTTGGGCTCCTAGCAGTAAAGAACTTCTACATTCTAGGGTACCCAAGTACTGAAGGTCATCTTCCCACACTAGAGACATATTTCATTCTTAATCAAATTCTATTATTGTACATGCAGACTTGTTTATATTGTATAATATTAAAGTAACTCCAAGAACCATCCATCTTATGCAAAAGTGTTCCACAAGAAGAAAAACCGACCTAAATCTCACTGAACTTTCAACATATTGTGCACTCACATTTCTAAACATATGTACCATCTGGGAAGCAGCAATTAAAATATGGCAAACAAACATAAATAAAAGCGATAACGGAAAACCCATCCAGTCAACCTCTACTGATCCTTTATAACAGCATCAGTTCAACAGAACAATCAGAAAAATGTTTTGATAACAACGTTACTGATAACAAGGGAAGGTGAATGCACGCATCATCAACAGAAAGAAAGAAAGAGCGAGTTTGAGACATGGTTCTACAACCCTTCTTTTCCTTTCATGTAACATTGTTCTGCAATCCTTTTTAAAATAGAAAGAAAAGAATAGGCAAACATATACATTCACAACTCACAAGTAACACTTTGGACATAAAAAAATACTTTCCTCTAAATCGTAAATCCCATATATATCGACAGATATATTGGTCAAAAATCATCTGAGAGATATTGTAGGTTACTAAAGAATAGTAGGATACATTCCAATAAACAATTGCATTTCAAAGCATCATATTATTGTTCCTATTCACCATTTTAATGTTGGTTTTTTGGACTTCATTTGAATTTAATACCAGAATACCTAAAAGAATCAACTTTCCTTTTGAAAGATGCACCAAAAACACAACACCAAGCAAGCAAACATGAATAAAACAAACTTTACCTGATTAAGCATCCACTTCAAGCCAACAGCAGCCGTGCACTCATTTTTAGAAGCACTATTAAACCAGTCTAGATTATAAATATTGTCCAAAGTCTCTGTTATTGTCGTTATATTACTCCTTCTAACCTTAACCGAAAAGATTTCCCCATTTGAGCTTATGTTAGGATGACTATTTAAAAACGTCTCAAACCATCCACTTCCAGATCTCTGCATTGACAGAATAGTAAAATACCGCACCGGGTGGCACCTGCATTCCTCCCTAACAAACAAACAACAATGCAATCAATATCAGTAAAATTCAGAAACATTCAGAATCAAAATCTCTTATTCTACACTTAAATTTCAATCACCTGCTATAAGTTTTGGGATTTGGATAGTGCACATAAGGAATCTCCCAAGGTTCAATGTTAGGCTCAGGACATGGCTTTTGAATAACATTGATATCTAGAAAACCAATTCTGCTACCAGTGCTTATCTGCTTCAAACAAATAGAACATATATACACACCACAAACCATTGCAAAAGCCAATACGATCAACCTCCAAACCAACGTAGAATTCTTCAAACCCTTCACAAGCAAAACATCCTGTAACCATTAACTACAACATTATTAAAATTGATTCATCATTAATTAATCAATTAATATCCTAAAAAAAATTCAACTTTATTGATCCAACAGAATAACAACATTGAATAGATTAACCCCACAGAATCTACACAACCAAATCAAAAAGCTAACAACCCATTAACCTTAAAAAAAACAAAAACAAATTCTTTTGGTTATATTAAGAAACCAGATCGGACAAAATCACGTGACAACCCATGAAAAAACAAAATCAAAGATAGAATCTTTCACCTATAAGGTAATAGGAAAGTGAAAAAGGAAAGAAAAACACTAACCTTGGTGAAGGAAGAAAGATCATCTGCCATTGTTGATGAGCTCAAATCAAAAGGAATGTGGATAAAGATGCATTTTTCGGATACCCTTTTGGAAATTTGTTTAATGTAAAGCAATTTTTTCAGCTATCATTGCAGAAACCTGCAACAACCATGGATATGATAAAAAAAATTGTAGGAAAAGAAAAAGGGATTGTTTTGTTGATTGATTATGGGGTGTGTGTTTTCCACTCAGTGTTTTTTCTTTTTCTTTTTCTGCTATTTTATTTATTTTTTGTTATTTAATCTTGCTTCATTTTTTTGGGATTGTGAAGAACGAAATGATGAAGTGTTTAGTGGATTCTAACTATATTTAGACCGTTGTTTTTTTTTGTAATAATGAATACAGAAATAAACAAATTCGTTGATTTATCTTGTAACTCACACCTGGCATGTGCACAACAACACTCTTTTCAATTTTGTTAGGGTTGAGTATGACTGAATCAATAGTACATTAATTATGTTTCCGCGCCGTTTAGCAATGGCTTATGTACACGCTAAAGTATATATCAATCTCCTGACGACTTGTTTATGAGTTTTAAATCTCTTATCATATAAACTAATTTGTTGTTGGATGTGTTGTTTGGTTATTTAAAATGAAACTTTTCCCATAAAATATGAATTGTTTACGAGAATACGTTTGATTGCGGATGAAACAACTTGTTATCTGATTTTATTTACTTTTCAACTAAACTTTGTACATTATCAAAGCGACTGAGGATCCGAGAATTATTATTTTTTTACTAGTACATAAGATATCTTGACTATATTTAATTGTAAAAAGAAAATATGAAATCTTGACTTTTTTTAATTTTCAAAATGCATAAGAAATATTCCTACGAGATGAACTTAAGAGAAGAATTTAAGATGTTACCAAAATTAAAATAAAAAACTGTTGACAATTTTTATTACCAAAGATTTTTTAAGCAAGGGAAATGTCAATCAGCTTGATTATTGCTTCTAGACACATTGAAAAGTAATTATCCAGATTTAAAGCATGGGTCTTTCTTACACAGCAGGTGCATTAAGTGTGGCGCAGACAGTGCCAATAAAAGTTTAAAGGTAAACGAAGTTTTTTATTGGGTTTTCTTAACAAATGTCTCTCATGCATATTTTAAGAAATTTTTTATGAATTTTTTTTTTCTTTTAAATCAAAGATTTTAATTTTTATGCAATGAATAGACAAATTTTCATAAAATCTTGTCATTTTTTGTGCATAAAGAATGCTCTAAAACACTCATTGATATGTCTTTTCTTTGTTTTTAGAACATTACTTATCCTCTTTGATTAATTGAATAACTAACGTATTTGACTATAATATTGAATAGTTAGTAAACAATTAAAATTTTAAGGCAAATGCTAAGGAACTATAGAATAAGTTAACTTTAGGATAATGCTGCATTTCGCGAAGCAAAAGCTCACGACAATATCTAGACGGGCCAAACATGTATCTTAAGTGGGACCACTTCTACATCCATCAACTCATGTTTCGAGTCCAAAATAGATCTAATGGTTGCAAATCTTTAGTGATACCTTCGTGATTTTATTCCCCGTGATAAATAGCATCGCCCTTAACTTTATTCAACTTTTTAAAAATCAAAATTTTGTTTTTCCTTTAAGAGAGAACCATGGTTATTTGTTTAAATATCTTTGTAATATACGCGAAGTCTGAAAAATGTTTATGTAATAAGAAAAACATATTTTATACCCTTGTAATACCTTTTTCTGGTTACTACCCTTGTTATACTACATTCTTCGTATTTTTGTCATTGAATAGTCAAGTCACACAGGAGGCATTAACGTGGCAAAGAATCTTTTTACCGCGTGATTGTTGGCACCTGGATTTTTTAATGGCGTGGCAAAAAAAAATTACCTTAAAAAAAAGGAATTTTCATCATAACTTTTTTATTTGCCTCAAATTTGTTTTTCGCTAACATTAATTAAGAGGCTGAGATAAAAAAAATTACCATTTTTCCATCTAGACATAAAATACATAAAAGTAATCTATGGGTTGAATTTTTTCATGATTTTTTTTTTGCATGTTTAAGACGTTAAAATGATGTCTCCCACAAAAAATTAGAATTTTCTGACAGTGGACATTTTTTTTTTGCATGTTTAACACATGCCAATTCAACTTTAAAAGCTCTTGTATATGAACACCAATGTGGGTGTTTTGCCATTGATTTTAACTTTCCCGACGATCATGTCAACCAGAGTTTTTGAGTCGCTTTCCATTTGAAGATGGTGGAAAGCTTGTCCCCAAGAAAGCTACATTTCAAGTACATTCCCCATATTTTAGCACGGAAAGCGTCATAGGTTCCAATTTTTCATGAGTATTCTTTAATCCACTTACCATCAAAGTTCCAAAAGAGCCCGCCAAAAAAAGATAGACCTAAAGAATCTTTGTAGGCTTTGTCACAAATAAGCTTAACTGATCCATCCTGGGGTCTTTTCAGCTAATGAAAATAGTGTCACATCAGCAAATATTTATAAGACAACGCGTGTATTTGTACATGTCTTCAACCATGTCGAGAATCATGTAAGTTGGATCAAAAAGACATTGGAAGTCATCCTCAAAATTGGTTTTGTTCCTCCACTTCTACATGTGCCAGCACGCCACCATAAAATTCGATTTCCACTTTTATTTTGAATATCATGCACCTGATGATTGATATTCTTGAAGATTCAATCCCTACAATTTAAAGAAAGAAAATTAGAGATTTAATTTGAATGGATTAGCCTTATTCAGGTTTGGATTGCTACGGGACAATCTCTCAAAACATGAATAGTGGTCTCAATTTATCTGTAACATTCAAAGCACATGGGAGAAGCTCCAACACGCCATTTGCTCCCACAATAATTAGTGATTAACCACCCATGAGCCGCCACCCACATAAATGTTTGAATTCTACAAGGGCCTTTCCAGCTCCACAATAGCTTACAATCTCCCTCTATGGGTTGAGAGCTTGTGTTTTGAGAATTATAGGCACTTTTAACTGTGAAGTATGTAGTGTTGACTCCTCCCCTCTCATTATTGTCATGTCCATCTTTGTCTTTAGGTACAGGGACAACAAGAACCTGAAAATCAAAGGTAGACGATAAGTTAGAAATAAGGAAATAACAATCTCAATCTCTTGGTAGGGTTACTACATCCCTCACAGAGAGGATCATACCGATACTGGTTTGATTAGTGATAGACATAAGAGAATTTCCACTAGGAGTTCATTATCCAACCACATAATATTTTGCTAAAGTTGATCCCAAATACCCGTTAAAGCTTTCCATAAAGGATAATCACAAGGTTGATAGTTTAATGTTACCCTAAGGCTCTTGTTCCTTCCATACTTGCTATTAAGAACCTTAAATAAAAGGTCATCAAGTTTGATGATCAGATTCCATAGCATCTTCATAAGAAAAACGTCATTCATACGACGAGGTCGTCTCTTGATGCCAAAACCACCCTCATTCTTTGGAAGACAACAAATGTCTCATCTCACCAGATGAGGTTTGTGTGTTTGGTCACATCTCACCATAAAAAAAATCCTTTGGATTTTTTCCATCTCAATACAAAGGGTTTTAAGGTGCTTAACATGCTACATATGATAATATGTTATAGAGCTTAAAATCAATCAGCTAAGCTCAGACAGTGTTGCTTCCATCCATCAACCTAGCTACTTTGAATTTTGTCATCAATGTTAGTAAAATTTCCCCTAGTAGCTCTGCTTGGACTAATGTTCGCCTGCAAGTATTTACCCATATTGTTGACATGTTTATAACATTGTTGGTGTAAAATGTCCTCCTTAGAGATCAACATTCTTAGAGAAGTATATTTCTATTTTATGGCTGTTGATCTCTTGTCCAAAAGCTTTTGTAGAAAATTTCGTCTTTATTATATGTCAATATTTTTTGCAACCATGTGTCTCTAATCTCTACATCTACCATGTTATCAATTTTAGTCATCGTGTTTTAATGATATGTGGCATATAAACTCTAATTTTTAAAATCCCTAATTTCTGAAATCCCTAATCATCAATCTTCTTCTTCCTCTTTTCCTTTGGAATCAGAACCATTTTCGAATTCATTCATCTATTTTCGAATCAGACTCATTCGACCTCGTTTTCGAATTCGAAATTCATTCACATATTTAAATCATACCAATTCTTTCTCGTGTTTGACATTGAAATTCGTTCATCCATTCCTTCTCATTTTCGATTTCGGTTACATTCTTCAAGCATATCATTTTTGTTCTTTTTTCGTTCAAGCATATCATTTCTGTTCTTCAAGCATGTCATTTTTGAAGTTCCATGGGTCAGTATTAGTTTTATTGTTTGAAACAAAATCTACACAATTGCTCTTTACACTTGCACTTGAATGGGAAAAAAAGTGTAACAATTTTAATTGATATGATGAAGAAATGAACCCATGTGCCAAAGAAGTTATATTGACTTTGCTAAAGAAAATCAATGATGAGAAGAAGAAGAATAAGAATAAGGGTTCGTCTTCGTCCAATATGATTCCTTTCCTTCTTATAATTTAATTAATTTTTTATTTTTTAATTATTAATCAATTCATTTTTAATTAAAATTTGCTATTAATCTTGACAAAAAAAAAAATGCTATTAATGACATGAAAAATGAATAGCCCAACACACACGTCAGGTCATTGATACGTCATTAATAAAATAGGG